>Ga0116230_10003230_pt1 | contig 15876 bp, 12 predicted proteins | sample S1TSphfallax_3_FD_88678 | JGI IMG/M metagenome (GOLD analysis project Ga0116230, IMG submission 88678) | Host-associated microbial communities from peat moss isolated from Minnesota, USA - S1T2_Fd - Sphagnum fallax MG | ecosystem: Host-associated > Plants > Peat moss > Unclassified | place... | reverse complement strand
GGGCAGGATCGGGCAGGGGTTCGAGAAAACGGGGTTCGGGAGAACGGGCGGCCAGACAGGGCAGGGTCGGGCAGGGCCGGGCAGGGGGGCAGGGGGCAGGGCAGGGCGGGCCGGGGGGCAGGGGGCAGGGCAGGGGCACCCACGGGGGACTTCACAGTGGCCTTCGGCCACGGGCACCCACTAGTGAGGGTAATAACTTCAAGGTCATTGAGAAGAATTCCCCTAGTAAGTATTTTTATGTGAAAACACACATGTTGCATGAAGCTTCAACACCAATTTTATGATCTTGTCCATCTAGTTCTTGATATTCTCAATCATGCAGGAAAAAGAAAACCAAGAATCAGACTGAATTCACATTAACAAAAACCTCAAAAATGGAAAAAAAAACTTAAAGCAAAAAACTATCTACTTATGCAGCAACTCAACTCCAAAACAGCCATGCCAAGAAACCAAGGGTCCAAAAACAAATCCCACACTCTGAAACTTATGATCCTCCTTTCTTCGTCATCTCTAGGTAGAAGAAGAATTCCCACTTCCTAAGAAACAGCTAAACAAAACAACACACAACCCTACATCACCAAAAAAAAACTGAATTGAAACCTCATTTTGACACCTCGACTAAACAACTGAAGTGGCCAGTTGTGGAGCCGGCATTTTTGGCCGCCCAATAGGCTGCCTCCACAACAAAACAGCCAAGACAGGGGAGACTTGTACGCGGAGGCAAAAAGTTTAATTCGTTTGGCCAGTCCAACATCCATCCACACCCCTGCCCTCGCCCAACTCATCAAAAATGGATCCAACGCTCATCCAAAAAAGGATCCAAACACGAGAAACACATAATATTCACACTTGTAAAAAGAAGGAAAGAAAGCTGTCAAATCTCTTATAGTAAAACTCTCACCAAAATGGACAAAAATGGCACAAAATTTCATCAAATGTACTCTAGTTTGTTCTCCTTCCTCCTTCCAACCCTACTAACCCGTTGTCGTCGTATCTTGACCGTTCGTGGTCTCTGGCAGTCACGGAAACTGACAACGCGGAATCAGCTAAGAACTGCGAATAGCGTTCCGTAGAGAACAAATCGAAGGCGCCGACTCTCTGTAATCTGGGCGTCCAGAAAGTAAATCAGTTCTATGTGACAGTGTTCCGGTCGATGCCACGACAGTAGCCCTCTCTCTCAGCTGTGGAGATTGTGAATGCAATGGCAGGTATAGTTTGTTCTCAGGAAACCAAGCATTCAGTCTGCCATTTGCGATGTCAATATCGAAGTTTTGTTCAGAGATGGTTATCTTCCTATCTTCCGACTTTCGAATCGTTAAGCTCAGTTGTTGTAATCAATTTTCTTTCGCTGAAGTGAAGACTCTACTGTTTTTAGCTTGAAAGTGTAGCAAAATGTCCACGGTAAGATTTCCGCATTTAGGGTTAACTCTTCAAATGTTTTGTTGGCAAGAGAAATCAGCGTGAGAGTAATCCAAGTCTTCATATCTGTTGACAGACCACAAAAAGTCAGTATAAGAATTAATCAAGTCTTCAAGTCTTATTGTTGGCAAAGGAAAAAAATCAGCATGAGAGTCATTCAAGTCTTCAAATCTGTTGTTGGCAAGAAAACAATATCAGTATCAGAGTTATTCAAGTCTTTGAATATTTTGTTAGCAAAAAAACACGTCATCAGTTTGAGAGGTATTGCCCAGTTTTATCTTGGATTTGGATCTAACATATGATGATGATTGAGCAATGTTGTGCAATGTCGGATTTTGTTTTATGGTTTCCATGGAAATCCCACATGAATTTTGTTACATGTTTAGTTGTGCACCTGATGTATCATGCATCACAAAATATTGAGAAGTTTGTTATGAACAGAATAATGTCAAGCAGACATGAGGATATCATTTCTTCAAACACCAAGACCTGTTTTTTTCCTCATGATGCAGAGAGCCAGAGAGTGGGAAGTGGTGGAATAGATTTGGTGGTTAAATGGTTGCAATGGCAGCCTGACTGGGAGAAAGAGAGCTACCCTGAGATTAATGACCTAGTTTTGATGCCAATCTTTGCCATCATCTTCCCCTTAGTGCGCTACCTGCTGGACTCCTTCATGTTTGAGGTTTGTTTTACAATCTTTATGCTTTTGTCTTTTGTCTTATGTTGACGACTTCTTTTCAGGATTGCCCAAATAAATGAGAAATTACAAAATAGAGCAGCTGAATCTGCTGCTCTGTTTGTTTTGTGTTGTCAGGAGGAGGATGACCTGTGAGAGAAGGGAATATATGCCTCAGAGAAATGAATGTAGTATTTTTAGAAAGAGTTTGCAATATTCTTTGACTTGTGTTGCTCTGAGATGGGTGTGTGATTTATCCCTAGCATCCAGCAGAAGCCAGTGGATTCATTGATGTAGTGAGCTCAATGCGGTACGTTGATCTGCTGGGAGTTCAGTGACATTGAGAGGAGTCCATGCTTCATCTCATTCTGCAATTGTTGCTGTGCAGAGGTTGGGAAAGCGATTTATTTCAGGATTTGCATGCTCATCGAAGAAGGGATTATCAGAAGTTGAGAAAGATGGCAATTATAAGAGACTGGCCAAGTTTAAAGAGTCTGCATGGAAGTTTGTGTATTACTTGACAGCTGAGACATTGGCACTTACTATTACATACAATGAACCTTGGTTTAAAGATACCAAGCAATTCTGGATTGGACCAGACCAACAGTGTTGGCCTGATCAGAAAGCAAAGTAAATTGCACCTTTGTTTTCATTTTATAAACTTTCTTTGCTAGCATTTCCTCAAACCATTTTTTTGACCATTTTCTATCCTGCATTACCATACTACACTTTCAGTAGGAATGATTATAAGTTTATCAGCACATCAATTTGTTATGTCTGGTTGTGCTCAACTTTTGCTCATTACTTGTGGGGCTGTTGACAGGCTAAAATTGAAGTTGCTCTATACTTTTGCGGGTGGTTTCTACACCTACAGCATATTTGCCCTGTTGTTTTGGGAGACAAGGCGCAAAGATTTTGGTGTCAGTATGGCACACCATGTTGCAACACTGGCTCTAATTCTAATCTCTTACATGTGCAGGTGCATGTTCTCTGACTACTGTGGCATATCTGTTGCAACAAGCTCATGATTCACTTAATTGTTGTGATAACCACCTGAAAGGTCAAATGCTATATCCAACTTGTCTCATCCGAATTGTACTTTCCTCTCTTTGAAATGCCTCAAATGCCTTATTTTCTATCTTGTGATGGCAACAGGTTTTCTAGAGCAGGATCCATGGTGCTGGCACTACATGATGCAAGTGATGTTTTTTTGGAGATTGGGAAACTTACAAAGTATTGTGGCTCTGAGATTGTGCCAAGCATTTCCTTCCTTATCTTTGCCTTATCCTGGCTCATCCTTCGCCTCATCTATTTTCCATTCTTTATCATTTGGAGCACCAGGTATGTAATATCGATTGCTATGCAAGATGGATGTCTTTGGCTTGTTTGTCTGTCTAATATTCCAGCTCCTTGCTCTCTGTGCAAATGTTTTAAGTACAGTTTTTATAGTTTGTCTTCAGCTCCAAGGACAATATTTGAAGGGGTTCCTCTTAGCTAGTGACAACAAGAAATGGTTTAGCATACATATCTCTCCATCCCCTTCTTTACTTCAGCCACTAGAAGGATTCTTATGAAAGAGATCTCTTGCTTGACTGGCACTTGGTAGTTTCTCTCTCCCTCTCCTCCTGCCTGGATAAATGGTGTGGCTGTTGTGAGTTCACACGTACATGTATTACACTAATCACCCCTGGGTATAGTTTTTAGCAGCCCAAATCCGATTGCTAACCCTGTTCTTGTTTTGTTTTTTATGTGCCCAGCTAAGTCCCTAGCTTTGTTTGATATAAGGTTTGACAAGCCAATTGCTAGGAAGGCATAGTGGAGCTTGTTTACTTGTTTTTCATGGTGGTTTGCTTGTTGTGCAGTTACGAGGTGCTGCTACTACTAGACAGGGAGAAAACCCCTGAAGGGCCATGGCTGTACTACATCTTGAACACTTTGCTCATCAGCTTGCTTGTACTACATATGTATTGGTGGATTCTCATTTACCGCATGATTGTGAGGCAGGTTGAGGCCCGAGGCAAGATGTCACAGGATGTCCGCTCTGGTATGCTATTTGCTGCATTTCTTTTTCTTGATTAGGTGGACAACAAGAGCTCACTTTTGCACCAATCTAGCATCACAAGCAAGTTAAGGCTCCTTTGGTTACAAGACATTGAGTGCCTTGTGAACTCTAGTGTGGTTCGTTGCTTGTTTGAAGTTAAATTTGCAAAAGAAGAGGGTTAACATCTGCAAGCAACACTTTGGTTCATGAATGTGCAGATTCAGAGGATGAAGACAAAGTGGAGTGATGAATATAAGCAGTCTCTGAAGGATATATCTCCCAATTTGCAGTAAAAGAGGTACTACAATTTTGAAGCTTGGTTGTAGTAAATGCACTTTTGGTGTTAGCAATTCTATGTAGCTGCAGTTGATCTGACATTGGATCATTTGCACTTCTGATTTAAAAACAGTTCAATCATTGGTTGGCACTTTTACTCTCAAGCTCTCAGCTCTTTGTTAGTCAAATGGGAGACTCTCCAGATTGTGCTCACAAGAGTTGAGCAGTTGTATCCTTAAATGAATCATGATCTCAGCTAGCAAAGAGACATATACACTGAGATCAGACACAATCAAGGGGTTTGCAGCTGACAATTCAACAATTATCACAATCAAGAATACCTCAATACACTATCTCACAGGACAAAATTTTGTTTAAAATCAGGATAAAAACAGCTACAAATCTCCCTAAAACCACCTTTTCATGAATCTACAGCTAAGAGGTCACAGAAGTGGATTCATTGTATGAAAGAGGCCTTTAAAGCAAATTTTACAATTGTGTCCATTATTTCAAAACTCTATTAAGCAACTTTCAAGTAAGAGATCATACAGAATGATATGATTTCAATTGGTCCATGTGTGCCTGTCAGCAGCAGGTCTCATATTTTACACTGATCAAGAATGCATATTGACTTTTGACATCAAGTTCAAATGCAGAAACCTAATCATGAATACAGAAATCATGATTGCTTTGGTTTTCATCCTGACTTTCCAAATTTCCCCTACTTCAAATGATACTACCATACTTGAAAACTATGATCAAAACTCAATTCCTTTGTCTGCATTACACCATGCATAACTCAATGATTCTACTCCTACCCAATGACAAACTTTACCACTGATGTCTTTCATGTGCAACCCATCTGCATCACAGGATGAAAGCCACCATTCGGCATTTCACAAGCAGCAAGGAAATAATGTACTGAATCTTCCAGTTGCTTCCAGAAATGCAAAAGAAACTGAGGACACAGATTTCTGTAGCATTTTGTACTTAATTTATTGGCCTCTTTTTTTTCCCAATTTTTTGCATAACCCTCTACACCAACCTATCAGGAGCTGATGAAGTCAGTGAGAGACTACCTAGTGGCAGATAGTAACTACCATTCATGGCCCAGGTGATGATTTGAGAGTTTGTGGAGTGACACATAAGGTGATGACTGACTGTATGCATTCTTGTTATATTCATTCTGGGACATTTTGTTGTGAAATGCGGTCCCCTCCATGGTTTGTTGTTGCCACCAACTGAACAATACCCAATGGACAGTAGTATTGGTCCATGGGACATGTCTTTGGATGCATCTTTGGTATCATTCTCATTGAAAAAGATGGTTTGACCAGGAGAGGCTCCGTCCCTATAACATTGACATCATGGAAGAATATAATGTTACACTTTCTTGACTTGAACTTAGAATCTCAAATACACAATAAAGCCATTGACACATGCAAATTATAAATTTCAAAAGTTGAGAACCACATGAAATGTCATATTTCAGTAATTGTGGAAACCTCACATGATTGTCTGTATTCATTAGATCTAAAACTTTTTGACTTGAAAACCACATAATTCAATAAACCAAATAACAAATTGAAATTTAGGTGGCCTTGAAAACAATTGAAACCAACTAAATCAAGTGGACCTGAAAACCAAATGGTGCATGTCACAATCAATGATCATGTAAATTTCACATGGACATTATATTTATTAACAACATTTCAAAATGAATAAAGTAAACAACTTCAAGAGATTGACCTAGAAATTAATATGAGTTTGAAACTTGAGACCTAGATCATTTTGATCATCAGATAAGCTGGAACTTGAGAACCAAATATTTGGAAGCATATATATGTATATATATACATTCGAAAGTTTAGAACCAGATCACTAAAAAACCAAATAGTGAGATAACTAGCGAAATTTGAAAGTTGACAACCATAAGTAGACCTTGGATATGCAGAAACTTCAGAATTGCAAAAGTTTCATAACCAAGAAAAGCTAAAACATGAGTAGTAGGTAACTAGAAAAGCTATGATTAATATGGTTTGAATGAAAATAACTTAATAGTGATCTTATGAGAACTAGAAGGTATATATCATATATGAAGAATCACACAAAACTTTGTTGAAATATGAAAATTGTGATAAGTTTTAGAATAAACAATATACCTTGATTGAAACAAATGGACTTTAATTTTAGAAACCTAAACTTGTAGTTTTTTTTTTGAAAATCATGCCAATCTTTGTAATATGATTTGATGTATAAAAGAAAGGAGAGGAATTTTGTCAAAGGCCATTGAATTATGTCATTGTATGTGTTGATGAGATGTCATTGATTGTGTAGACTCACATGAACTTTGCATGTATTGACTAAATTTCCAAATGAACAAATCAAACAACTTCAATAGGGGGCTTGAAAACTCATATGGGTTTTAAATGTGAGACGCAAAGAATTGTAATAACTAGATAACTTGAAACTTGATAATGAAATACTTGGAAAACTATATAAATAGAAAAGTTTTAAATTTCAAAACCAATTCGTCAAAAAACCAAATCATGAGATAACCAAAGAAACTTGAAAATTAAAAAATGTTTATAAATGGGTAAATTGCAATTGGAAAATGTTCAAATCCAAATAAGCTAAGACTTTAAGAGAAAAATGGAGAAGCTAGAAAGTTGAAAACCTTATCACTTCCAAATTATGAAATACCTTGAGAATGAAAGTCAAGAGCTACAAAACTAGAAACGTTGAAATTTGAAATTTGGAAAATTTTGACATCTAAATAAAATAAAGCTCGAGTATCAACTAACTAAATAAACTTGATAGATGGTCATTTAAAAACCAAATCCTAAGATAAATTAAGAGGATTGAAAGTTTATAACTATGATTGTTCTTTAATAACTCTTCATGTAGGTTAAAATTTTAAGTTTTTCCTTTAGTAAATTGAGTATTATCATGTGAAATGCAAATATCAAAGTGATTGGAACATGAATTGTGATTTCACTTGTGCCAACAATAGAGTGTGAATTTTGTCAAAAGACATTCTAGGAAAGTCTTGTCATAAAATGGTAGTTCTTTCCATTTTAAGTTTGACTTGTGAAATATTTTACCAAATGTTGATTTGGGAATTACAAAAATAAATGTAACTTGACAGACCTCTTGAAAAACACCACCTAGTAAAAAAAAAACATGTGCATAATCATCCAAAACCTTGTATTAGATCATGCTTCAAAGGTTAGCTTGTCCATAAACATTATTGTTATTAACATGAAAATGATAATTTAATATACTAGTGTTTTTTTTTAAAATGCAAATAAGAAAGTTCGTGAATGTTCTTTCACCTTTGCAAGCTCCTTGTTCACTTTGATGGCATTAACAATTCCGATATTCTCCTAAATCATATAGCAAGATGTGTGCTTCAAACATCTAGAATTTGTGCTCAAGAAAGACGTCTTTTATCTGAGGAACATCATGCAAAACAGGTTGCAAACTTGAAGTTTACTGCTACTATATTAAAGGATTATGCAAATCCAACTTGAAACTATTAATTATTTTGATGCACATTTGCAATCTATGTGTTGAAAAATCCTAACATTTCAATAAATATTTTTGTTGATTTTGTTGTTGATATTGTGGTGATTGTAGCTATCATATCTCCCACTCGCTTATGTTTTTCTACAACTAAAAAAGTTCCTAGGACTTCTTGTTCAAGATCAAATATATAATTTTTTGAGTTAATTTGACTTGAGAAAATGTTGGGTGTGATCATTGTCAAACAAGCTAAAACCATGTCAAACGACCAAAAAACTATCAATTTTTTCAAACAAGTTCATGTAATGTCATTTTAATGTCATGTTGATCAAGGAATTTTTTTCTAAATGATTTATATGAGTGTTAAGTTTTTTTTAAATAATCTAATTTAATAATTAAGTTTTGATTTTAAGGACTTTTGAACTTTAACACCAATTTTTTTTTAATCAAGGACTAGGTTAAGGATTCTTTTAATAAAAAAATATGGGAAAATAATAATGATGATGATAACCTACTAGTTCATTTACAACATGTCATGATATCCATATCCATATTGAGATGGTGATAAAAAAATGTTTCCCCGTAAGTTTCTGAATAACTTGTGATAACCTCTTCAAGATTATCCATGGTCAACTCACCCCATGAACCAAAATTGTAGAACGTGGTTCCACTAATAATGTGACTACCTATTCAAATTCTAAACATATTGCAAAATAAATTAATCAATTTAGCAATAGAAATGCAAAAGACTCAAAGGATTGATCTACATGTATCATTAGTATTTGCTTATAGCAAAAAGACGGACCGATTGGTATTGGCCAACAACATTACCAATAATGGGGTGGAATAATCGAGTTCACCAACGTGCCCAAAAGAAGCTATGACAAATTTAGAGGAACCCACACTATAAGGTACATCAAGGTCAAAAATGGGTTCATTTGACAAGCACTAAACACTAATGGAACTTAACTCTATTCAATACATTCATAATAGATTCTTGTGACACTATTGATATTCGAAACAACTAACAACCTATCCACATTAAAGTCATTTAAGGGAATGCACAACAAACTAACTCCGAATGTGGAAGGCCACTTTCAAGAATACCAAAAACGAAGTTGTTGACATTAAAAAGATAGTAGAATCAAAAGAAGGTGATAAATCTTTGGAAATAAAATAGATTGTCATAGTCATGGCCATATAATGCATTAGCAACAATGGAATGCATGTTTTTTGAAGGTGTAAGATGTGTACATGTGTGTGAGTGAGTATATATTGTTTATTTTTTGGTGAAGGTCAATAAAATATGAAATAATGGTTACTACTATGAACTTGCACTATTTAGATAATAACTAAAGAATGGCTTAAAACATATCAATTGAAAAGTTGAAATGTGAACTCAACAATAAGGTTACATAAGTCTAGCAAAAAACACATTTAAAATTGGCAAACTTTGCCATAGATATCTAATGAAAGACAACTTTGAACACGTGAGACTATTGAGAATGTTGAACCAAAAAACAATTATAAAAATATACAATTAGCAATTCTAATAAATTATAGGAAGTTATAGACAAAGTATATGTTAGCATGATCATCAAACATGTAACTAGAGACAATTTCATTTGCTTGAAAGGTTGGAACTTGTTTTTCGGTCTAACATCCATAACTTCAATCACAATGACATTATATTGTGAGCATGTGAATAGGATGGAATATTTTTAATCATCTTTTGATGACGTGGACAAAACATGTTAAAAATACACTCTACTTGATGCACCTTTAAACTCCTTAAAAGACTCGAAGGTGGGTCTTAAAGCAAATAATGGAAGAAAAAGAGAGTTGGGGCACACTCCCTAATTCGCAACATTTTAGGGGTAGGAGGGCATGCTAGAGCTCCAAGATTGGATTAAGAAAAATTCACAAGTGAGGGTTCAAGATGATGTCAACTTGCACAACCAAGCAAAGAAGTCAATTAGTGCAAGTTGAATGGAAATGGTGTGACGGACTTAGAAGGGACAACCTCAAACATAAGATTTACACAACATGCAACCTTTGTGAGGAGGCACCACTCCCCTCCCTATAGTATACTATGTGCCTCTTTGTGGGGACTACATCCAAATGTCACTTTTCCCCCGAACTCCCAAGTGGTAGTCCCAAACTTGGACTTTTACTATCCCAAAATTTTGAATGTTCATATCATTCTCAAATCAAATTTTTTTCTAGTTAGAATTTGAGGAAAATATTGTATAACCCTCAAAAAGATTTTTCCAATGGTGTATAGCATGCCCCAATTAGACCTCATTTAACCCCTTCTTTCAAGGGATTTGTGGTCGAGAGTCAAATTCCCAATTTGACTCATGCCCATTCTTTTGATCATAACTCATGCAAATCAAGTCTAAATGAACAATGCGAGGGCACTTTAAGCATCCATGTTTTAAGACCTTTCTAATGGTGTCCTAAGGAAATAATTTGGTGCTTGTTTTCCTTTCCAACCAAGGCTCTGAACATTCACAACTCTTGCACAATGTAACTCCCAAAATGGGAGTGCATTTGGGAGTCATTGGACTTCATCCCTTGCACTCTCCCCCATTTGTAAAAATGTGTTTCACATCTAAACACACTCTAAACCTCATGGGCCCTTGCATTTCACACTTAGTTGCAAACCCAATGTTAGGGTTACGACATTAGCACATCAAATATAAACTTTGATGATGTGGCAAAATATTTTGCCATTTGCAAATGGATGAACTTTTGGATGAAAACATCACGAAAGATATTATTTATTGGACAAGTGTAGATAGATTAATAAGGTTTTGTTGTAAATTTTAATTGAGTTTCACCATTGGGACAATTAGCATGCAATTGTAGATGAACTTTATTTTAGTCCAAAAGATTTTTTTCATGAATTTCATTAACTTGCATGGTGTTATACTTTTGTTCTTTGAGTAAGTGTACCTCCACCTCAAAACTTAGACACTTGGCATGCCAAGTTTCTTCAATCTACCTTTTGAAGAATTTCTACTCTATTTTCTTCAAGCACCTTGTCACCGATTCCATTTCCTCTTTGTGTTTAACTAGTGTTGTGGTCAACACTTTTTCATGTCGAATTGTTGCATTCTTCATCTCTTCCACCACTCAAATGATAGTGTCGTCTACAATCACAAATTTCTATTGCAGAGCTTTCAAAGTCTCCCTTATTTCCTTCTTCTCCACTTGGGTTTTTTCTAGCTTCTATTGAGTTTCATGGAGTTATTGATCTAATTATCTATGAGCAAACACAAGACTTGCACTATTTTTCTCCCATTCCTTTTTGTGGGCTTCAAACTCAAGGGGATCAATATGGTGTGCAACATGCTCTTACTCATACATTATTGTGCTCTATAGACATTCCAACTCCAAGGAAAGTTGGATTCTTTTTCCATAGGACCATTTCACATCCTTCATTTTCTTGATTTATGCATGAACTGGTTCTACAAGTTGCATTTCCATGGAATCCTCGTGCTTTGAAAAATACTTTACTTTTGTTTCTTCTTTGTAAAAATGAAGTGCAGTTGAGAGCCATATTCGACATCATTTGGTTTGGTAAGGTCTATTCCACCTTCATGAACAAACCCTAGTGCTTCATACTCAACAAGCATGTTTGTTAAGTCCTATTGGGCTACTTCATTTGCTTGTCCATTGGTGATTATGCTTACCAACACCAATTGGGTCACAAGGATTGCTTCCAAATTTAACTGGATTTCATTTAGTTTGCTTGCCAAATTTGGTTAAGCATTCTTGGTTTTGAGCTTGTTTACCTCTATGATAGCCTCCTCATGAGATGCGTCCACCAAAGAGGTATTTTAGATTTCCTTAATGAATTGTTGGTCCTGCAAATTGGGTTGAGATGTAACCAACTCTTACATCTCATATCCCTACACATCACTTTGAGGAATACCACCCTCTTGTGTTGCTTGTGTTAATGGATATGCTTGCTCCTACACACATTCCTTTTCCACATGTGGAATTTCCATTTGTGACAACATTGCATCCAAGTTAACACCTATTAATGGAATTGATGGTACTTGAAGCGTCTTCATCCTTGTCTTCTTTGGGCATTGAAGATGTGTGATTGGCTCTTCTTCATCTTCCTCTATGTACTTTAGTGTAGTATAGTGCTTTGCCATAAAAATAAGAGCAAGTATAATCAAGCTATTCCCTACTTTTCATGCTTTCTTCTAGACTGTGATCATCTTTGTATATAATCGCACTTTGAACCATTTGGCCCAATTGACTATACCTCTCTCAATGGTGCTTACTACATATAGTAGAATTTTTGAGATGTAACGATTCCCTTGTTGGAATGTTGCAACCTTTGTCAATGTTGTTAGTCGCATCTACATTCCAAAAGCGCAGACCTTCGCAAGGATATAACCTAAATGTTGCTTGTAATGTTCATCTTCCTCCCCTTACAAAATACTCTAACCATTTTTTCATTGTATGTTTTTCATGCAAGTACTGCAATTCCTTTTGTTGGTAGCTTGAAAATTTTGCCGAAGGTAGGAGAGTCTAAAGAATTTTGCTTCACATGCAAAACACTTCCCGCATTGGAAACCTAGAAGCCGAAGATGATTTCTTTGATGGTAAGGAAATCGATTATGTTCCAATCAAGCAAGTGGAAATTGTCAAACTTTGCTTCGATCATCTAGGCATGTTCCTACTTCTTGGCTGCCCACATTGTGATATACATGTACACTGGGAAATGAATTTGATCCAACAACACGAGTTGAATTTCCACATCTATGTGTTTTGTTTTGAACTTCATCCTCTTAGTTCCAAAAAACAACCCAACTTTGAGTTTGTGCTTCACCATTGCTAACTCCATGGGTTTTTCCTTGTAACAGTTGAACTATTTGTTCCATAACATGAGAATTGTCATCATAGTGGGTGGGCGTACTAGTTGCTTGTTTACACCTATAAAAAACAGTCAAGATCTAAATGATGTATTGACTTTTCAATTCCTACATTTTCTTCTCTTGTTCTTTCAGTAAGTTTTTCGCTTTGCTTTTTGTGCCAATATCTCCAAACTTTCAAAAAACTATGGTCCAATTTCTCGTTAATGTATTCTCTCTTTACAGTAGTAATCACTTAGAAATTTGTAGTTTGCAAGGGTTTTTCAATACATTTTAACTTCTCCCAACAATATGCAACATTTAGACGAGGGTGAGAAAAAAAATATTATGTTCAAAATCTAAATTGTTAGGTATTTCTTGCATTGTCTCCCATGCAGGTTTTGAATCTAAAGCTAACCAAAGCTTCTCTAAGGATGGGGTGTACACTAGTTGCTCTCTTCCAATTTTTCCACTATTGTATCTTTCTATGTTCTAAACGGTTATTGAAAAATGTCTCTTTTCTTGCACTTCTTGCCTACTATGATATTCCAAATAATCACTCCTAAGTTTTTCTCACTTTATTTCCACTACAAGTTCATTCCATTCGTTCAAGCATTTTGTTTCATTTGGCAATAACTTTTCAAATTGTCAAAAATGACGATGTATACACCATAATTTATTCATTTCTTGATATGTTAGGTATAAGGATGTTGGCCATAACAACTTTATAGGTATAATGATCTCCATATTCGAAGGTTTCTTTGTGGCTATGTCATAATGAATAGTCGTATTATTACTTCTTCATTATTAGCCCTAATCCACTTTTTCAATCTTGCTATAGATAGTTTACCAACATTTTTGGGGAGATCATTTTTTGGATAATTATATAGTGTCATTTCATATTTTTGTTGGAATTCAAACCCTCGTAAAGTTTTTATAGTTGTCTCCATTTGTCCCCGAATGTTGGTGTTTCCATGTATTGTTTTGGTAGAATATTTTCCAATTTACCAATACCTACTATAATTATGAAGCTATGATAATTAATTCGATAGGATTTCAATAGGCTTTCAATTTATTGACATTGAATAGTGTTACATCCTCATTGTTTAACGTGTTCAATTGGATAATATTATCACCAAAAGCTTTTTCTTACCTAGAATGGACTAGTCCATATATGGAAAAAAAAGTTTGCCTTCTTTAATTTTTGGATCTTTTAGAAGCCACAACACCAAATCCCCATCTTCAAGTACCTCTAAGTGTTTTTCATCATCCCTTTGACGCTTCCAAAATATTTGGATATAAACAATATTTTCTTTTGCAATGATCATTTTTTCATCAAGAAAAACTAAATCTTCCATTTGAATTAATAATGCATTCATCCAACTATCGTCTTTTTCAACAAGTGTTCAATTGGTTGCAACTACAAATTCAATAGGTAATAATGACATTAACCCATATACTAGTTTGTATGGGGTGTGTTGTGTGGAAACTTTATATGTAGTTTGGTATGCCCGTAATGCAATAAGCATCAAAAAAATCCCAATCATTTGAATTAGCATTTACTAATTTAGTTAATATTTTCTTTAACGTTTTATTGGATGATTCTACCTAACCATTTCCTTAAGGATAATAAGTGGTGGATTTATGATGTGTAATCATAAATTCTTGCACTAATAGTTCGATGGAGTTGTTTATGAAATGGCTTCTTTGATCACTGACCAAGTGTGTAAGGCAGTCAAATCGGGTAATTATATTTTCATAAAGAAATTTAACAATATTCCTTGATGTATTATCATGCAATGTTTTCACCTCCACCCATTTTGTTGTATAGTTTGTGGCAACTAAAATGTAATGGTTTCCAATATAACGTGTTAGAGGTTTGATTGGACCCATGTAATCCAACCCCCATTTCATAGATGGTTCAAAAGTAAATATTGGTTTGTAATGGGCCTTTGCCTCTTTTGTGCATAGGCATTATTTAACGTTCATAGATATCACAAGACTGACACATTTTGCCATGTCTTGCTGAATGGTTGGCCACCAACAACTTGCCATTAATATATTTTAACAATTGTGTTTATACGATAATGTCCTCTGTGAGCCATACCGACATAACCATGGCCGGTAGTCTCAAATTTTAAAAAGTTGTGTAAAGGATATTCAAGTGTGATGAGGTTATTAGGAGCTTTTAACAACTTCATGTTAAAATAGGGGTTGATGAATGCGCACAATTGTGTGGGGGGTTGTTTCATTTTTTGGAATACGATATTGGTTGGGTTAGTTTTTTTCTTCAACAAAAGCTGGTAGACCATAGTTTTAGGACTTAGTGGCGTAATTAGGAGTGAGAAATCTCTTGAGGGTTGGGGTAGAAATAGACACCAAATTTCATGGTGTGCAACAAAATAATGGTCTTTTTCTAATATTTAATAGCAAGGATGTTTGGAATTTATGAAGCAAGTGAGAAGGGGTCAATGAAAAGCCTAAAAGAGATAGAACAACCTTATAAGCATACAATTAATTCAAAACAACTTAACAATCAAATAAATAGGGAGGATAGGGTGTTAGTGGCAACTCGAGTTTCATGACAGATGGAACATTTATTTAGATTAGCATTAAGCTCCACAAGGAGCTGTAATGACATTCAAAGTCCTAGTTTATGCTGTAATGATAATTCATAACTGCAAGAAATCTAGGATGCGTCGAATGGTGTGAACTAAGTAGTTTGTTTTGGTATTAGGAGGGAGTATATAAATCGGACCGCGTAACCAACGATAATGTCCAATGCTGAGAATTGAAGACCATGCGAAAATGGAGGTGTCTTCAATCTCATAACGACCTTCACAAAAGGTTTCAAGTTCATCATTAGAAACAGGGTCGACTTGCAATAAAATCACTAAGGTGCGATAGTTCGAAGAACTACTCTTAACATTCTTTGAAATTAACACATTATAGGAAAGCCTTTGCATTTTTTTGAACATAAAATTAAAACAACACTTCCTAGTATTCAAAAATTTGTAGAAATTTTCTTTTTATAGTTTGGGCGCTAGTTTCCTTAAAAAAAAATT
>Ga0116230_10003229_pt1 | contig 15878 bp, 14 predicted proteins | sample S1TSphfallax_3_FD_88678 | JGI IMG/M metagenome (GOLD analysis project Ga0116230, IMG submission 88678) | Host-associated microbial communities from peat moss isolated from Minnesota, USA - S1T2_Fd - Sphagnum fallax MG | ecosystem: Host-associated > Plants > Peat moss > Unclassified | place... | reverse complement strand
CGCGCGCTGACCCGGGATGAGTTCGCCGAGCGGTACCACCTGGGTCCGGTCCTCGTAGCGCACGGGCAGCAAGAACAACAAGTCCAAGGTGGTCTCCACCCCCAGGGCACGCAGGCGCAGGGCGAGCGTATCGCCGACGCCCCGCAGTTCCGTAACCGGCTTGGGCAGCGTCACAGGGCGACGATGCACTCCACTTCGACCTCGGCGCCGCGCGGCAGCGCGGCCACTCCGACCGCCGCCCGCGCCGGGTAGGGTTCGGTAAAATAGTCGGCCATGACGCGGTTGACCACGCCGAAGTGGGACAGGTCGGTTAGATAGACGTTGGCCTTGACCACGTCGTCGAAGGATGCGCCGGCGGCCACGACGATGGCCTTGAGATTATCGAACACCCGGCGTATCTGGACCTCGATGTCGCCGACGACCAACTCCTTGGTCAAGGGATCGAGTGGAATCTGGCCGGATACCCAGATGGTGTTGCCCACGCGCACGGCCTGTGAATAAGGACCGATCGCGGCCGGTGCGTCCAGGGTGGCGATGATGTGTTTGCTCATGATGTCGTTCTCTTTGTGTGCGTACCCGCGTCAGGCCAGGGTGCGGAACACCCGCTGTACGTCCGGCATGCGTCTGATGGTTCTAATCACCCGGGCGAGGTGCTTGCGGTCGCGCACCTGCAACTGAATGCGCAACCATGAATTGCTGACGTCGCGTTCTTCGAGCTGCACCTGGTCGATGTTCGTCTCGGTCTCGGCAATGCTCGAGGCGACCGCAGCGAGCACGCCGACGCGGTTGTTGATCTCCAGTTGGATCTCGGAGAGGAATTGCCGACCGTGCGTCTCTTCCCAAGCGACAGACAGCCACTTTTCCGGTTGTTTGCGATATTCGGCGAGGTTACCGCAATTTTGCCGGTGAATCATCACGCCGCGGCCGGCACTCAGATAGGCCATGATGGGATCGTCGGGGATGGGGAAACAGCAATGCGCATAGGTGACGAGCAGCCCTTCGGTGCCGGCGATCATCAGCGGTCCGCCCACCGCATGATTCGGTTCGGCTTCATCCTTGATCGGCTGCAGGCGCCGCGCCACCAGCGGCGCCAGGCGCTCGCCCAAGCCGATCTTCTCGAACAACTCGTTGGAATCCTTCAAGCCGAGCTCTTTGACCACGGCGTCGATGTCTTCCTGCGGCACCTTCTTGAGCGTGAGGGAGAACTCCTCCAGAGCGGAACCCAGCAAACGCCGCCCGAGTTCCGACGCTTCGCCCCGCTTCATGTTCTTGAGGTATTGGCGGATGGCCGCGCGCGCCTTGGCCGTCACCAGAAAACTCGACCACGAGGGATTGGGCGTCGCCCCCTTGGCGGTGATGACCTCGACGGTTTGCCCGTTGCGCAGCGGCGTCCGCAGCGGCACTAAACGTCGATCCACCTTGGCGGCCACGCAACGATTGCCGACGTCGGTATGGATCGCATAGGCAAAGTCGACCGGCGTCGCACCGCTCGGCAGGCGCAAGATTTTTCCCTTCGGCGTGAACACATACACCTTGTCCGGGAACAGGTCGACTTTTACGCTTTCGAGAAATTCCTCCGAGCTTCCGCCCTCCTGAATTTGCACGAGGCCGGCCAGCCACTCGCGCGCGCGGTCATGTTCCACGCCGCCGAACGAATCCCCTCCCGTCTTGTACTTCCAGTGCGCGGCGATCCCGGACTCGGCCACGCGATGCATGGGTTCGGAGCGGATCTGGGCCTCGATCGGCACGCCGTTTGGGCCGAACAGCGTGGTATGCAGCGACTGGTAGCCGTTGACGCGCGGAATCGCGATGTAGTCCTTGAAGCGGCCGGGCATGGGTTTATAGACGCTGTGTACCAGCCCGAGCGCGCGGTAACAGGTGTCCGCGCTGTCGACGATGATGCGAAAGCCGTAAACGTCCACCATTTCATTGAGCGAGATGTGCTTGTTCTGCATCTTCTTGTAAATGCTGTAGAGATGCTTCTCGCGCCCGTCCACCTCGCCGGCGATGCCGGCCTTCTTCAATGCGCCCTTGAAGGTTTCGGCGATCTTCGCGACGAACTCCTTCTGATTGCCGCGCGCGCGCTTCAGTTCTCTTTCGAGCACTTTGTAGCGGTAGGGATACAACGCCCGGAATCCCAAGTCCTCCAGTTCCAGCTTGACGGCATACAGGCCCAGCCGTTCCGCAATGGGCGCGTAAATTTCCAGGGTCTCACGCGCGGTACGGCGGCGTTTGAGCGGCGGCATCGCGCCCAAGGTGCGCATGTTGTGCATTCGGTCGGCGAGTTTCACCATGATGACGCGGATGTCGCGCACCATGGCCAGCAGCATCTTGCGAAAGCTCTCTGCCTGGGCCTCCTGGCGGTTCTTGAACTGAATCTGATCGAGTTTGCTGACGCCGTCGACCAGTTCGGCCACCACCTGGCCGAACATCGAGGCGATCTCGGCTTTGGCGGTGGGCGTATCCTCGATCACATCGTGAAGGATGGCGGCCACCAGCGTGTCCGCATCGAGCCGCAAATCCGCGAGAATGTCCGCGACCGCGACCGGATGCGTGATGTACGGCTCGCCGGAGACGCGTTTTTGTCCCTGATGCTTCTCGGCACCGAACTCGTAGGCTTCGCGGACTCGCTCGACTTGAGCGGGTGATAAATAAGCTTCGAGTTTGTCTAAGAGCTGACTAATCCCGGTGGAGCGTCTTCCACCAGGTAGGAAACCGAGTATGGAAGACGCATAGTCCATCGTTACTCTTGTCGAGAAAAAGCGGGATCAATCCCCTAAGCCGAGCTGCGGTGCACGAAAGTCGGAGGGAATTTCCATGTCGTTCACCGGCTGTTGCGCCGGCTCCTCAGGCTCCTCGAGCATCTCGAGCGTGATGTTGCCCGCGGCGATTTCGCGCAGCGCCACTACCGTGGGTTTGTCGTTTTCCCATTCCACGGTGGCTTCGGCACCGTTCGCCAGGCGCCGCGCGCGTTTGGCGGCGAGCAATACCAGGTTGAACAGGTTGGGTTCGTTCTGCAGGCAGTCTTCGACCGTGATACGCGCCATGGGCTGATGGTTCCAATGAAAGGGCCAAAAGCATAGCAGATTGGGCGCCTCGCTAGCCAGTTATGAGTGCAGCAGCTCCGCGGCTAAACGCGCGACTTCAGGCCGCGTTGCGGACAGCGCGGCGCCGCGTTCGTGCACGATTTCCTGTAGCTCCGAGAGCGCCTGTTCGAACTGGTCGTTGATGACGACATAGTCGAATTCGCGAAAGTGCGTGATGTCCTCGGCCGCGTCGTGCAGACGGCGCGCGATGACCTCAGGCGAGTCCGTGCTGCGTCCCTTCAGTCGCTCCTCGAGGGCGCTGCGCGTGGGCGGCAGGATGAATACGCTGCGCGCCCCCGGCAGGCGGGCGCGGACCTGGCGCGCGCCCTGCCAGTCGATTTCGAGGAGCAGCAGCTGCCCCTCATTAAGCGCGCTGTGCACCGCGGCGAGGCCGGTGCCGTAAAAGTTATCGAACACCTGCGCATGCTCGAGAAATTCTTGGCGTGCAATCATTTCCTGAAAACGGGCCTGCGTCACGAAATGATAATCGCGGCCGTCGATCTCGTTCGTACGGGGTCGTCGTGTAGTGTAAGACACGGAAAACCGCATGCGTGGTTCACGCTCCATCAGGGCCTTGACCAGGCTGGTTTTACCTGCGCCGGATGGCGCGGCGACGACGTATAGGCGTCCGCTTTCTGAAGTCGTTGCCATGCCGGTCTACTCGACGTTCTGTACTTGTTCGCGCATCTGCTCGATCAAGACCTTCATCTCGACCGCGGCGCGCGTGGTCTCGATGTCCTGGGATTTCGAGGCGAGCGTATTGGCCTCACGATTCAACTCCTGCATCAGGAAATCCAGCCGTCGTCCCGCCGGCTCCTGGTCGCCGAAGGTCTGGCGCACTTCGCTCACATGGCCCCGCAGCCGATCGATTTCCTCGTCCACATCCTGACGTTGCGCCAGCAGCGCCAATTCCTGTTCGAGCCGATCATGATCCACCTGGGCGACCAGCGCTGCGACGCGTTCGAGTAATTTGGCACGCGTCCGCGCGCGCGCCTCGGGCAGCCGCTCCGCCACCTTGGCGGACAATTCGATCAGGGCGGCGCAGCGTTGCTCGAGCGCGTCCCGCAGCCGGCCGCCTTCACTATCGCGAAAGCGCGTAAGCTCGGTGAGGGCATCTGCCAGCAACTCGTGCGCCGCGGCCATCAGCGGAGTGGTGTCGCGGCCGGCGTCACGCACGACGCCCGGCCAGCGCAAGAGTTCGATCACGTCGATGCGTGCGGTGGCGCCCGCCTGCGCGGCGACCTCGCGAGCGCGCAGCGTCAGTGAACCCAACAGTTCGGCATCGACCTCGAGAGAGGTGGCCGCGATGGTGGGACGGAAGTGCAACGAACAATCGACCTTGCCGCGACGCACGCGCCGCGCGACTGACTGGCGGAAGTCTGCTTCGGCGGCGCGAAACTCCTCCGGGAGGCGGCAGCCGAACTCCAAGAAACGGTGATTGACCGATTTCAGTTCCCACGACAGCAGTCCCCAGGGATACTGCCGTTCGCGTCGCGCAAAGCCGGTCATGCTACGAATCATAGGGGTCTGCGCCAAAATCGGACATAATCGACGTGCAAGTCTATCGTACTCCCAGGAGCAATCATTGCAGATCGAGACCGCGGATGTCAGCCTCATCGGCCATCGCGACGAAAACCAGGACCGAGTCGCGGTGGCGACCGCGGAACAGTCCGTGCTGTTGGTGGTCATCGACGGCATGGGGGGCCACGCCGAAGGCGCGCGAGCCGCGGAGACCGCCTTGGCCACGATGTTGGAGGCTTTCTGGCAAACGCCCCATCCGATCTTCGATCCCTTGGGCTTCCTGCATCTCTCGCTCGGCCGGGCTCACGAGGAGGTCGTCAAGCTCGGGCTGGGTCTCGGGGTCGAAGCGCGTCCGCGAGCCACGTGCGCGGTCTGTCTGGTCCAAGACTCCGCAGCCTACTGGGCACATGTGGGTGACAGCCGAGTCTATCAACTGCGGCAAACGCAGGTATTGGAGCGCACCCGCGACCATAGTCACGTCGAGGTGCTGCTGCGCGAGGGGCTCATCACGGAAAGCGAAGTGCATGGACACCCGATGCGCAACTACGTGGAATGCTGTTTGGGCGGTGACGCCGCCCTGCCGGAGATGAGCATTTCGACACGACGGGTGCTCAAGACCGGTGACGTGCTGTTATTGTGCACCGACGGTCTGTGGGCGAACCTCAAGGATCAAGATTTCGTGCGCTTTGCGCAAACGGCGGGTAAACCTTTGCGTGACTCATTGACCGATCTCGGAACGCTGGCGGTGTCGGCATCGGCCCCGTACAGCGACAACACCAGCGCGGCGGCGCTGCGCTGGCGTGCGGCGTGAGCTTACGGCCGAGCGGCCGCGCGCCCGACGAATTGCGAGCGGTGTCCTTCGAACGCGGCTTCACCAAGCACGCTGAGGGTTCCGTGCTCGTGTCCTTCGGTGCGACGCGGGTGCTGTGCACCGCCAGCATCGAGGAAGGCGTTCCCGGGTTTTTGCGCGGTCAGGCCCAGGGATGGGTCACCGCGGAATACGGCATGCTGCCGCGGGCCACTCACACCCGTTCCGCACGCGAGGCGGCGCGCGGCAAGCAAACCGGCCGCACTCAAGAAATTCAGCGTTTGATCGGCCGGGCGCTGCGCGCCGTGGTCGATCTGAAGGGCCTGGGCGAGCGCACCGTGACCATCGATTGCGACGTGTTGCAGGCCGACGGCGGCACGCGGACTGCGGCCATCACCGGGGGGTTCGTCGCCTTGGCGGACGCCATCGATACCTTGTTGAATCGGCGGGCGCTCACGTCGAACCCGCTGCATGGCCAGGTTGCGGCGGTGTCGGTGGGGATCTACCGCGGGACGCCAGTGCTCGATTTGGACTACGCCGAGGACTCGAATGCGGAGACCGACATGAATGTCGTGATGAACAGCGGCGGTGGTTTCGTCGAGGTGCAGGGCACGGCCGAAGGGCATGCGTTTCGCCGCCATGAATTGGACCAGATGTTGGACCTTGCGAGCCAAGGCATCACCCGGCTGCATGCCGCCCAGCTTGCCGCCCGCGGCGCGTAGATCGCTGGTCGTCGCCACCGGCAATCCCGGCAAGTTGCGCGAATTTCGCGCGCTGCTCAAAGCATTGCCCTTCGATGTCGTGGCCCAGTCGGACTTGAGCGTGGTGGGCCCGCCCGAGACCGGTGCCAGCTTCTTCGAAAATGCCTTGCTGAAAGCCCGTCACGCTGCCGCCGCAACGCACTCGGCGGCGATCGCCGACGACTCCGGATTGGAGGTCGACGCCTTGGGCGGCGCTCCGGGAATTTACTCCGCCCGTTATGCCGGGCTGGGTGCGAGCGATGCTGCCAACAATGCCAAACTGCTCGCCGCACTCGCGGGCTTGCCCGCGCCGGCGCGTCGAGCGCGTTATCGCTGCGTGTTGGTGTTTGTGTCGGGTCCGCACGATCGGTCGCCGTTGACGGCCGAAGGAGTCTGGGAAGGCATGATCTTGGATGCGCCGCGGGGCACCCTCGGCTTTGGCTATGATCCGTATTTCTGGCTGCCTGAATTGAATGCGAGCGCCGCTGAACTTGATCCCGTCGAGAAGAACCGGCGGAGTCATCGCGGCATGGCGTTGCGCTCGCTCGGCGCGCTGCTGGCGGCACGCGAGGGACTGACTGCGGCCGGTCCCGGCCCAGGCGCAGGCGCCGACCATGGCCGATGAGATGGGCGCCGCGGACCAGTCGCTCGCCTTGTACGTACACATGCCGTGGTGCGTGCGCAAGTGCCCGTACTGCGACTTCAATTCCCATCAGCTGAAGACTGCCGAGCCCGATGGCGCGTACATCGATGCGCTGCTGCGCGACTTCGACCGAGAGTTGCCGTGGCTTGCCGGACGGCGGATCGACACGGTGTTCTTCGGCGGCGGCACGCCCAGCCTGTTTGCTCCCGAGGATTACGCGCGGCTCATTGGGGCCATGCGGCAGCGTATCGCCTTTGCCGCCGACGTGGAGATCACGCTGGAGGCCAATCCCGGCACCATCGAGTGCGGGCGCTTTGCGGGTTATCGGCAAGCTGGGATCAACCGGGTCTCATTAGGTGCGCAGACCTTTTCGCCGGCGGCGCTCGCGCGCTTGGGACGCATACATACGGCGGACGATACCCACCGAGCGGTGGGCGAATTGCGTGCCGCGGGCATCGACAACTTCAACCTGGACCTGATGTACGCCCTGCCGGAGCAAACACTGGATGAGGCAATCGAAGATGTCGGCTCGGCCTGCGCTTTGCGGCCCACGCATATTTCCTACTACCAACTCACGCTGGAGCCCGGCACGGTGTTTTATTCGCGGCCGCCCTCGTTACCGGACGACGAGGCCGCATGGCGCATGGAAACCGAGGGGCACAAACGACTGGCGGCTCATGGATACCGGCAGTACGAGGTCTCCGCCTTTGCGCAGCCTGGCGCGCAATGTCGGCACAACCTCAATTACTGGTTGTTCGGGGATTACCTGGGGCTCGGCGCCGGCGCGCACGGCAAACTCACGCAGGGGTTGCCTGATCGCATAGTGCGTACCGTCAAGCCGAAGCAGCCGCGCGAGTTCCAGGAACGCGTCAGCACCGCGGACACGGCGATCGGCGAACGCAAGCCGATTCCGCGCAACGATCTGCCGTTCGAATATATGTTGAATGCGCTGCGCTTGAACGAGGGCTTCACGGCGCTCGGATTCGAGGCGAGAACGGGCCTCGACATCGCGAGCATTGAGCCAATTCTGTTCAAAGTGTGGACTCGTGGCCTGATTGAACGCTCGCAAAATGGATGGAAACCCACAGATTTGGGGCGGCGTTTCTTAAATGACCTGCAGGCCAGCTTCCTGGCATGAGCTTATGCACATGGCGCACGAGTTCTCGCATTGAGGGGTACCTACGACATATTGCGTCTGCAGTAGGTAACAATGGGCCATTAAGTAATTGAATTAACTCGTGAATTATGCCTGGCTATTTTTTGACCAAGTTAACATTTATGCGAAATTACCCCTAACAGGTCATGCACGCGTTCCGCCATCCACAGAGTTATCCACAGAATTTGTGGACAAGACTGCAATTGGATGACACCCAGTGGGTTAGAACGCGGAAGTTGCGCATCTGCGCGATTTCCCGTATTATTTCCGACCCGTTTTTGAGGTTAGAGCGGGAATATCTGGCGTGGCGCTGACGAGTTTCCAGCGATTCTGCCGTCTGACGACTCAAGAGGCATTTATGAAATCCGGCATCCATCCCGACTATCAACCCATTACCGTGACCTGTACCTGCGGCAATACGTTCTTGACGCGATCCACCATCGGCCAAGACCTGCAGGTCGAGGTTTGCTCCAACTGTCATCCCTTCTACACGGGTAAGCAAAAGGTGGTCGACACCGGCGGTCGCGTCGACAAGTTTCGAAAGAAATACGCTTCGCTCGCACCCAAAGCTTGATTTCACGCGCTGGTTTTCGACGCCAGGGTGCGCGGGGGAAATCTCCGTGCGCCTCGGATCGGCGCGACATAGGTCGCCGGGCGGCTTGATTCCGCTTTGCGCCCGTGCAACGCTGCGGTGTCGCCTTGAAATCGCCACATACCTCGTCGGAAGCGCGCATGAGCACGAAATACGAACTTAAGAATCCAACCACCGGAAAAGTCAGTCACCTCGATGTACTTCAGGGAACGATCGGACCTGATGTGCTCAACATCTCCAATCTAACCAAGGAACTCGGGGTTTTTACCTTCGATCCCGGGTTCATGGCCACGGCCAGCACGGAAAGCAAGATTACTTATATCGACGGGGACGCCGGCGTTCTTCTGTATCGCGGCTATCCCGTAGACCAACTCGCCGAGAAATCTTCGTTTTTGGAGGTGGCGAATCTCCTCATCAACGGCAATCTGCCGACCAAGAGCGAACTCGACTCGTTTCAAGATTCGATCATGCATCACACCATGATCAACGAGAGTCTGTTGCGCTTGTTTCAGGGCTTCCACCATGACGCCCACCCGATGGCAATGGTCTCTGCGGTGGTTGCATCGATGGCCGCGTTTTATCACGACACCACCGATATCAACGATCCGCGTCACCGCGAGATTTTTGCACATCGCATCATCGCCAAGTTGCCCACGCTGGCGGCTGCCGCGTACAAGCACACGCTTGGACAACCCTTCATCTATCCACGCAACGATCTGCGCTATTGCTCCAACATGCTCAACATGTTCTTCGCCGTGCCGTGCGAGCCGTACGCGATCGATCCGGTGGCGGCCGAAGCGCTCGACTTGTTGTTCATCCTGCACGCCGATCACGAGCAAAATGCGAGCACATCCACCGTGCGCCTCGCCGGCAGCACTGGGGCCAATCCCTATGCGGCGATCTCCGCCGGCGTATCGGCCTTGTGGGGGCCTGCGCACGGCGGGGCCAACGAGGCCGTTCTCGACATGTTGGACAGCATCGGGAGCGTCGCCAACATCGACAAGTTTCTCGCGCGCGTCAAGGACAAGAGCGATAGCGTGCGTTTGATGGGTTTCGGCCACCGCGTCTACAAGAACTTCGATCCGCGCGCCAAGATCATCCGCGGCATGTGCTACAAGGTCCTGGAGAAACTCGGCAAGAGCGATAACCCGCTGTTCGAACTTTCCCTGAAGCTCGAAGAAATCGCACTCAAGGACGATTATTTCGTGTCGCGCAAGCTGTACCCGAACGTCGATTTCTATTCCGGCATCATCTACAGCGCACTGGGTATTCCGCGCTCCATGTTCACCGTGATGTTCGCCATCGCCCGCACCGCCGGCTGGGTGGCTCACTGGCAGGAGATGGTGTCCGATCCCGGCATGAAGATCGGGCGGCCGCGTCAGCTCTACACCGGCCCCACGCAGCGAGACTACAGCCAAATCGAAAAGCGCTGACGCGCGTGCGGGCGAGGTTTGTCGCTGCATCGGGCGGCCTCGCTGCAGTGGTCCTGTGTGTGGCAGCAGGGGGTGCACCGCCCGTGGCCGCAGCTCCGGAGACCAACATCTGTAGTGAACCGCCGCAGCCGCTGGCACTCGGCTCGGCGCAGTGGAACGGCTGGGGACGCGACATCGAGAACACCCGTTATCAGCCGGAACCGGCCCTTCGCGCGACTGATGTTCCGAAACTCGGGCTCAAATGGTCGTACGGCTTTCAGGGAAGCGCGGTGGCGGGACAGCCAACGGTGGTCGACGGCCGCTTGTTCGTCGCCAGCGCCGCAGGACGCATCTACTCGCTGGATGCGAAGACCGGCTGCACCTACTGGACTTACAGCGCGGCCGCCGGCACGCACTCATCGATTTTCATCGGCGAACTCGGGCCCTCGCGCCGGGCCGCGGCACCGCCGCTGGAAAAACCGTCCAAGTCCAAACGCAAGGGCAAGGGCAAGCAGGGCAAGGGCAAGAAGGGCAAGCAGGCACTCACGCTGGCGCATCTGGACGTTCTCAAGGCGCCCAGCGCTGCCTTCTTCGGTGACGACACCGGCGCAATCTACGCGCTCGATGCCCAGAAAGGCACGCTGCTGTGGAAAACCCAGGTGGAGTCGCATCCGCTGGCCCGTATCAGCGGTACCCCGACGCTGTTTCACGATCGGCTGTTCGTGGTGGTCGACTCGAGCGAGCAAAGCGCCGCGGAGTCGTCAACCTACGCTTGTTGCACGTTCCGCGGCAGCGTTGCGGCACTCGACATGCTGACCGGCCGGATTGTGTGGAAGACCTACGTGATTCCCGAGGAGCCGAAGCCGTCAGCCGGTGCCGCGATCGCCGCGGCACCCACCATCGACGCGAAGCGCAACCTCCTCTATGTGGGAACCGCCGGTTCATTGACGGCGGTCAGCGACCGGCAAACCGATGCGGTACTGGCGCTCGATCTGACCGACGGTCAGGTTCGCTGGGCGCGGCAATTTGCCAGGCACGATCTGACCGGGGCCGCCGATTTCGCGAGTTCGCCCATCCTTCGCACCTTGAGTGACGGCCGGCAGGTCGTCTTGGCCGGACAAAAATCTGGCATCGTTTACGCTCTGGACCCGGACCATGGTGGGGAACTGTTGTGGCAGACCAAGATCAGCGAAGGCACCATCCCCCGCGGCATCGAGTGGGGCCCGGCGGCAGACCACCGCAGCCTTTACGTCGCATTGTCAGGGCTCGCCGCGGAGCCCGAGAATGCGTCGGGTGCCATGGAGGCCATCGACATGAGGAATGGGACACGGCGCTGGTTCACCCCGGTACCGGCGCCGGCATGCGCCTGGGGCGCGCAGGCGTGCTCGCATGGCGGCGCCCAAGCAGTCACGGTCATTCCCGGAGTCGCGTTTTCAGGCTCGATGGACGGGCATCTTCGGGCCTATTCCACCATCGATGGCAAGATCGTCTGGGACTGCGACACCGCAAAGGATTACCAGACGGTCAACGGCATCAAGGCCAGTGGCGGCTCTCTCGATCAAGGGGGCGCCGTGATCGTGAACGGCGTCCTGTACATCAATTCCGGATACGGCCAACGTAGCGGCCAGCCGGGAAACGTCTTGCTCGCATTCTCGGTCGATGGCAAATAACCCGGCACAACGAACACCTATGACACGATCCAAACGGCTGGCCTGTATCGGCCTTCTGGCGGCATGCGCCACCGTAACCTCCCTATCCTCCTGGGGCGCCGCGCCCCATGACCAATCCGGTGATCCAGCCAGCATCGAGACGTCGGTGGTCAAGGTCTTCTCGACCATGCGCTATCCCGATCCATTCAAGCCGTGGACCAAACAGGCACCAGCCGAAAGCACGGGATCGGGAGTCGTGATCGAAGGCCGGCGTATCCTCACCAATGCGCATGTCGTGCTGTACGCCAGCCAGGTGCAGGTGCAGGCCAGTGCCGCGGGCGACAAGGTCGCGGCCACGGTCGTGGCGGTCGCACCCGGAATCGACCTCGCCGTGCTGCAACTCGACGACCCGTCGTTTTTCGACACCCATCCACCCATGGCACGGGCCAACAAACTGCCGCACATCAAGGACGCGGTGCTCGCCTATGGCTTCCCCACGGGCGGCAATTCGCTGTCCATCACCAAGGGCATCGTCTCGCGCATCGAATTCGTTTCCTACAATTATCCGGTGTCGGGTTTGCGCATTCAGGTCGACGCGGCGATCAATCCCGGTAATAGCGGTGGTCCCGCCATCGCCGACGACAAGATGATCGGCCTGGCGTTCAGCAAGTTGGGCGGCGATACGCAGAACATCGGCTACATCATTCCCAACGAGGAAGTGGAACTGTTCCTGAAGGACATTGCCGATGGTCACTACGATGGCAAGCCCGCCATGTACGATGATCTGCAAACACTCGAAAATCCGGCGCTGCGCGATTTTCTCAAGCTGGACAAGAGCGTCGAGGGCATGGTCGTCCATCGCCCGGCCAGCGCCGATGCGAGCTATCCGCTCAAGGAATGGGATGTCATCAGCCGCATCGGCGATACGCCGATCGACAACCAGGGCATGGTCAAGATCGACAAGGACCTGCGCGTCAGTTTCGGCTATTTGATCCAAAAGCTGGCGGTCAACGGCAAGCTGCCGTTGACCGTGGTGCGCGGCGACAAATCGGTGTCGGTGCAACTGCCCGTATCCACGGAGCATCCGACGCTCATCACCGACCTGCGCGGCGGCTACCCGTCCTACTTCATCTACGGGCCTATGGTGTTTTCACCGGCAACCTGGCAATTCGTCTCGAGCTTGCAGAACAACGTCGGCATGATGCGCATGCTCGGGCTGGTCAAGAGTCCGCTGGTCACCCGGGCCCTCGATGAACCGACCCCCGATCTCGAAGAACTGGTGGTGATTTCCTCTCCGTTCTTCCCGCACAAGATCGCCAATGGCTATTCGAGTGCGGTCGGGTCGGTGGTCTATTCCATCAACGGCACACGCATCAAGAGTCTGAAACACCTGGTCGCGGTGTTGCGCGACCTGAAGGATCCGTTCGTTACCGTGGAGTTCGATCAAAAGGGTGGCGAAGCGCTGGTGTTCGCGCGACCGGCGATCATGGCGGCGACGGACGACATCCTGAGCGACAATGGCGTGCGCGCACAGGGATCACCCGACACCCTGGCGGTTTGGCACGACAAGAGCGGCAAATAGCCGCTCGAATCCATCAATACCGATACGTCGCAGTCAGCCCCACCGTCCGTGGCCGTACGCCACGGCCGAAGTACAGGGTGTCTGTCGGGGTGTAGGCAATGTCCCTCGCCTCGAACAGCAACGGATGGGCATTGGTCAGATTATTGCCATAGAGGGATAGGTCGACGCCGTTGAAGCGTAATCCCGCGCGGGCCGACAGGTTATTGACGATGGGCAGTCCGGGCAGCGTCGTGTCGTACAGGGCATTGTTTGGATCTTGCCCCTGCAGCAGCGATTTCTGCGCCGTGGAATGCAGGTAGTCGAGCCTGAAGTAAGGCAGCTTTTCCTCCCACGCCGGGAAGTGGTACTCCGCCGAGGAGGTGATGGTCCACGGCGCACCCAACAGCGCATCGCCATTGCTGGCGATCGGCGCCACGGTGGTGGCGACGCCGCCGACGGTGCCGGCGCAGGTCGTGCCGTTGTACGCCAATGTTCCCGCACACGAGGTCTTGGTCAGACGCGCATCGGTGTAGGCTGCCGCGAGGTCGAGCGTGAGCGCTTCGATGGGCTTGTAGAGGACGTCGATGTCGCCGCCCTCGCTCTTCGCTTTGCCGAGGTTGGCCGTGAATTGTTCGCCGCAATCCGGCAAGTACACGTTCTGCTGGATGTTGCTCCAGTCGATGTAGAACACGCTGGCGTTGATCTGCAGCCGGTGCTCGAGGAACGTGTTCTTGCTGCCTAGCTCGTAGCTCCAAAGACTGTCGGAAGAGAATTGTCCAGGGACCTGAGACAGCCCAAGCGACTGCAGGTTGCTGCCGCAGATGACGCCTACGCCGACGTTGGGACCGCCGGGCCGGAAGCCCTTCGAGGCGCTGAAGTACACGAGATCGTCCTTGTCGGGCTGCCAGGTCAACACCGCCTTGGGCGTGACCGGCTTGTCCGTGTCGCTCGACTGGGTGACGATGGTGGTGCCCAAGAACGGCCCGGTCTCGTTGACCGAGCCGGTATAATCCAGCTTCGACGCCCGCAGCCCCACCGTGGCCTTGAAAGTGTCGGTGATCTTGACCCCGAGTTCGCCGAACAACGCGATCTGCTTGTCGACCACCGAATCGAGGGGACCGCTGAAGATGAGCCCGTTCGGGCAAGGCTGCGACGGGGAGCAGACGGGAACCGGCGGGAGCGTGGTGCCGGTGAAAGCAGTCACTTCGTTGAACAAGGTCGGGTCGTAAATGTCCTCGGGGACGTTCTCCTTCAGATGCGAGAAAAACGCACCGGCACTCCAGACGAGGCGCGCATCAGTGTCCGTGGAGGCCAGTCGCACCTCTTGATAGAAATTACGCTGGTCGTCGCGAAACAGGGCGTAGCCCTTGTCACCGGCTGCAGGGAAGGTGTTGGGGTATTCGCCGTAATACGACCAGGTCGCGCGAAGGTACTGCGTGTAATCGGACGTCGCCTGCTGGTTGCGGTCATAAAATGAGGTGTTGGAGAACAGCGAGGCAAAGCCCAAATCCCACTTGAGCTTGATGGCGGAGAGGGTGAAGGGATCGTCGCTCGGGTTGGTGAGTGCGTTGCCGTTGCGATAGACGTTGGCGCCCGGGTCCGACAGCGAGACCCAATAGGCGGCCGTGTCGTTGATGTACAGGCGCTGGTAGTAGATCGACGGCGTGATCTCGAGCGCGTCGCTTACTTTCCAGGTCACGGCGAGGCGTGCCGTGGTGGTTTCCTGCCAGTTGGCATTCGCATCCGTGGTATCGCCGTTGTAGATGGGCGTGGGCGTTGCCACGGAAGCGTTGGGCGACAGGGTATACCCCACCCGGTCGACCCAGCCGCCGTCGCGGCGATAGGAGGCGCTCACCCGGAACGCGAGCACGTCGTCGATGATGGGCGCACCGATCGCGACGCCGCCCGAGTAACTCGGCGCGCCGCCGTCGGTTACCGCGGCATCGGCGCTCGCATAGCCAGTAGATTTCTGGAGGTTCGGGTCCGGTGAGATGAAGCGCACCACGCCGCCCTCGGCCCCGGCACCGAACAGCGTGCCTTGCGGACCGCGCAGTACCTCGACCCGGTCGAGATCGAACAGGGCCGGAAACGCGTTGATCGAGCCAAACCCGATATGCCGGGTCTGGATCGGCGTATCGTCAATGTAGATGCCGGTGGTGGAGGTTCCCGCCGTCGAGTCGACGCCGCGGATGTTGATGTCGGACCCCTCGTCATTGTAATTGCCCGATGAACTCATGCCGTTGCGCTGGAAGGCCACGCCCGGGGTCATCCGCGTCAAGTCGTCGATGCTATGCAGTCCCTCGGCGTCGAGTTTCTCCTGACTGAAAGCGGTGACGCTGATGGGAACGTTCTCGAGGTTTTCCGAGCGGCGGGTCGCGGTGACCACGACTTCCTCCAGCGCACCGCTGTCGGCGCTATCGGTGCCCGCGGCCGGGACCGCAGCGGCGCCCGGCAGTGGCGACAACAACTGGCCGGCCAGCACGGCGGGCACGAAAATCCTCTGGATATGAACCGAACGCATCCCGATCACCCCTTCCCATGTCGCCTTTTCCCCACGACTATGACGCATCCGCTACCGGCTCTTGCGGCCGTTCGTTGTGCGCGTACATCGATTGTGAGTAGGAGCTTAATACGTCTCTTGACGGACGTTCAACGAAATTTCAGTCGTCGACCAACTCCGCAACCTCGCGCGCGTCGGCTCTTTTCATCG
>Ga0116230_10003228_pt1 | contig 15878 bp, 12 predicted proteins | sample S1TSphfallax_3_FD_88678 | JGI IMG/M metagenome (GOLD analysis project Ga0116230, IMG submission 88678) | Host-associated microbial communities from peat moss isolated from Minnesota, USA - S1T2_Fd - Sphagnum fallax MG | ecosystem: Host-associated > Plants > Peat moss > Unclassified | place... | reverse complement strand
GAGTAAAGCTTGTCCACTCTTCCTAGTCTTTCCCGGGACTTCTAGCACGCCCCTTTTACCCCCCTCTAGTGCTGGAAGTCGGGATCGTGCCCCAAGTTCCAACCGCTTCCGCATTGCCGCATATTTGGACCCTCAAGTGGGTCTACAAGGAACTTGGGGGTGCGACAGGGCATCATGCCAAAGCTTGCAACACGAACTTAGTCAAGCCCCAAGAAGGCCCGGCGCATCTCAACCCCCCACTGAAAGCGGGTTCAGGGGGGGTCTCAGACCCGAGCAAGGTAGCCCAGAACTCTATCAGAATAAGCAAGTCGAGGCCGCCCTCAAGCGCCCCACCCAAACCTCAGGAAATGAAAGGAGGCAAACTAAGGGAGGAAGCTCCAAAGGCAACGGGCTCCCCCCCGATCCCCTCACAACCATCAGGGCAGGGCAACCCCGGCCTTGAGAGATTAACCCAAGCAGCCAGTTCATGGAACCCGGAGAGCAAAGGGATGAGAGACCAGGAGATGCCCGATCTCCCAGAATCCACAGCTTGTCCGAAGACCGAGCCACATACGGAGAAGGAGCAATGCCCAACAGGCACTCTTTCGCCAAACAACAAGCCACCCTTCGGTTTTCCAGTTCGGGAAGGTCCCCAGAGGGCAACGAGGGAGGCAACTTTGAACCCATTTGCCACCCCAGGCAAAAAGGGCAAAGAGGCCCCGGGACCAAGCGTGCCCCCAGGTGAATCGATGGAAGGCTGGGTATTTCAGGGGAAGAAGAGGAACACCCCAATTCGGGCATCGCCAAGACAGGAACCACCACAGGTCCCCCCTCACACCCCATAAAGAGACGTCACCCCAGGCGGAAAGAGAGGACTCTTACACTCAGAAGTGCACCAATCCTATTTCACCTCCTTGGGAATTTCAGTCCCGGCCAACAAAGAGCCCTTTAGAGCCAGATTATGGCCGGTTCTAACCAAAGAAAAGGACGCTCAAAGAGAAATGTTGATGCACTCCAAAATGCACACCTTGCCTAGTCTACCGATGAACATTAGATACTGAGGGCTAGCTGTTGAGCCCGAGGTGGAGTGGACTCCCAACGCAGCATGGGTGGACCTCATTCACCGAGTAGAGGTTGAGTTGGAAGAACAAATCCTGAGATTCAAGCTCATCATCAGTGAAAGACCCCAGTTGGAATGGTCTTGGCAAGAAGAGTTAAACATGGGGGGGATGGAATGCACCATCCTCATCTACATCCACACGGGCGCAAAAGGGGTGAGTGTTCAGAAAAGGAAATACTTTCATTGGAAAGCTCTAGAGCAAACTCCCAATTTGAACAATGAGGTAGCATTTGCCGCCCCGGCGCACAACCTCTTAATGAGGTCGGACGTGGAGGATACGACCCGCCAAGCGTTCAGAAACAAATCAGCTAGCATACGTGCCTCCCCTTAGGCTACTAGAAAAAAAAGGTTCGCCATATTGGATATGATGATATTGATGAACCTGGAAATAAACAGCCTGGGCCCAGCCCAAGGCGAACACAAGGAAGAGTGCCGGGAAAGCAAACTCGCGGCTAGCGACACCATCAGACCCTTGGGATCGATCAACCAGCCGACTGCCCACAACCGGTTAACTTATGTTTGAAAAGACCCTCATTATGGTCTCCCTCAATGTCAGAGGCATGAGGGTCAAAAAGACCAAACCAAAATAGGTGAAGGCTTGGCTTTCATCGCTTTCAACCCCACTGCAAGTCATTCTTCTTCAGGAGGACCACCTCGGGAAGGTGGAAGCCTAGGACCCTGCTAAAGGGGTTGAGTTCTGGTAGGGCAAATCATACTAGAATGAGGGTGTCCCAATGGGACGCTCCCAGAGAATTAGTGCCAGCACGGCGATACTCGTGGACAAAACGATCTCACCACTCATCACTAATCATGGCATATTGGTCGAGGGTCGCGCCCAGTTTATCACCTTACAACCTCCCAGAGGGATCGTTAACCATAACCAACATCTACGCGTCTCTCCACACCAACATCTACGTGTCTCTCCACTCCACCGACCGAGCCCAGCTATCGCAAAAGGTGAACCATGCAAACTTCAATGCAGACCACGTCATCCTTGGGGGGGACTTCAACCACCAAGAGGTCTTGGAATGCAGAGGCACCACCGGCCTAAAGCAGATGAACAGGAAGGAGTCTTCTTCTTGGCATTTCATGACTCTCAAATATGGGTTGTTCGACGCCTGGCGTCCGGACAGCTTTCGAAAGCTCTCCAAGAAAGAGTTCACCTTCGATAACGGTCGCCCGGGGGTGTCCTCAACAATGTCAAGGATCGACAAATTCTTGGTCTCCCAATCCCTGGGGGAGAGGGGAGGACGAATCAAGGCAACAGCCTCAGTAAGAAAACTCTCGGACCACTCCCCTCTTGTCATTTCGGTCTGGGGAAACAACAAAAAGCGCCCGGGAACCGCACTCGCTTCTTCGACATCTCTTTCTTGAGTGAAGAAAGCGGGAGAAAAGAGTTGTGGGAAGCATGGGTTGAGAATCCCCCCCCCCCCCCACCGCCCCCTCTCAAGATTTCGACTGGCTGGCCTGGCTGGAATCAGCCACCGGCCGAATAATGTCGTGCAGCGCACGCCTCTCAAAGGCGAAAAGGCACACTCAGGGTGCCTACGTCAGAGCAAGCACCAAAAAGATTCAACTAGCCGAAGTCTAGCTTGAAAGGGACCCAATGAACGTTGAGGTGCGGGCATCCTTTCAGATGCACAAGGCAAGTTCGCAAATGTCTTCCAAAACTCAGTGGAGCATCTAGATGGTTAAGATACGGGGACACATGCTCCAAGGCCTTCTTCGATTTCCACCGCACAGGGAAAAAGAGGACCCTCCTACACAAGCTTGAAACCGAGGAGGGCATAGTCTCAGGTCAAAGCGACCTCACCTTGTACGTCACGAGCTTCTATGCCAACCTGTATTCCTCGAACGCGCTGGCCCCAGGCACGGCGGAAGCCCAGATGGTCTGCTGGAAGAGCGTCCCGGCCAAGGTCACACAAGCTATGAACGAGAGGCTGACTAGAGACCTCTCCCTTAAGGAGGTCACTGGCGCCATCAAAGCCCTCCCCTAAGGGAAAGCTCCAGGGCACGACGGGGTGCCCATGGAATTCTTCCAAGAATTCGAAAAAGAAGTAGCGCCGATGCTACTTCTTGCCTTCTCGGCGATGCTCAGAGCCGACACGACCTCGGCCCACATGAACAAAGGTCTGATCACTTTCATCCCCAAATCAGGGGACCGAGCCAGACTGAATAACTGGAGGCCCATTACCCTTTTGGGCAGCATATATAAGGTACTTGCAAAGACTCTCGCTCGCAGGATATAGACGGACCTCACGGAGATCATCAGGCCCAATCAAACGGGCTTCGTGGAGGGCCGGAGCATCCTTGACAACGTGTTCATGGCTCAAGAAAGCAAGCTTAGGTTGGGCAGAAGAAAGCAACCAAGACCTGGTTCTTCTTCTATTGGACTTCGAGAAAGCATTCGATAGAATCGAATGGGACTTTCTCTTCAAGGCCCTGGGCAAACTGGGCTTTAGCCCCACCTGGGTCCGCTGGGTTGCATCCCTATATCGAGATGCCACCTCCGCCATCAAAGTGAATGGGGTAGCCGGCCCCGATTTCCAACTCGCCAGGTCTGTAAGGCAAGGGTGCCCCTTGGCACCCTACTTATTCATTCTCGCTACTGATGTTTTGGGGCACATGCTGGCCGACCCCAATCATGGGGCTGAAGGCCTCTCCCTTCCTAGAGGCGGTATGATCAGAGACCAAACCTTCGCCGATGACACAGCCCTCTACCTGAAGGGCACCTTGACCAACATGGACAGGGTGCAGGAGGTCCTCAAAACATTATGTTGCGCATCCGGAGCCAAAATCAACTGGCGCAAATCAGCTGCCATCTGGGCCAGCCAAAGAGAAAAGCCCTGGGAGTGGGGGGAAGATGAAGGGCTAAAATGGATCCCGAAAGGGAAAGGCACAAGGTACCTAGGGATTCAGGTCGGATTCCACTTACCATCCGAGGCGAACTTTGACACGATGATGCTCGCCCTCAAAGGTAAGCTCATCAATTGGAGCAGCAACAAGCTCTCGCTTGCGGGAAGGATCCTAGTGGCGAACCAGGTCCTACTCGCGTCTATCTGGTACCTGGCCGCATGCTAGAACCCGGATCCCAGAATGTGCAGCCAGGTCAGAGGACTCATTAGAAACTTTATATGGGGGGGCAAGGAGGTGCCTACGCGCGCCAAGGTCAAGTGGGACACCCTGGCGCTCCCAACCTCCCAAGGAGGCTTTGGCGTCACCGACCCCAAAGCCCATTCGGAGGCTTTACTGGCCAAACTCTTCATAAGGGGCTTAGCGCCCGGTGGAGAGCCCTGGAAAGAGCTCGTGCGGCACAACGCCGAACAGATGAGGCTCCCGGTCCATGGCAAAGGCCCCTCAAACCTCGACCTGAATTGGCTCCTCGCCGCACCCAAGCTCAAAAGGCTCAAATGTTCTATGTGGAAGAGCATCGTAGGCGCTTGGTTGAATGTGAGGCCCAGCCTAATCAAATCCGATCCGACCAACTCTGATGAAGTCCTCAGGCAACCTCTCTTTGGCAACCCATCAATCCTCAACTCCAGAGGTATTCCAATAAGAGTGGGGGGTGTGAGTGAAGGCAACGCCCTCGCGCAATTCGGATGCTCCCGAGTCAAAGACATATGGAACGATGCAGCCAAAGATTGGAAGGGGCTCACGGACTTGGGAATGAACCACCACTTGCCAACAGACTGAGCAGGGGGACAATCACGTCGAGTATCCCCTGGCGCCCAGACGAACATGAATGCCACTTTCGCATAGGCGACTGGATTGCCAATCCAACACCTAGAGGGGGTAGCCCACTCGACTAGGTCTACCTTGTCCTCGAGCCAGCCGACGTAATTGCCTTAGTGCTTGAATTTCAAAAGATCATGCCCGGAGGCCGCATCCAAGCAATGACCAATCAAACCATAAAAATCTCCACCATCAAGCATCGCCTAGTCAGAGTGCTCTCCCAAGAGAGACCCGGGGCAACTTTCAAGGTCGCCAGAAAGCCTCCAATACAAGGCAAGGCGCCTCTTCTATACTGAATTTTCGATGCATGCTTCATACTCGATCTATCGTGGGACCCTGGAGAATGGCACTGGCAATCAATCCCGCCCCTGGGCGATGCCCCCTTCTACGGGTACACTGCCAAGAAGGGCTACACCAACATTCGCAAATCGAACCACACGTCCAGCATGAAATCTTTCCTTCACGACCTCAACCTCAGAAACACCTCTACCATTCAAATGACGGCCAGACTTTGGCACAACACCCGCCCACGGAAGGTGGGCATGCTCATCTGGCTGGTTCTCAACAAAGGCCTCCCGGTTGGATCCTAGCTCCAACAAATAGGCCTTCCCTCACAATGCAAAGTTTGCAACTCTAACTCAGAGGAAACCCCTTGACACTGCCTCCTGGATTGCCCCATGGCGCAACGCGCCTGGGAAGCTTTCAAGAGAATCTGGACTGAATGGCATGCGCCTCATGATCTGGTGATTACTTGGCCCTTCGTGTTGATGGGCGAGGCGACGATCGAGCAAGAGGATGACCCCCCGGGACTCCTCGCATACCACACAGGCGGTTTCACCTACCCCAGACAAGCTTTAGACATCTTGCATAATTTCATTGTTTATCGCCTCTGGACTAAAAGATGTAAAAAACACTTTGATGACAATTACTCCCTCAAAGCGGTTCTCACCCAGGCCTGGGTGGCCACCATTGAGGTCAGCATGGCCTCTTGGAAGGCCATTAGATCTCACCAGCCACCAAGAACCCGGACATTCAAGCTAGCATCGAGTTAGACTTCAGAAATGAGTGGCTTCATATGAACATTTTGGGGATGGATCACGCCACCATTCGGTGGCATTTCCTTCCCCCCCCCCCCTGTATTTTCTTCCTTTATCTTATGATTGATGGGGCTGCCGCCTCCCTCCCCACATGGGGGTCCCTCACAACTCTTGCTTGAGCTTTTCCATAAATAAAATTTTCATTCATTGTGAAATCCATGTTGAAATTGCCACCCTAAACCCTACCACCCTATTCATTTTTAATTTTTATGTTGTTTTGAATTAATTTTACACGCTTATAATGTTTGAAGATTACTTTATATCCATTGGACCCTTCATTGACACCCCTTAACTACTTCAAGAATCTCAAATCATCCTTACTTACACGACTATCCATTAAATTTCAAAACAAGACGAACATTTTGTTGAACATTACAAATTTTGTTGTCTATTTCTATCCCCAACCCTCTATAAACTTCTTACCCCCAATCACATAATCAAAATTCTAAAATTATGATTACTAGCTTTTGTTGAAGAAAAAATCAAATTCCAAAAAGAAAACCCCCCACACAACCATACACACCCATCATTCTTCAATCCAACATTTCGAACAACTTTGCTTTATGTTTTCAACATTTTATGCTGAGTTTTTCAGCATTTTAAAGATGAGATTTCATAGTATTTGTAATTTTCAACATTTCAAAGATGGGACTTCATAATTTCAACATTTTGAATAATTTTACTTTGTAATTTTCAACATTTCAAAAATGGTTTTTATGTTATGATAATTTTTAATTTTTAAAATTTTAACGAAATTTAGTACTACTTAACATTTTTGTTTTTTTATGTAAAGAGAATTTTAAAGGTAAAGGAATATGGGGGTTTTTTTAAAGAAATTTTGAATAAAAAAATGTGATTTTATAATAAAATCCAAGTTAAATTTTATTTTTTAATGTCACCTTACAAAATGTGGAAATGTTGATGATAGGTTAGTTGGATCTTTTAAGAGTTAGAAGCTGCACTAAAATATTCCACCCAAAAACCAAATAAATTATACACATGAAAAATCACATTAGTTTTTTACATGTGAAAGCCAACTCAATAGGATTGTTAGTTTTCAATATGGCCATGTTACCCATTGAACATTGATATTTTTATCACTAAAAATTCATTAAAAACCAAAAATTAACTTTTAATGAAATTGGGGGGTTTCCCAAAATAAAAGATTAAAATTGCTTACCAATTTCCAAATCACAAGGCCCCTATTTTGGGAATGTCCTTACCTTGAGTCTTTATTTAATCAAATTGTTTTTGAAATGTTCCCATGTCATTTCTATAAAACTTCATTTCCATGTGGATTGAAATAAAAGTGTACATTTGTTTCTTATTTCAATCAACAAAAGAGCTAGGTTGTCTACCTTGAGTGACCCAATGTAACCAAAAAGTGGCACTTATTAAGTTCCTTAAAAACACATTGACTGTACACCAACAACACAACATAATGTTATATATGCAAAACTCATGGCCTTAGCAAATTTCCAATGGTGCATAATCATGAAGGATGGATGTTCCATGGTTATTAAATCTACTAAATATAGGTCTATAGGGGTTAGACCATTTCGATTTCACTCTTTTGAACATCAACTAATTAAATTGGCACATCAAGAGCTTCCCTTAACACCAACACACCCATAACAACAACATTTGTAAGAACATACCCCAATGTTATTCAAACAATTCCCACATTAGAAACTGCCATCGAATCTTTTATAAACAACAAACTACACTTCAAGAAAACACATGAAGCTCAATTTTATAATATTAATGTCCCCATTCATTCTACAAAACAAAATCAAGAAGTTTGACAAATGCTACCTCAATACTCACATTGAAATAATTCTATAGAACCCAATTAAATAATTCAAGCACACATTCAAAGGTCCTAAACTATTGGGTCTCTTCCTTCATCCAAAACACTTAACACCCCCTCACAATGTTCATTCACACATGTTCCTTTGCCAATGGGTCATTCATGAAATCCTTATATTTTTCATCATTCCCCTTATCAGTGGCCTATGTTTGTAAACATATTGGTTTCTTTCTAGGAGGTCAATTGCATAATGGAAAGAACAAGAGCAAACTCCCAAAAAGACAAACAAAACTTACTTATTTCAGGCATTCATCTCTTCATCACAATTTCAAAGTGTGTCGATGATTCTAAATGCAAATTCTATGACACAAAATCCACACAAAACTAGCCAATGTGCTTAGCTTCAAATCTCACCATCCCCTTTGTAGTTGTGTTGCCTCCCATGCTCCACAACTCGCACCATTCTCCTCCATTCAAGAGTAAAACAACAAACATTATACTAATCCCTAAACTTTCACACAATCTTAAGAACAAGCTTATCATCACATCAAAGCTTCCTCCAAGAAATCTTTCTATGAATGACGAAACGACAAAATAAAAGACGATTTTTGGCACCATGATTGTAACAAAGATCAATACATCGACATAGTAATCCTAAGAACTTCCCATTCATCCTTTTTTGTTACACCAACACCTACCAATGCACTAGTCTTGTTTTGGGAATTAGGTGGATGAAACCCAACTTCATTGTAGGTGAATTTAAATTTTTTTTTCCCCTCACACTTCCTTAACCCCCAATGGTCACTCCTACGTACCCATCCTACCCCCTACATCCTCCTACATACCTTTCTCCTCCCCCCTTCCTACCACCCTCAATAGTTCACTCTAGGAGGAGTTTTGGAACTTGAAGTTACTTGGAAGGGGGGACCTTGATATGGAAAAACATTTATCTCATCAAAGCAAGTTGAAAATTTGCAAGAAAAAGTTTGAAGGAGGGAGTTTGTTGGAACAAGCTTGGAAGGAGGGAGGTTGATGTGGACAAGGGCTAATCTAGGCAAGTTACAAAACAAGGAGCTTGAAGGAAGGAACTTGTTAAAGCAAGATTGGAAGGGAGGAACTTGCTTTCAATGTGTGTTTGGCCAATCCAAGTAAACTAAAATGTAGAAAGAAGCTTGAAGGAAGGAGTTTGCTTTGGGGAGAAGATTGCAAGGAAGGAGCTTGTTTTGGAGAAGTGCTTTGTTGATCTAAGCAAGTTCAAAGTTTTTTAACATTGGATTTGCAAGGAAGGAGGAGAGGGAAGGATTAACATGGAAGAAAGCTTCTTCAAGCTTCTTTTTAAGTGAACTTTTTCTCCTTTTCTCTTTCTTTCTCTCTTTTGTGCGTATGTTTTTCCATTTTTTCACTTTTTCTTATATTATGTTTTTTTTTAAATTTGTGTTTTTGTTTATTTATTTTTTATTCATTGTTTTTATTTATTTCTTTCTTTCTTTCTACCTACCTAATCTATTCATGTTTTTTTCTATTTTTCTTTCAATTTTTTCCCTAATTTTTCTATTCATGTTTTCTAAAAATCTTTTACTTTTTTAAAATTTTAATTTCAAAAGATTTTTTTCCCTCTTTTTGTTGATATCTTTCTTTCTTTTCTTTCAAAGGTTTCTTTTTTATTGTCATCAACATCATTATTATTATTTCTCTTTTTCCAATTTTTGGGTTTTTTCTATTCATGTTTTCTTCAAATTTTTCTTTCAATTTTTTTTTTCAGTTTTTTCATTCAATCACGATTTTTTTCTTATTTTTAAAATTTTTAATCTACTTTTTCTGTTTTTTTTATTTATGTTTTTATTCCTTTCTTTATCCTATATTTTCTAGAAATTTTGGGATAGTATGTGTATGCAGGGCTAGCTAGTTTTAGAAGAGTGAATGAGTGGGTGAGTGTGTGTTGGGGGAGGGGGGCAAATGGGGACAATATAAATGCACTAGCAAACAAAGTAGAGACAACTTGACAACTTGAGGCAACAAAGTAAGTCATTTTTTAAAAACTTTTTTTGTTTTCGTGTTTTGTGCGTGTTTGTTTTGTTTAGGAGTTCTTTGTTTTCTTAATCAAGGGTGTGTGTGTGAGGTGTAGGATGTCCACCTTTCAAGACGTTGAATTAGTTCCAAGCTCCATTAGCCATGGAAATTGCAACAAATGATCCACCCCATGACCTAATGGAAGATCTAATACATGTTGCAACAAATGATCGAATCCTCTTAAAATAATGGAGCAAGTGAAATATGTAATTTTCATCCTTCCCCCAAGTGATTACTTAAACATTCACTAGAAGAAATTTGGAAATAAATGATTATAATTTTAGTTGCAAAAAACAAAATTTTAGTCATATTGAACACATGTGACTACAAACCCTATAGTCACCTTGGACAAGTGGCAAAAGACAACCAATCACAAAAAACTCCATGTAGCATGTACAATTATTCTTATAGTCACATATTGCTTGCGACTCAAGGATTTTTCATCCATTGACTAGTCATAGGACTATGCGATTATAGATATGACTACATAAAATATTGGGTAGCATTTTAAAAATAATTAAATTTTAATGATTTAATATATTTTTAAATCGCATATATTAAGCATTATATTATTGGTAATTCCATAAGTTTTAAACCTATGACTTGTTGATATGTGTCATGACCTAAGCTAGGTTAAAAACCTAATTTAGGTATTTAAGTGGGCCTAAATAAGAACCTAGGTTAAGTAGCCTAATTACGTAAAATATACATGGTTAACACACCATCACTTACCACACTATATAACCTGTGAAGTTGGATCCTTACACCCCAAGGATGGATATCAACTCCTTCACCATCAAACCACCCCACTCAACATGCAAATACCATGGAATGCATTCTATTTAACCCATATTTGACTTTAAACATTGCACAAACATCAATTTCAATATTTCATATTTTATTGATATTTTTCCAAATGGAAATTTTTAAAGTTGATTCTTAAAGTATTTTCAATGACATACACAATTAAATATAGTTTTCTTCCAAAAATGTACATTAGTTTGAATAAATGGTCTTTGAATTTTTAAAAATTGAATTACATTTTGATGATGATTTACTGGATTTCTTTTTCAAGCACATGATTTAAAAATGAAAAATATTTTACAAAAAATATTTAATAATAATTAAATAAATAATTTGTGTCCCAAAAAAAAATCCTTCATCTCATTAAAAAATAAAATACAATGTGATTATAATATATCATAATTTTAATTAATTCACATATATATTTTATAAATGGATAATATATCTATCATATTTCAAAACATATATATATTTCTCAATATCGGTTATAATATTTATGATGTATAATTTTTTTTTATGTTTTATATTTTACAAATATAATATATAAATTTAATCTAAAATTATGGTAAAAGTTTTATGATCAAATAAATGATATATTTCTTAAACATCTAAAACCTCTATTTGATTTAAAATATATATCATACTTGATTATGATTATAATAAGTTGTAATTTTACCCATAAAATTTAATTTACATGTATAATATATAACTAAATAATCATCATATATAATATTTACAAATATATCATAACTCAAATATATTTCATAAAAATATAATAATTTGTATTTGTCAATGTCAATAAACAATAAAAAAAACCAATAAATAATTAGACACAAGTTGATTATTAAACAAATATTGTAATTCCAAAGATGTGACATAAGTTTTGATCATCAAAATATTGTAAATGAAAAAAATATTGGCCTTAGTTGCCAAAACAACTATGACCAATTGCAAAAACAACTAAGTTTTCATACCTCCAAGGATCCATTCACAATATTGGATGAAAAATATGCACTTTCATTTTACTTTTCCATCCAAACATGTAATAGTCACAAATTATAATCACATATATGACTACACACATTTATGACTAAAATGACATGTAAAGCTAACCCAACTATAGTTGTAAAAGTAGTTGATTTGGACATAAGTTGGATCTATAATCATAACCATATGGATGGAATGGATTAGATTTCTTCTAGTGATTATATTCATGTTAATTCATTACTCCACCCTCTCCATCTTTAGATTAAAAAATGCCTTTTGGATCACAACTTAAACCCTATGGGTGCTATTTTATCAACCTAATTAGCAAACAATGGTATGCAAATTCTTAAGAGGGGGAAAAATCATGTTCAACTAATCATGGGGAAAAAAAAACCTTAAGCCCTAATGGAATAAACAACTTTAACAAATGCCTTTCAAGAAACACTTGCAACTTGAACCCCAAAAGAAGTGTTGAAAATAAAATTAAGAGAAAAACCCCATTTTATATATAATTAATTAGGAGAAAAAAGTAAAAAATATAATCAAACTAAAAAACTTGAATGAGAGAAAAAGAAAATATTATTCATACCTTTTATCAAATGGGACTTGTTTTCTTTCTCTAAGAAGAAATGAATTGAGCTCACTCCATATATGTCCTTCAAAGTGAAGGAAATCTCAAATTGTGATAAATAAATAAATGGCAAACTATCCTGATGGACTAGTAGGAATCCTGCCTAGTTCTGGCAACCTAATGGAAAACATTGTCTAAATTTGGCAACTTTTAACTTTTTTTTTTTTTGGTGATATGAAAAATGTTTTAAAAAAATTCTTAAAAATCCCTTTGTTGGATTTGCCAGCCCTTTTTTATTGTCGCCAAGTGGCCAAAATTTGCCAAAAACAAAAGACCCTGATATGGATATTTTCATTAAATGAATTTACCTTAATGAAGCGCATACCTTGCATATCTAGAGGATGTAAATCTGAAATTTTTTACCCTATTCATAACCTTGGATATATGTAAAATGCTCATACCTGAAGCCAGAAATAAAATGAAGGCAAGTATGAACTAAAATCTAAACTTTGTTAGTTCTGTTGATTACATAGGATGCCTCTGAAGCTTTTTCTTTTTTGGGGGGCAATGAACCATTTTGATTTACCCGTCACAAACATAAATAACAAATAAATAATTGAAACTTTGAAAGCTCCCCAATTTAAACTTTGTATGTGAAAATGTAGTGCCTCACCTTCGGCCCAAATATAGGTGAGAAGGGGACAACTTTGAGCGATCTATATGGAATTAAATTGAGGACAACCAACATATGATACAAGTGCACTCTTTAATCAAGGATAAACTTTGAGTCTTGCATTCTGAGATTGGAAATGGCCTTAAAAAAATGTCTTAATTTTTTTTTAACCTGAACATTTTTATTCATTTGAAACAAATAAATTTACTCCAAAAGGGGTAAATGATATGGGGGTACCTGAACCTACCCGAAACATAATTTTATACCTGCACCCTAACCTCCTGATCGAAAATTGGTTGATGGATTCCACAGACCACCCTGCCTGACTTTACCTTTGTTTTGAAGTCATGCTGAAAATGCAAAATTACCCAGCCAGGTCCAAAAGGGAGTCACATTTTGGCCAACATGCACTTAGCAAACCCCACAAGAAATTTCATATGCTTTGTTGCATTTGGCATATTAGTCGCATGAAATGTTGAGCCCATTCCCATAATACCACTTGCTGTTTGAAAAATTGTATTCCATAAACTTTTTTTGGGGGTATGAGTCACTTATATGCTTTATTCAAGTCCATGACATCACATACACACATGGCATATGCCATAAATTGCCCACCAAAATACTTTATGACAAGCTAGGATCTCTATACTCGTGACAAAGGCCTCAACAACTTTGGGTAATTGCCTTTGCAAGGTAACTTGCTGAGTCTTTGTACCATGTGCAGATCCAGAACTATGGGCTCTTCTGTAGTGCAAGGCCAGCACTGGTATAAGCATGCAAACCCTTGTGACATTTTGCAAGTGTCACCATGCATAGGATAGTCACAACAAACCCGTTGATTCACACACATAATGAAAAGCTTGGACAAATTTCTCCTTGCTTTTTGAGGAACCTAACCAGTGTTGAGTGAGCATATCTTTGAAGCCATACTTAGAAGGGCAGGATCCAAGAACATATGCATACGTTCAGCCTGCAAGGCTCAGGTTTTACTATGTTTTTGATCAAAATAAGGCCCTCCATGCATGAACATACTGTAGATCTGTTTAGTTTCTCTAAAATGGCATCCATAATATGCATGAACATGTGAGATGACCTTGAAACATGAACACAAATTTCACAAATTTCAATTTCAAAGGTGTTCCTCTTTGGTTTCAACAAGTTTGCTCACAAAAAGCATTCATACCCAACCTCTTTGCCATTAGTTTATGTCCCTTGTGGTAAGATTAAAACTTATGGAAATGTAAGAATGAAAATAATGGTTTCACTATGATAAAAGGAGTGATCTGTCACAAAAAGTATACTCAAACAAGTATGTTTAAAATTGATGATACCTAAAAGGATTCCAATACCGATTGTTGTAGAAGTGATGCCTCCCACAAAGTCATGCATGGTTTGTCTTGATTGTAGAGAAAGTGACCACTCCCAAAAAGTTATACAGGGCTTGTGGACCCAGTTTCAGAAACTGCGTTTTCCACCTCATTTCCTACCTTGCATATCAAGTCTTGCAACTGTGTTTCCTATCATGTGTAGTAGTGTATCGTCTTTCAACTCCAAAACAGGGGGCTCTCATAGCATGAAAGCTGAAGAGATGCTCGATCATACTTCGTAGTAGACCTGACTCCAAGTATAATTCTCCAAAGTTTGAGGTAAGCATCACCCCAATTCACCCTAACAATTGCTTAGGTGGGTGGTTGTCTTCATCTTTCAACTAACTTGTAGGCAGGCTTCAAATTCTCTATTTGGTAATTGGAATATGATGTTAAAGTCCATTGTAGCCAATTCATTTGGTTCAAACCAATCATCCAAAGTGCAGCAACCTACTAACTTACTCTGCCATTAAGGTCTGGTGTGGCAGATCATGCCAGTTTCTTAACCACATTATATGATATGATGTGCTGATGACAATCACATTTTCTTGACCATATTATATGACATAATCTTCTGGTGACAATCACATTTTCTTGACTACATTATATGACATAGGCTTCAGGTGACGACCCGCTTGTTTGTACCTGTGGAGAGAGCATAGAGGGATGACAACCTTGAAGCAGCCTAGTAGAGGATCGAAAGTCCAAGCAAAGATGGTGGACTATCTGGAGAGTGCATTCCACGCAGTAGGAGAGATGGAAATACTGATTTCTTCACCAGAACTGCAAAAAAATCTGAAGTTATTGAGTATGATGCGGCTGAAGGATGCGGTGCAAGCTTCGTTTCAATTGTTAAAGACGATGTTGTCCAATGATGCGGCATGGCAGCTGGAGAATCGATTCGTCAATCACAGACAATGTTTCACCTTGATATGGCAACTTGCATTTTCTGCGCAGATGGTCAAGACGAGGAATGAGCGCAAGAATCTTCTTGATCCAAGTGACTTGGTTGTGAAAGAGTACTACCGTGTTGTAAGGGATGCGTGCGGTTTTTTGGGGCGTTGGCAGCAAGGGTTATGGCGGAATACTACCTTCTTGCTTCTAGACACCCGTGAGGATTTTAAATCGCTTCTCTTGGACCTCGAATTGTGCATGCGGGTTATGCTTACCAGGAATGCTAGTACAACAGGTTTGGAGCACATCCAGGAATATGTGAAGAATGCAGAATCTAGCTGGAATGACATCTTGAAGGGTGCAGCCCAAGAAGACGAAGAGACAACAAAAGATAATTTGTCGAAGAAAGTGGATAGAGCGCACGGCGAAAGCAGACAAGATGGTCTCCTTGCAGATTATATCCTGAAAAGGATGCAAAGGGATGCACCGAATCCCAATGGAAGTCTTCCGCCGTTTGTTTGGAACTCCGACAGTCGAGCGAAAGTTGGGGCTTATCTTGGATGTGGTAGTTTCGGAGCAGTCCATATGTTTAAATGGTTTGGTCTAGAATGCGCGAAGAAGTCCTTCATTTGTGAGTCTGGAGAGCAGGAACGTGCGTTTGAGAAAGAGGCTGGAGTGATGGCTTCTTTAAACCACCCAAATGTTGTGAGGTTCATTTGTTGTCATCGAGACATGAAGGAGAGGGCAATTGTGATGGAGTACGTGCCGACCAAT
>Ga0116230_10003227_pt1 | contig 15879 bp, 14 predicted proteins | sample S1TSphfallax_3_FD_88678 | JGI IMG/M metagenome (GOLD analysis project Ga0116230, IMG submission 88678) | Host-associated microbial communities from peat moss isolated from Minnesota, USA - S1T2_Fd - Sphagnum fallax MG | ecosystem: Host-associated > Plants > Peat moss > Unclassified | place... | reverse complement strand
TTGTGTGTGAAGCATGACCTTATAGATAAAAAACCCTTAGAGCACCTCTTTTTTTTCTTTTTGGTCTTGTTAACTGTTTCCAGGCTGCAGCACTGAAGCTTGCATTTCGAAAAATTTTAGATAAAAATCGACACTGGATGTATTTTTAGCTATTTTTTTTACTTTCCAAACACCCTCTAACTATCTACGCTCAATTCATGATTCTGAGCAGATCTATCATAAGGAACAGCTTAGAACCGTTCTTCAAGAACAGGATCGCATTCAAAAGCGAATCAGCCAAATGTATGACGATAAGTTAGAGGGTTTGATCGATGAGACGTTATTCCGCCAAAAACTTGAAGATTATAAAAAGCGACAAGTTCAGCTTAGAGACCAGCTTGCTAGGGATGAAACTGCTGATTTACAGTTCCATGTGACTGCTAATCAAGCAATGCAACTAGCGAAACGTGCTTGGGATATCTTCGAAAGTTCTGAAGTTGAAGAAAAAAGACAACTTTTAAATTTTGCATTTCAGAATTTGAAATTGGACGATAAAAACTTGCTTTTAAGACTGCGTGAACCGTTTCACCTATTCATACAGATGAAAGACAGTCCAGGGAGATGGGGGCGGTTGGACTCGAACCAACGGAGACCGAAGTCGAGGGATTTACAGTCCCTTGCAATTGCCACTATGCGACACCCCCAAAGCATGCTGGCAGTAGGACTTGAACCCACAACCGTCCGATTACAAGTCGGGTGCTCTACCAGTTGAGCTATGCCAGCAAAGGACAGGGATTTTATAACAAAGCAGTCCTTTCAATACAAGAAATTTTGCAAGCGGTCTGCAATTTTAAAAGGAGATGGTGGCAAACAGTTCTTCTGGATGTTTGCAAGAGCCTATTTTTTGCATTAATGCGAAGGTTGGTTTGATTCCTTGGAGACCAAATATTTTGAAGGATCAGGAGGAATAGGAGGTTTATCCTCATGCGAATGCAAAGCCTCTCCGAATGAACGCTCCATCAAAGTTGTATAGTCGATAGCTAGTTTTGCCTGGCCCTGGTCTTGATTTTGGGGATGTGGCTTATTTAAGCCCCCCGCGCTCAACACCGTGGCCTTAAATTTGCGCCCTCCTAGAGGACTCTTTTTTTGCTGTTTCTTCGAAAAACAACAATTTTTATATTTTTTCCCCGATCCGCAAGGACAAGGCTCATTTCTCCCTACTTTGTCTATCATCAAATTGACAGCGCGGAAGCCCCCACTTGAATTGCGGGAGGACACGCTGCTCCTATTTTAGAGGTTGTTTTTGGCATGCTTTAAACTTAGGCAACACTTAGGTCACAGCTCGGATAGCCAATCTTGTTCGCTTTGTTCCTTACCAATCCCTAAAGGCTATTCGCTTGTCAGAAATCAAACAATCTTAGGGATCTCGCTTGTGACTTAACTGTGACTCAAATTTGAACCCTGCCTTGTTTATACCCATTCCACTTGAAGAATTGAATTTGGGCTTACCCAAAGGGTAGAGATTCGACATAATATGGAGGCATTTCTATCGTTAAATCGCGAGACCTTTCCCTTTGTCGAAATCGAACTCTTAAAGTGGAATGGGTATCACTTGACACATGTGCATTTGTCCTATAGAATGTTCTCTTTCCACTTGATGTGAAGATAACACTCCTACTCATTTTCACAAAAATCTATTCCTGGTTTTTCACTACGCATACGCATTCGACTTCAAGAACTGCAATGGGTATGCCCAGGGCTTTAGCCAAGTCCAAATTCGATTCTTGAAGTGGAACAAATGTGAAGCCTCCGCGAAGCTAAAGATTCGCGGTTTCCTATGCAAATAGGAAGCCCTTGACTAGAACATAAAGGGAAGGAAACTCCGGGTAAACGTTTATCGTCGATACGCAAGAATATATAGGTCCTTCCGGATGCCGACTCAGTCCTCAACTCTCAAAAGACACATTAAACAGTTGCGAGAGGAGTGGCAGTGTGTCTATTTTTAAACCTCGCGATATCTGTTTGAGAGTCAGTTGGATTCGCATTGGATTCCTTTGCCCATGTGAGACGCACAACTCCCGTTCATCGAGGGGCATGTAATTTTAATGCATATGTTCAACTTGCCATTCATCCGCTAAACTAAAGATTCAGCGGTTTTCTGGCCCAACAGTGTAAATGATTCTTCCTTTTAAAACAATGACAAAAAAAATTTGAGATTCATTCCACTCACCGTTCGACTTCTTAAAGTGGAATGGGTTATAGAACTTGGCAATTTCATTAAAAGATGATGTGATGACCTTTCCCATTCCACGTCCTCCTTGGACATCTCTTGGCAAATCCTTGGAAAGCACTCTTCGGAAAGCTTTATTTGATTTTGAAATGCTCAAAGATGTTTCCAAATTAGCGATTGCGTTAAGTGGAGGAAAAGATAGCTTAACCTTATTATTCCTACTTAAGGCCATTGCGGGACGAGGTTTCCCGAATTTTGATCTTTACGCTATTCACGTTTCTGGGGAATTTTCCTGTGGGGCAGGAGTTCGGGAAGAGGATTTGAGAGCAACATGCGAAGAGTTAGGGGTCCCTTTTTTTACTCGTCTTTCGACTCAACAGCTTACAACACTAGAGTGTTATAGCTGCTCTCGTGAAAGGAGACGTCTATTATTTGATACTGCTAAAAGCCTTGGAGCTCATACGATTGCTTTTGGACATCATCGCGATGATCACGCACAAACCGTATTGATGAACTTACTCCACAAAGCGGAATTTGCAGGCAATTTACCGAAGATTCATATGCAAGATTATGGCATCACCCTCATCCGCCCATTGATTTATATCGCAGAACAACGCATTCGAACATTTGCTCAACAGCAAGGATTTGCCCGCGTGACGTGCCGATGTCCAGTGGGACAACAGTCTATGCGAAAACAGACGGATCAATTATTAAGCGAAATTGAAATAATCTTTCCGAATGCACGTGAAAATATTGCCAGAGCTGGATTATTGTATGGATCTCAAAAAGCAGCAATCCCTTAATACGGCATGGTTGAAATTTGAGTCACAGTGAGGTCACAGCTGCGACAGCGAATCTTGTTCGCTTTGTTCGACCCCTCCCTAGAGGCTGTTGCCCTATCACGAATCAAACAATAGCCCTCTCGCTCGTGACGTCACTGTGATTCAAATTTCAATTTTCAATCATCCCTTTTTCAACTATGCCTTTAATACTCACATTGAGCAGGTTTAAGTGACTCATATTCAAATCCTTGTAGAGAGCTCTGCAGCTATCTACAGCGGCTCGGCAAAAACTCGGAAAAAAATCTCTTTGAATCTAAGCGACTTAAACCTGCTCAATGTGGGTTAATACTCAAATTATAGGAGAATAATTATGACAAATTCTGCCCCTAGCGAAGATGAAAGTCTCATCAATATCCAGGGCGTTGAGATTGCCTTAGGATTTCCAGATGAATTTAAATTTGAATGGATAGGACAGCGTGATGTTTTAGAACAGCTGTTAGCTTCATGGCTAGTCATTGACAAAAAGGATATTCCCCTTAATCCACGTCTGATTGGCAAACCAGGTGTAGGAAAAACAACATTAGCCTATGCTGCTGCAAAAAAGATCAATAAACCTGTTTATATTTTCCAATGCACGATGGATACCCGTCCTGAAGACCTATTGATTACTCCCCTCATTGATAAAGGAGGGAGTATTCGTTATGTCGCTTCAGCGCTTGTGACTGCAATGATCCGAGGAGGCGTTTGCATCTTAGATGAAGCCAATCGGATGAGTGAAAAATCATGGGCTTCACTCGCTCCTCTCCTGGATACTAGGCGCTACATTGAATCTATTGTTGCAGGTCTTAAGATTGCTGCTAATCCCGAATTTCGCATTTGCGTGACAATGAATGATGATGCTTCTACTTTTGAAATTCCTGAATACATTCATAGTCGTCTACAGCCTCAGATTTACCTCGACTTTCCAGAAGCAGAGGAAGAACGGCGTATTTTGAGGGAGAATCTTCCATTTGTTGATGAATACATTTTAGAGTATGTTGTAAATTTTTTACAGAGAGCCCATGCGCAACAGGAAAATTATACGATACGGGACGGCATTAACATTGCTCGCTATGCCGCTAAGCGAATTAAAAGCTTAAAGGGTAACGGAGGCAATTTGGAAAACCTTTTGAGAGAAGCGCTGCTGATGATTTTAGGCGATGAAGCTTTAGCACATATTTTCTGATCACCTATAGGTTCTGTCGATGCTCAATCACGATCCGTATTACCTACAAAAAGGACATCTTTACGCTGTTCCTGTGATTCACTATAACATGGAGATGGCAGCAGAAGTGAAAAGGGTCTTCCACAGACTCAAACCTGATTGCGTTGCCGTCGAACTTCCTGAAACCATGCAAGGTCAAATGCGACATGCGGCTTCCCGCCTTCCTGATATCAGTATCATTCTTACCTATCAATCCGATGACAAACCCATGTATTTCATGTGCGAGCCTTGCGATCCCCATTTTGAAGCGCTGCGCACAGCCTTGGAATCCCAAGTCGATGCTTATTGCATTGATCTGGATGTAGAGGACTACCCCGACATCCATGAACCCATTCCTGATCCCTATGCGATCCACCGTCTCGGATTAAAGGTCTATTATGAATTGTATAGACAAGCCATCGCTAAAGGAGCCATGACCGATTGCCCTCTTGATCAAGAACGAGAAATGCATATGGCTCGTCGTCTTAAAGAACTCTCTTTGCGTTATGAGCGCCTCTTATTCATAGGAGGAATGTCTCATATTGCCTCTATTTTTAAATTCATTGACTCCCCTTCTTTTCCTGAATTCCAACAGGCCAATCGCAACGTTGTGGAACTTTATACCCTGACTTCACGATCCTGCCGCAACGCCTTGGCAGAGTGGGGCTATTTATCAAACGAATATGAAAAAAGACGGGAAGAGATCTTAGAAAAAGGGTTGCCAGATCGTCAAAAAATTATTTTTCATCTTTATCGTAAGGCTTCCGAAAATTACCAAAATCGTACAGGGAATTCTTTTCCCGGATATCATTTGCGAAATATCATGAAATTTGTGCGCAACTATGCCTTGACTAGCGGACGGCTCATGCCTGATTTATTCCAAATTCTTACAGCCGCAAAAGGATGTGTCGATCATGATTATGCTTATGAAGTGTGGGAGCTTGCAACACATTATCCTTACCATCGGAATGTAGATAGACTTCCAGAACTTGATTTATCTATTGAAGAGATTTGGCGGCATAGTAAACTGATTCGTTTCCACCTCAAAGAAAAAGGAAGAAAAAGCTCTCTCTTTCCTAAACTAAGGAAAGATCGTTCTTCTTTTCGTTTTCGCCCTCCTAGTCCTTTTAGCATCTGTTCTTATCCCCCTGAAGACATTGCCATAGAAAACTTTGGTCATTTTCTGAAAAAAAGGGGAGCACAAATCTTAACGGAAGAGGGAGCGCGAACAATTCCCTTTTCCACAAGCCTTGAAGATGGAATTGATACGAGGGAAACCATTCGTCACTTCCATGAAAGAAAGCTTTATGTTAAGTCCAAAGGAAAACCCCCTGCCGGGATAGGCGCTATTTGCGTGATTTTTGATGAAGACAAGGCTCAAGAGGGAGAATTCTACCATGAAAAATATCCCTGGTGTATGACATGGCTAGGAGAACATCAACAAGAATCGGACATGGCTTTCTATGCCACTCCCCTATCTAAACAAGTCGTCGGGCCTGGGATTAGCCGTTGCGAATATGGAGGATTTATGATGTCCTACCCTCCTCATCGCATCAGTCATGTTTGGAGCGATCCCGATTACCAAGAATGCCGCACAAAGGCTGAAGTTCTCTTGATGGCTGCTGTTGACTATGCAGTGAATCTCATCATTGTGTATGTTGCAAGCTCCCCCCCTCGTCGCTTGCTTAAAAGCTTTGCTAAACGTTTCGGAAAAAAAATTGTTTACATGCCCATCGGTCAGCTATCGCCGGTGACATTGAATAAATTGCGTGTCTTTCATGTGTTGGATGGTCATGATAAACGAGGAATAGCTGGTGAGTACATTGACTAACGCCAAAGATCCGTTATTTCCGTGAGAGTTAAAGAGGAGATTTTTTCTTCTTGATCGCAGCAGATTTTTCAGCAGCTTTAAGGCGACGGTTAGCTTCTGCAAGTTTGAGATATTTATAAAAAGCAGTGTTGGCATTGTAAAAAGAAATTTCAAATCCCGGCCCCCCTCCCATAAATCCTCGCTTAAGAACATAGCTTTTGAAAAAGGCATAACAGCCATGGGAAAGAGCCTTGAGAAGCGAAGAGGATTTTTTTCCCTGGTGCTGCAATGCAAAAAGGGAGGAATAAGATTGCATTTTATGCAAGAAATCAGCGACAGAGTCATAAGAATAGTGGCGTACAGGAAATTGCAACTCAATCTCTTTCAAATGAGAAGCATCGACGGCTTCATGCACTTCCGCCTCGGTAAATTGAGTATCCAAGCGATGATAAAGACGAATCTGGCGATCGGGAGACCACCCACACCAACGTATCCACTGCCCCTGGTATTCATTCCAGCGAGGAAATGAATAGACGCATCCTCTCATTAATGAGAGAGCTTGTATTTCCCTTGCCAGCAGAGCAGTCATGACTTCATCGCTATCAATGGATAAAATCCAATCATGCCGAGCAAGAGCCGAAGCGATATTATGAGTGGGTCCAAAACCGATAAAGGGGCGTTCATAAAGAACAACATTCGAAAAGCTGCGCGCGATATTTAGCGTCTCATCTTCGGAACCGGTATCACAGACCACTACCTCATCAAAGACATGTAAGGGAGAAAGAACCTTGAATAAATATTTCTGACTGTTTTTTGTTAAAAGAGTCACGCTCAGGGGAAGGGGCATACAATTTTTTTTTAACCATCATTTCATGTGCAATTTTCCAAAGAAAAATTCGCACATCAGGTGAGACCCATTCAGTGGGTCGTCTAATATAAAATCACCGATTCAAGTGCACGGAAATTAAAGCATGGAGGAGCAAATTTACTTGCGGGCCATGCTTTTGTCTACCATTTCCATTCACTCTAAGGAATATTTTTTGATGCTCGAAGACACAATGATTGATTTTTTTCTAGAACCCTTCCATCATGACTTTCTGCAAGCGTCTAGTTGAAAAACCAAAGTTTTATTTCTTTGATCCTGGTATTGTTCTTAGCGTATCCAAAAAGCTTTCAGTCTCTATCACTCCAAAAACTGCTCCCTATGGACCTGTTATCTATGGAAAGAAGGGATAGCGGAATGTTTCCGAGACCTTATAAAATGGGTATAAAACTCCTGATTTCCAACGAGTTGTAAAAAAAATGATTTTTTTTTGGACACAGCTTCTTTTCTCTTGACAACAATATATGGGAGAAGGGTATAGATGGAGGAGAGTACATTAACAACACTTAGTTGTTTCGATTAGACAACTAAAAAGAGTTTTTTAAGGAGGAATAATGGACAAAAAGCAAGAACAACAACCACACAAACAAAATCCGAACCAAAAGCAAGAGGAGCAAAAACCGAACCAGTCTTCTACAAAGCATCCCGCTCACAAGAAAGGCCAGTTTTAACTGGTGACCATGGTCATTGGGTCAGCCGTGCAGTTCTTGAAATTGCATGGCCCTTTTTTGGTTTGAGTTTTTTGCTGAATCACCCCTAAGGACGAGGGTTATGCTGACAGAGATCCGAGATCCAGACTCTTGTTTTAGTCCGTTTTATGAAAACAATTCACTTTTAATCCAATTTATTTTGGAAGAGTTCATTGAATCCTATCAATTGGTTTTTCAAATTAAAACATTGATTCAAAAACGACTCAATTTCAATCAAACTTTGGACTCTCTCTCTTCTTCCTTAATCCACTTGCTAAGCCAACTGATTGGCTCTCCCCCCAAACATGAGCGCTATTCCTTTTCTCGCTGGACAAAAGGGCCTCTGACAAAATTTAAAGAATACGCTGAGCAATTCTCTCGGAATTCCCGTCACCAAAACAGAATGCACATTCATTTACACATTTCAACCCGTCAAGCATGGGTCAAGGCCATTCACAATCTTGAATTATTGGATTATCTATACGTTAACCCTTGCCCCCCGAATCCTAAAGCAGTGTTGTTTTTAATTCCTTTAAAGCATGCCCTTAAGACATTGCAAGTCTGTTTTAATCAAATTAGCCGTTATATTCCTCGGATAGTGAATGCTTATTGGGATGATGAAAACATTTTGCTATTTCTATTGCGCAAAAAGGCTTTATTAGCAAAAATCTACGGGAATGATTTTCTTTATCAGGAATTTAAATGGCCAATTAAAGGTTCCGAGCTGATTCAATTGCTCACTGAACGTTACCAGACGAGGGGATTTGAGGCTCTCCTTCCCGTGATTCAAGAGCTTAGCCAGGAAGAAGGAGGAGGCTCTGAGTTCCATTAACTCTTTTTTTGCTGAAATTCTCCATCTGACGCAGCTTTTTTTACTTCGTGAATATTCTCTGAAAGAGCTCAAAAGGGTCAACCCTGCACTCCTTGCTTCTTTTCAAAACAAAATGAAACCCTTTTCTCCTTTGCCGAGCATAAAAAAAGTTCAACAACCCCCTTTGACCTCCCTAAGACCAACCCAGAGAGGCAAACATGCTCTTCCTTGCATGCCGAATTCCCCTCCACCCTATTCTCGCTCTCCAGAATCACGCCTAGAAGAGCCACCTGAAAACCCTCTGCCACCTCCTCACGCAGTGCCGCATTCCTCGACGTTTTTGGAACATAGAACGCGAACCGAACCGTTTAATCCTCACTCCCCTCCCATTCAAGATCAATCGAAAAAAGAGAAGGGATTGGCCTTAGAGCCTTTAACTATGCGTTGCCCCTCATATGATCCTCGTGAATGGAGGAAAGTTTATGAGACGCTTTTTCCAAAATCGCTTTTAAGCCAAACAATTCCCAGTGATGCTATAGCTCAAAAAAACAAAAATCCCTCGTTTGCCGTCATCATTCTCTCTTTTCATGACGAAGACAAACAGTTAACCTTCCTCAAAAATATGGCACAAGCCATGTCTTTATGTCTTGCTCCAACAAGAGTTTTATCCGCGCCTACATTAGAAAAAGAGAATCAGTGGGAAAGGGTACTGCACTCTTCCCATTTACGCCTCATCATTGCGTGCGATGATGGCTTTTATCTCCAACCAAAATTAATGCACTTCTACCGGGAAGAGCCTCGACAAAGCAAACACTTCCTGAATCAAATTCCCCTATTACTTTTGTCCGATCTCTCCCTCTACTTGAGGGAGCCCCAACTCAAACCCCTTTTATGGCGTGCCATCTGCAATGAATTCACCGCATGTCGCGGTCATGAAGATCACGAAAAAAAGGAGTCAAATGGGTATATAAATTCTTTTAATACCCAATAAATTATATTTATTCTATTTTTATTTTATCTTTATAACAGCTTCATTCGTTTTAGCTTAAATCTTGCATTGAATTTAAATAAGGTAGTTAAGCAGCCAATTTAATAAAGATATCTTAACGATAAGAAAACGGGGATGGTTCAAACTTGGGGAACTGTCAGGTGACAGGCGAGAGGGTTTAGATCGCTTGATGTGCGAGATCCCATGGCATCAAGCAATGGGTGAGGAGCAAAGGAAGTGAGAGGAGTCCTTGCAGCGATGAGATGACTGTTATCCAAGTTTGAACCATCCCCGAAAATAGGTGGTAAAATGATACATACATATTGTGAAGTGATAGCAGGTAAAGGCCTTAGTCAAGTCAGTCACGAAAACACTCTTGTGAATGCGGGGACAGGAATAACGCCTCAGAAGGGAGAATGTCCCCCTTCAACAACTGCAACAACTGAGAGAGTGGGCAACTGCCAAGGAGTCAAGAATTTCCAGATGGAAGTCAATGCTTCAAGAGCTGGAGCAGCGAAAACAATGGGGAATTGGAGACCCCTTAATAGTGATCAAAAAGGACGCAATCATCATCAAAAACAACCGATTTGTCGCTCAATCACACAACACAAGATTAGCCACATCGCGTCTCCAAGCATGCCGCTTCCAGCCATGTCAGACGCTAGAGCGATGGGCGCATTTTCCAAAGGCACATTTTCTCAAGTCACAGCAGGTAAAGACCTTAGTCAAATCAGTCATGAAAAGGGGCTTGTGAATTCTGGGGCAGGAATAACGCCTCAGAAGGGAGAATGTCCCTCTTCAACGACTGCAACAACTCAGAGAGTGGGCAACTGCCAAGTCAAGAATTTCCAGACCGAAGTCAATGCGTCAAGAGCTGGAGCAGCGAAAACAACAGGGAATGGGACAGACCTTAATAGTGATCAAAAAGGACCCAATCGCCATCAAAAAAAACCCATTTGTCGCTCAATCACACAAAGAACTCAAAAGATCGAGAACATCGCGTCTCCAAGGACGCCGCTTCCAACCATGCAAGAAGCGAGTAAGATCAGCAAGTTTCGCACAGACAGGTCAGATTTTGACCATTTTGTGACATATGCTCTTCGTCCGAACCCAAACGACATTCACCGAGGTTATAGCGGGAGAATCAATCCTAACTATAAATGGGCACAATATGTTTATATTCGAGACGTTGCGAATAACATTCTTTTTTCGCAAACAAGTGTAAGCGACTCTTGTTTTGAAAGAGGTCGTATTTTCCCTCTAGATGACTTAGTCAACAGCCTATTCATTAGATTCGGAAGATTCGGAGCCTTAGATATTGTTAAAATAACGGAGGAAAACTATGTTTCGCTTGACAACAGAAGATTGCTTATTTCCAAAAAAATTGCAGTGATTGACAGATATTATGGGATTTGGATCCGAGTTCATCAGCCTGATGAAGAATTAGATTTAAACAATAGAAGGCGATTTCGAGTGAGCACGTGGGGGGAAGCCCTTAAAGAAAGAGTTGAAAAATCTTATCTGATTGGCTATAGCAATTACCCAACCATTGTGTGTGAGAAAAGAATAAAAGCTTCATCGCAGAGTTTATTGCTTATGATCTCTTGCGATCTGCGTGAATTACATCCCGAAGATGTCAAAAACATCAAATCGAGAAATATGTACATCTAATGCAATCTGCAAGGTTGACTTTGTGGCAAGGGCAACTTCTGAGAAAATTGCCCTCGCACTTGTTATTTACGGCGACTACTATTAGATAAATTTTGAGAGTAAGGAGTCTCGTAGGGATTTGATAATAGACGATCAACTAATTCTTCAGGCTCATCAAAGAGCTCTGAATGGGCGAGAATCTTGTCGGCTAATTCATAACGAGCTTCAGGGTCTCCTCTGGAAGAGCACCAAAGCCACTCTATCACTTCTTGCTCTCTTTCTTGAGATGTTAATGGCAGAAGGAGCCTTTTTTCTTTAATTAAGTGTGCGATGATCAAGTGATATTCTCGCATTTGTTTTTGATCTTCTTTTTCCCCTGAATTAAAGATAAATGAATCGCAACTATCTAAAAGCAACTCCTTCACCTTTTTACTCGTCGTCTTCTTGTCTTGCCAAGAATGGAGAAATGTTCCAAAGGATAAAAATTGAAGTGGATCTGTTTTAAGATTAACAGGTTCGCAAATTTCCTTTTTATTGATCTTGAAACACTTGAGTGCGAAATAATGCACTCGACCCACTGAAAGACCTGTCAAGGGATCAGCCGATTTTCGTTGATCAAAATAATATTTGGAAAAATAAGCAGCATCGTAAACATGGTAAAATCGACCTTTACCTGATTCGACGACAGCGACTGTATAATAGGGAAGATACGCTTCTTGAGTTTCTATAATTCTCTCCTCAAATGAAGAAAAAGAGAAAGATTCCACCTCTGAGGGATCAACAAATAGAGGAAAGTTCTTGGGATAAGAACTCTTGATGCTGGGAAATGTAATCAAATTAACCATTTTTAACTCCTTAGTATAGGATGAATCAATAACCTGGATTTTAACCTGCGATTCTAGTTTACAAATAAAAAAAAGTCAAGAAAGTTCAGAAATTCGCACGTTGCGGCAATTCTAAGCAGGCCCCTCTTTATTTTGGCATGGTTCAAACTTGGGTCATCCCTACGTCACAGCTGCGACAGCCAATCTTATTTGCTTTGTTGCTCGCCTATTCTCTTGTTACAAATCAAATTCTCTTAGCCTTACGAGGACTCAAATTCGAACCTTCCCCTTTTTTTTGCTTGCTGAAAATATTCTCTGTCTACTACAATGACCTGTTCGAGAAATGTCTCCTTTGCGGGTGTAGCTCAGCTGGCAGAGCGTCACCTTCCCAAGGTGAATGTCATGAGTTCGAACCTCATCACCCGCTCATCGAGGCATTTGCTTGTGTCATACGCACAACCTGCGTTCAATGAGGAGCCCTTTTTTCTAGTGCCTATTTTTGAAATTGCCGTTCATTTACTGGACAAAGGTCCAGCGATTTTTTAAAAGCTGCGGGCGTAGCTCAGGGGTAGAGCATCACGTTGCCAACGTGAGGGTCGTGAGTTCGAATCTCATCGCCCGCTATGAGAAGAGAGGGTTCAAATTTGGGTGACCGCCAATCGCTAGAGGCGATTGGCTTTTCCTTGTGACTTAATTGTGATTCAAATTTGAACCATGCCATAGAGAATAGGATATAGCGAGACCAAGCCGGAAAAGAGGTTTTTTGTGTCAAACGAAGAGACAGAATCCAATGATCACATCACGGTAGTTGTGACGCGAAAACCCCACTGTCAAATTCACTTTGACATCAAAGTCGCTCCTGATTCTGTCGAAGTCGCTTATCAAACAGCCCTAAAAAGGATGAATAAGGAAATTACCCTCCCTGGTTTTCGCAAAGGGCGCGCACCAGAGGCAATGATTCTCGAAAGATACTCCTCTACCGTTCAAAAAGAATGCCTCGATCTCGTCTTGAAAACAAGCTTTAGCGAAGCGCTCCACCTCACACATCTTCACCCCTTAACAGACCGCGAGATTAAGCCTCCCCTTATTCATCACTGCAACCGCAAGGAGGGCGCTCATTTTTCAGTTGAATTCGAAGGTCGTCCCTTGATTCCCTCGGTAAAACTTGAAAAGCTACACATTCCACAAGCACCACGTCCTCCCCTCACAGAGGAGGAGCGAGACAATGCGCTTCACAACTTATTGCTAAAATTTGCAACCTATGATCGGGTTGAGCATCGTCCTGCTCAGGAAGACGACTTCGTTGACCTCAGCATTGAGCTTTTAGAAGACCCTCCTCGTGAAGTCATCAAAAACCAGCGAACGGAAGTGAATCGGAGGGGACTTCCTTCATGGCTGCGCCAAAAAGTGATCGGCTTGCAAGGGGGCGAAAGCGTGGAGGGGATGACGGAGCAAGATCCTGCCCTCTCCCAATCCTCTACCGACTTTCGATCGGCTCCTTTTCGCCTCACTCTTCACAGCATTTGGGAAGGACGCCTTCCCCTCGCAGATGAAGCATTCGCTAAGCGTGTAGGACTCTCTTCTGTCGAAGAGTTGCATCAGAAAATTAACCAGCGACTTGCACAACAGGTGGAGGAGGGAGCCTTTAGATCGGAAGTTGACGCTATTGAACGTTTACTCGTCAAAAAATACCCCATTGACCTTCCTCAATCCTTGATTGACAGCGACAAAAAAGCGCGATTGAATGACTATCTTCAGTCTCTCGAAAGGGAGAAGATTGAGTATTCAGAAGAAGATTCTAGGCAAATTGAAAGATCTATAGAAGAGATCTCCATTTTCGGTTTACAGCTATTTTTCCTCTTTCAGAAAATTGCCGCCGATAACAATATTACAGTAGATCCCAAAGAAGTGGAGCAAGAACTTGCACGTGAGCTAGCTCTGAGCTCCCTTGCGCCAAAGGGAGATGACATGAGCTATGCAAAAAAACTCAGTCATCGCATTCACAACGCCCTTCTTGAGCGAAAAGTGAAGCGATTTCTAGTTGACAGCGCCATTCACATTGGCGAAAAGACCCTTACCCCCCACATTGAGTAGTCTAAGGATCATCACAGGAAAGCATACATACATTTAAAACAGGAGCGGCGCTTCCCTCCCTGACAACAGTTAGGGATTTCCGCGCTGTCAGTTCTATGCCGCAACCCCGTCATTCAAGAGCGACCCTTTCCTTGACCCCTTATGTCATTGAAGACACTGGGCGAGGCGAGCGTTCGATGGATATCTACTCTCGTCTATTAAAAGATCGCATCATCTTTATTGGGACTGAAATCACCGATCATGTTGCCAATGTTGTTGTCGCACAGCTCCTCTTCCTCAAGATGGAAGACCCCAAAAAAGATGTTCACATCTATATCAATTCGTTGGGAGGTTACATCACCTCAGGTCTTGCGATTTTTGATACGATGCAATACCTTGGATGTCATATCAATACCTACTGCATTGGGACAGCCTCCTCCATGGGTGCTCTATTGCTGACAGCAGGGACAAAAGGAAAGCGGTTCGCCCTTCCGAATAGCCGGATTATGATTCACCAGCCTCATGGACGCGTCGGAGGAACAGCAGCCGATGTGACCCTGCAAGCCAAAGAAATTTTAGAGCTCAAAAAACGGTTGAATCAAATGATGGCCGATTGCACAGGACAGCCCTTAGGAAAAATCACCACTGATTCTGAGCGCGATTTTTATATGAGCTCTCAAGAAGCGAAAGAGTATGGCTTGATTGACGAAGTGATTATCCCGAAGAAAAAGGCAACATGAATAAGCAAAAACCCAATAAAGAATTAGCCACCTGCTCTTTCTGCGGAAGAACGGAAGAAGCTGTCGAAAAGCTTATTTCAGGGCCTCACGTTTATATTTGCGACAAATGCGTCCGCCTCTGTGTGGGAATTTTGGACAAAAAATCTCCCTCGCATTACGAATTTAAAATCTTAAAACCTAAAGAAATCAAGCAGAGATTGGATGAATACATCATTGGCCAGGAAGATGCCAAAAAGACCATTTCCGTTGGCGTATATAACCACTATAAACAGATTTACGCCAAAAATAGTAAAGAAGGGCCCGCGGTCCAATTTAGTAAATCCAATATTATTTTATTTGGTCCGACAGGATCGGGTAAAACCTTAATGGCCAAAACATTGGCGACTATCCTGGATGTTCCTTTCACCATTGCGGATGCAACGACGTTGACAGAGGCGGGCTATGTAGGGGAAGATGTCGAGAATATCATTTTGCGTCTCCTTCAAGTCTCGGATTACGATGTTGCGAAGGCGGAGCAAGGAATTATTTATATCGACGAAATCGACAAAATTAAGCGGACAACAGAAAATGTCTCCATTACACGGGACGTTTCAGGAGAAGGGGTACAGCAGGCGTTGCTCAAAATCGTTGAGGGAACCATTGCCAATGTTCCCCCGAAGGGAGGACGCAAGCATCCCAACCAGGAATATATCAAAGTCAATACGGAAAATATTCTTTTTATTGTCGGCGGAGCCTTTGTGAATCTTGAGAAAGTGATTGCTAAACGTTTAGGGAAAGGAACCATTGGATTTGATAGCAGTCACCGAGAAGTGATTGATCCGACTCAGAAAAGCTTATTGCTGTCCAAGGTAGAACCGGAAGATCTCATTCAGTTTGGCATGATCCCCGAGTTCGTGGGACGATTCAGCAGCATCGCGAATTGCAATGAACTCACGTTAACGGATCTCGTTTCCATTTTAACGGAACCCAAGAATGCTCTCATCAAGCAATTCGTTGCGATGTTAGAAATGGAAGGAGTGAAGCTGCACTTTACAGAAGACGCCTTAGTGGCAATTGCCCAAAAGGCGATTGAGGCAGGTACGGGAGCACGGGCTTTGCGGCTGACGTTGGAAAATCTTATGCGCGAACCCATGTTTGAGGTTCCTTCGGATGAAAGCATCAGTGAAATTTTGATCGA
>Ga0116230_10003226_pt1 | contig 15880 bp, 16 predicted proteins | sample S1TSphfallax_3_FD_88678 | JGI IMG/M metagenome (GOLD analysis project Ga0116230, IMG submission 88678) | Host-associated microbial communities from peat moss isolated from Minnesota, USA - S1T2_Fd - Sphagnum fallax MG | ecosystem: Host-associated > Plants > Peat moss > Unclassified | place... | reverse complement strand
GCGAGCGAATGGGGTGCGGCCACGCGCGGCGTCACGTCGTAGAGCACGACCGTGCCGCCCGGCACGCTGGCGCGGGACCACGTCCAATGTTGAAAAGCGGTCTCCAGCGGTTCGTCGCCATGATTCGAATCGAAGTACGCGACCCCGGACCAGCGTATGTCCGGATCGACGAGACGGACCTCGACGTGCGCGCACGGCGCGAACGGCGTCCAGAGATGCCGCCCGCCGCCATCGAGCGCGAAACTCGAGTCACCCAGCGCGGAAGGAGACAGCCGAATCGAGCCGCGCACCCGGCGCGGCACGGGCGCACAGACCTCGTCGACGGCGATGTCCAACGCATCGCCGGTCCACTGCAGCGTGCTTCTCCCGATCGAGAGGTGCGATCGTTCGCGAGCCACGTGCGCGGCACCGCGCTCCGTCATGCTCCAACGACCCGAACGCCGCCCGTACAGCGCCACGTTGAGCGCGCAGTGATTGGCCGGATCCGCTGCCCCGCCGCGCCGTGACCAAGCGTAGTACGGAGAGAACACACTGCCGATGAATGCAATCACCGTCAGGCCATGGGCCCCATCGTCGCTCAGCGCGTCGAGGTACCACCAGAGATACCCGCCGGACGGCACCGAACGATCGAAGCGTAGTCCGTCATGATGGAGGCTGCCGCCAGCCGTCCCGACGTTGCGGCCATGGGCACTCCCGGTCCCGGGTGCGTACTCCCTCCCGCCAGGTACAAGCCCGGAATCGCGCTGCGCGAGCCCGCTCTGGTGAACGACGCTCTCCAACCGTGGGATGCCGGTCCGTACAGCGCGCCTCCCGTCGCCGGAAACAGCCGATGGAAATCCGCGGGATGCGTGACCTGAATCGAATCCTCGCTGCGTTCCACCCGCAGGCCGTAGGTCGCCAGCGATTGGAAAACCCGGTGTGTGCATGACTCGATCTCCGCTCTGTTGTATTCGTGGGTATCACCGATGGCCGGCGCATTGATGAGGCAAAAAAGCCGCTCGAGCCTTCCGGCTGCCGACGAAGCGGCTGCCGACGAGGCGGCTTGCGATGAGGCGGCCGGCGACGCGGTGGACAGTGCGTCGTCATGCCGGTCCTGCGCACAGACGTAGACGGTTGCCGCCGACGGCAGGCGCCGATGCTGGAAGATGTCGGTGAATTCCGCACGGTAATCGGCGCTGAAGAATACCGAATGGTGGGCGAGGGGGAAGCCCCCGGTGCGCGCCAGGAGGTTCCATGTCACCGCCGACAAGGAACGCGCCGATGGCGCCGTCGCGTGCACCGCGTGCGCGACACCGCGGCCCAAAAGGCCGGTCGCCAACGCGTTGTTGTCCGCGTTGCATACCACCGCATCCACCGCAACGCGCTCGTCGGCCAGCTCGATCGCGCAGACGCGTCCCCGGTCCACGTGAATTTCGCGCACTTCGCTGCCGCATCGGATCTGCACTCCCTGGCGCACGGCGAGCGCCACGAGTTGCTCGACCAAGCGCCGCATGCCGCCCTCGACGTACCACACGCCGGCCTGTTCGACGTGGGCCACCAGCATCAGAGTCGCCGGCGCGCTGAACGGGGAGGAGCCACAATAGGTCGCATAGCGTCCGAACAGCTGGCGCAAGCGCGGATCGGCGAAATATTGGCCCACGGCCTGCCATAAGGTGTCGAACGGTTTGATGTTCCAGAGGTCGGGCAGCCCCGCGACGCCGATACGCCGCATCAACGTGAGCGGCGAGGGGCGCGAAGCCCGCATGAACGATGCATCGAGCGTTTGGTAAATCCGCCGTGCGTGCGCCGCGAAGCGCAGGAAGCCATGGGCCTCGCGCGCTCCGGCAAACCGGGCGATTGCGTCCGCGGAACGGGATAGGTCCGCAAACAGATCCAGCTGCTCATCGGCGCTCCATGCATGGCGGGCGAGGAGCGAGGCCGGCTGTAACTTCAGGTGCCGGTCGAGGTCATCGCCGGCATCGGCGAACAGCTCATCGAACACACGACGCAGCGTGAATACCGTGGGTCCGGCGTCGATGTCCACTCCTGCCACGCGAACTGAGCGCATCTTGCCGCCGGCGGCGGCGGCGCGTTCGTAAACGATGACGGCGCAGCCATTGCGCGCCAGATCGATGGCGGCCGCCAAGCCGGCGATGCCGGCACCGACGATCGCGACTCGTGGCGCTGTCAAGACCTGATTCCGGAAATTCGTTGACCACGGCACATCGGATGTCTATATTACCTTACAGTTTCATGTGACAACTAAGATTTACAACCGCTCTAGCCCAGAAAGGAAGCTTTCCATGGATGCCATCACCCGAATCGATCGATCGCTGGCACAAGGATTGACTCTGGCGAGCGGCAAGGGATCGCCCCCCCTCCTGACCAAAGCCATGCGCTACGCCGTGTTTCCGGGCGGTGCACGCATCCGCCCGCGACTGTGCATCGCGGTCGCCCGCGCCTGCGCCGAGGACAACGCGCGGCTGTCGTCCGCCGCCGCGGCCGCGATCGAGATGCTCCATTGTGCTTCGCTCGTGCATGACGACCTGCCGTGCTTCGACGATGCCGCGACGCGGCGCGGACGTCCCTCGGTTCACAAGGCCTTCGGCGAACGCATCGCCGTGCTCACCGGGGATGCCCTCATCGCGTTGGCTTTCCAGGCGTTGGCGGAGTCGGCGGAGACCGCGCCGCAACGGCTGGGAATGCTCATCGGCATCGTGGCTCGAGCCATCGGTGCGCCGAATGGCATCATCGCAGGACAAGCCTGGGAGTGTGAGGCACAAATCGCATTGGCCCACTATCAACGCGCCAAGACCGGCGCCCTATTTGCGGCCGCGACGTCGGCCGGCGCGTGTGCCGCCGGACACGAGAGCACGGCGTGGCATGAGTTGGGAGAGCGCATCGGCGAGGCGTATCAGATCGCCGATGACATTCGCGATGTGGTCTCGAATGAACAAGAGTTGGGCAAACCCACCGGCCGAGATCAGGCGCTCGGTCGTCCCAATGCCGTGCATCGCCTGGGCATCGGCTCGGCGGTCGAACGCCTCGAGGAACTGGTCAAGTCCGCCATCGAAGTGATTCCGGCTTGTCCGGGCGCTGCCGACCTGCGGGCACATATCCTCGGCGAGGCGAGTCGCCTCTTGCCGCGCGAACTGGCGCGACCGGCGGCTTGAACTGCGAATCCCGTGTCATGGAGTGACCGTTTTCTGGCCGTCCGGGATCGATGGCTGTCGAATCCGCAATTCCAACGCTGGGCTGCGGCGTTTCCGTTGACACGGCCCACGGCCCGAAGGCGGGCGCGGGCACTGTTCGACGTCTGTGCCGGATTCGTGTACTCGCAAATCCTGCTGGCCTGCGTGCGGCTCAAATTGTTCGAACTGCTGGCGGAGGGACCGCTGACGTCGGCGGACATTGCCCGCCGCCTCAGCGTGCCGCCTGACTCCATGGACCGGCTCTTGGAAGCATCCGCGTCGCTGCGACTCGTCGAGAAGCGGGGAGCGGGGCGCTACGGTCTGGGCAGTTTGGGCGCCGCGCTCGTCGGCAATCCAGCCGTCGGTGCCATGATCGAACACAACCGTCTGCTCTACGCCGATCTGAATGACCCCGTGGGTCTGCTGCGGGGCGAGCAAGCGCAAACCGAACTCGGCAAATACTGGGCCTACTCGCCCACGGCGCCTAAACCGGGCAGCGGCGGCGTGCCCGCCCCCGGGGCGCCATTGACGGATTACACCGCGTTGATGTCGAACTCGCAGCCTCTCGTCGCTCACGAAATATTGGATGCGTATCCGCTCGGCAAGCACACGGGCCTGTTGGATGTCGGCGGCGGTGACGGCAGCTTTCTGATCGAAGCGGGAAAGCGCCACGAGCAATTGACGCTGACCCTGTTCGATTTGCCACCGGTCGCCGAGCGTGCCGCGCAGCGCTTCGAGGCTCTCAGCATGAACGGTCGTGCGCGCGCCCTCGGCGGCAGCTTTCTCACGGATCCGATTCCCGAAGGTGCCGATGTCGTGTCGTTGGTTCGGGTCGTGCACGACCACGATGACGACGCGGCCATGACGTTATTGCGCGGCGTGCACCGTGCATTGCCGCCGAAGGGAGTGCTGTTGCTGGCGGAGCCCATGATGGGCACCCCGGGCGCGGCGACCGTGGGCGATGCCTATTTCGGTTTCTATTTGCTGGCCATGGGGCGCGGCAGACCGCGTACGCCGCAGGAATTGCGCGTGATGCTCAAAGCGGCGGGCTTTGCCCAGACACAGCTCGTGAAGACCCGCCAGCCCCTGCAAAGCCGGTTGCTCGTCGCGCGCAAGGCCGACACGAACTGAAGCGTAACGAAAAAGCGTAAAGATTAATTGACATAGTGAATAGTCAGAGTATTGTGACACAATGCAGAATATGACCTCAGCCGACGGTTTGCACGCCGCCTTCGATACGCTGGCGGTGGTGCTCGAAAAGCCCGAGCACCTCGTGTTGAGCCGGCTGAGCCTCGATACGCCCGGCGAGGAAGACGTCGTCGTCGACATGGAATGGTCGGGCATCAGCACCGGCACCGAACGGTTGCTGTGGTCCGGTCGCATGCCGCCGTTTCCGGGTCTTGGCTATCCGCTCGTACCGGGATATGAATCAGTGGGTCGCGTCGTCGACGTCGGCTCACGCGCCGGCCGGCAAGTCGGCCAGCGGGTATTCGTGCCGGGTGCGCGTTGTTACGGCGATGTGCGCGGATTGTTCGGCGGCGCCGCCGCCAAGGTGGTTGTGCCAGGAGCGCGAGTCACGCCCATCGATGAACACTTGGGTGAGCTCGGGGTGCTCTTGGCGCTGGCGGGGACGGCCTATCATGCGGTGGCCGCCAAAGGGTCGGCCTACCCAGATCTCATCATCGGTCACGGTGTGCTCGGCCGTCTGATTGCCCGGCTGGCGACACTGTTGGCGGACCAGCCGCCGGTGGTCTGGGAGACCAATGCCGGTCGGGCCGATGGCGCCGCTGGCTACACGGTCGTACACCCTGACTCCGATCCGCGCCGCGACTATCGCGCCATTTACGACGTGAGCGGCGACTCGAAGATCTTGGATTCGCTGATCGGCCGACTCGCGCCGGGCGGTGAAATCGTTCTCGCCGGTTTCTACAGCGAACCGCTGTCGTTCGCGTTTCCGCCCGCATTCATGCGCGAAGCGCGCATCCGCGTCGCCGCCGAATGGCGCGAGCCGGACATGATCGCCGTCAAGGCATTGGCCGAGTCCGGCGCGCTGCGCTTGGACGGATTGATTACCCACCGGCACGAGGCCACCGATGCGGCGGCGGCCTATCGCACCGCATTTACGGATCCGTCTTGCCTCAAAATGATTTTGGACTGGAGAAGGCATTCATGAGCACGTCCCTAGCTGATTCCTCCGCGTTGCGAGCCGAGCAGGTGAGGCTCCAAGCACTGCGCGCTGAAGCGGCCATCGAGCCTGACGCGGTGCCCACCACGGCTGCCACCAAGGAAACACAGGTCATCGCCATCTACGGTAAGGGCGGCATCGGCAAGAGTTTCGCGCTCGCCAATCTGTCTTACATGATGGCGCAACAAGGTAAGAAGGTATTGCTGATCGGTTGTGATCCGAAGAGCGACACCACCTCGCTGCTCTTTGGCGGCCGGGCGTGTCCCACCATCATCGAAACGTCCGCCAAGAAAAAGCTGGCCGGCGAGCCCGTCAAGATCGGCGATGTGTGCTTCAAACGCGACGGCGTCTTCGCGATGGAGCTCGGCGGACCGGAAGTCGGTCGCGGCTGTGGCGGACGCGGCATCATTCACGGCTTCGAACTCTTGGAGAAACTGGGCTTCCACGAATGGGGCTTCGATTACGTCCTGCTCGATTTTCTCGGCGACGTGGTTTGCGGCGGGTTCGGCCTGCCCATCGCGCGCGACATGTGCCAGAAGGTCATCGTGGTCGGTTCGAACGATTTGCAGTCGCTCTATGTCGCCAACAACGTCTGTTCGGCCGTCGAGTACTTTCGCAAGCTCGGCGGCAACGTCGGCGTCGCGGGCCTCGTCATCAACAAGGATGATGGCACGGGCGAAGCCCAGGCGTTTGCCGCGGCCGCGGGCATTCCGATCTTGGCGGCGATTCCCGCTAATGAGGACATCCGGCGCAAGAGCGCGAACTACGACATCGTCGGCCGTCCCGGCACCGCGTGGGGTCCTCTGTTCGAGGAGCTGGCGGCCAACGTTGCCGAGGCGCCACCGCTGCGTCCGAAACCATTGACTCAGGATCAACTGCTCGGCCTGTTCAAGGGTGAGGTGGTGGGTCGTAACGTGGTGCTGGAGCCGGCGTCTCACGAGGATATGTGTGGCAGCTCGCACATCGAGAAGCCCACCCTCGAGATCGTTTACGACACGGTCTGAACCATGAGCGCCACTCCTAGCATCTCTGCAGCCGCCATCAACGTGGCCGCCACTCAGGGCGATGGCCTGGGTTGCCATAGCGGCAAGGACGAGATGCGTCGCGCAGCCTCGGCCGCCGGCAAGACCGAGACGCTCGAGCGTTATGCGGCCGATTATCCCGCCGGACCTCACGATCAGCCGCAGAGCATGTGCCCGGCGTTCGGCTCGCTGCGCGTCGGGCTGCGCATGCGCCGCACGGCGACTGTTTTGTCCGGTTCGGCGTGCTGCGTATATGGCCTGACGTTTACGTCTCATTTCTATGGTGCGCGGCGTACGGTCAATTACGTGCCGTTCAATTCGGAAACGCTGGTCACGGGCAAGTTGTTCGAGGACATCCGCGAGGCCGTCTTCAAACTGGCCGACCCTGCATTATATGACGCCGTCGTCATCATCAACCTGTGCGTGCCGACTGCGTCCGGCGTGCCGTTGCAGTTGCTCCCGAAAGAAATCAACGGTGTGCGCATCATCGGCATCGACGTTCCGGGCTTCGGAGTGCCGACCCATGCGGAGGCGAAAGACGTGCTCGCCGGCGCCATGTTGCGCTATGCGCGAACCGAGGCGGTCAACGGCCCGGTCCAGGCGCCCCGTGGTGGACGTAGTGCGCGACCGACGGTGACCTTGCTCGGCGAGATGTTCCCGGTCGATCCGGTCGGTATCGGCATGATGCTCGAGCCCATGGGGCTCGCGCCGGGACCGGTGGTACCGACGCGCGAATGGCGTGAACTGTATGCAGCCCTGGACTGCGCCGTCGTGGCGGCCATCCATCCTTTCTACACGGCCTCGGTGCGCGAGTTTGTGGCTGCCGGCCGATCCATTGTGGGTTCGGCGCCGGTGGGATACGACGGCACGGCCGCTTGGCTGGCCGCGATCGGCCAGGCGTGCGGCATCGCCGCCGATAAAGTCGCTGCCGCCCAGAACCGAATCCTGCCGGCCATCAAGGGTGCGCTGTCCAAGTCGCCCATACGCGGCCGTATCACGCTGTCCGGTTATGAGGGCTCCGAATTGTTGGTGGCGCGATTGTTGGTCGAGAGCGGCGCCGACGTGCGCTACGTGGGTACGGCGTGTCCGCGCACCGAGTGGTCGGACCCCGATCGCGAATGGCTGGAGGCGAAGGGCGTGAAGTTGCAGTACCGCGCCTCGCTCGAACTGGACTTGGCCGCCATGGTCGAGTTCAAACCCGATCTCGCGATCGGTACGACCCCCGTGGTGCAAAAGGCGAAGGAGCTGGCGATTCCCGCGCTGTACTTCACGAATTTGATATCCGCACGGCCGCTGATGGGGCCCGCCGGCGCCGGCTCACTGGCTCAAGTGATCAACGCGGCGCTGGGTAATCAGGCGCGGTTCGACGAGATGAAGGCTTTCTTCGAGGGCGTCGGTACCGGCGACACCGCGGGAGTTTGGCAGGACAAGCCCGAGGATCATCCGCAGTTTCGGGAGCGCTACAAGGCGCAGCTCGTGAAACTCGCCGCCAAGCGCAAAGCAGAGGAGATGGCCTGATGTTGGTGCTCGATCACGATCGCGCCGGCGGCTATTGGGGATCCGTGTACGTGTTCACCGCGATCAAGGGACTGCAGGTGATCATCGACGGGCCCGTGGGTTGTGAGAATCTGCCCGTCACGTCCGTTCTGCACTACACCGATGCATTGCCGCCGCACGAACTGCCGATCGTGGTCACGGGGCTCGGCGAAGAGGAGTTGGGCCAGCACGGCACTGAGGGCGCGATGAAGCGCGCTCACAAGAGCCTGAATCCGCATATGCCCGCGGTGGTCGTCACCGGCTCCATCGCCGAAATGATCGGCGGCGGCGTCACGCCCGAGGGCACCAACATTCAGCGCTTCCTGCCGCGGACCATCGACGAGGATCAATGGCAGAGCGCGAATCGCGCCATGACGTGGCTGTGGACCGAGTACGGCAAGAAGAAGATTCCGCCGCGCAAGCCGCGCGCGCCGGACGAGAAGCCGCGCGTGAATATCATCGGCCCGATCTATGGCACGTTCAACACGCCGAGCGACTTGGCGGAGATACGGCGCCTGGTTGAGGGCATCGGTGCCGAAATCAATCTGACGTTTCCGCTCGGCAGCCATCTCGAGGATGTGCCGCGCCTGATCGATGCCGACGTCAATATTTGCATGTACCGCGAATTCGGCCGACTCCTGTGCGAAACCCTGGAGCGCCCGTACCTTCAGGCGCCGATCGGTTTGCACAGCACGACCAAGTTCCTGCGCACGCTCGGCGATCTGCTCGGCTTAGACCCCGAGCCGTTCATCGAGCGCGAGAAGCACACGACCATCAAGCCGCTGTGGGACTTGTGGCGCTCGGTCACGCAGGATTTCTTCGGAACGGCCAGTTTTGCGGTGGTGGCGACCGAAACGTACGCACGCGGCATCCGGCATTTCCTCGAAACGGAAATGGGTCTGCCGTGCGCATTCTCGTTCTCGCGACGAGCGGGACACAAACCGGACAACGATGCCGTGCGCAAGGCGATCAAGGAGACGCCGCCGCTCATTATGTTCGGTAGTTTCAACGAGCGCATGTACATGGCGGAGAACGCAGTACGCGCTATGTACATACCCGCGTCGTTCCCGGGCGCGATCATCCGGCGGCATACGGGTACGCCGTTCATGGGATACAGCGGAGCGACGTACCTCATTCAGGAGGTCTGCAACGCATTGTTCGATGCGCTGTTCAACATCCTGCCGCTGGGCAGCGAGTTGGACAAGGTAGATGCGACGCCATCGCGACTGCACCGGGAGTTGCGCTGGACGGACGAGGCACAACGTGCGTTGGACGAGTTGGTCGAGGCCGAGCCGATCTTGGTACGCATTTCGGCGGCTAAACGGCTGCGTGATGCCGCGGAGCGTGCCGCGCAGCACGCGGGCGAAGATCACGTGGGCGTGGAGCGCCTGCCTAATGCGCGAAATAAGAAACAGGCGGAGCCCGCATGATGCGTGGCCCACAGCAGGTTCAACAAGGATTCGCCCGGGATTCTCGGGCGGAAGGGGTGTCGGGGCGGGACGATGACCGCCGCGGCTCTAAGGGTCGTGCGAATAACGCGCGATTGATGGCCGCAAGGCCTGTGTTTGGAGGTGAGATGTATGGCTGACGAAAGACGTGGCTCTCTCTCGGGACTGACCGAGACCGAAGCCAAAGAGTTTCATGGCATTTTTGTAACGAGCTTCATCATTTTTACGGTGATCGCGATCGTTGCCCATTTTCTAGTGTGGCAATGGCGGCCCTGGCTTTAGGCGAATGGTCGCTTCAAGGTCGGTTGTCTTGAATTCACGGTTCCTCATAGGAGATTAGAAAATGTGGCGAGTTTGGCTTTTATTCGATCCGCGCAGGGCTCTGATTGCTCTGTTCACGTTCCTGTTCGTACTGGCACTGGTGATTCATTTCATCCTGCTCAGCACCGACAGGTTCAATTGGTTGGGCGGTCACGCGGCTCCTTCTGCAGCTGCGCAGCATATGTCGACGCTGCCAGATCCAGCGAAGCCGTAACACCGTTTGCTGACGGTGGTGGCGGGGCGAGGCCGTAAAAAGCTTCGACCCTCCGCCGCCGGAAGCGGCGGTACGCAAAAGGTTCGATGGTGCGATAACTTTGGATGAGAGAGCACAAACATGGCGATGCTCAGCTTTGAAAGAAAATACCGCGTTCGCGGCGGGACCCTCCTCGGTGGCGACTTGTTCGACTTCTGGGTGGGGCCTTTTTACGTCGGCTTTTTCGGTGTCACGACGGTGTTCTTCTCCGTCCTGGGTACGTTGCTGATCGTCTGGGGGGCGGCCATCGGACCGACCTGGAACGTCTGGCAGATCAACATTGCTCCGCCGGACTTGAAATACGGCCTCGCGCTCGCGCCATTGCGCGAAGGGGGGCTTTGGCAGTTCATTACCATCTGTGCGATCGGGGCATTCGGGTCCTGGGCGCTTAGAGAGGTGGAGATATGCCGCAAATTGGGCATTGGCTATCACGTGCCGTTTGCCTTTGGCGCCGCCATCTTCGCGTATGTGACTCTCGAGGTCATTCGTCCTTTACTTCTGGGCGCATGGGGTCATGGGTTTCCGTACGGCATATTCAGTCATTTGGACTGGGTGTCCAACACGGGCTATCAGTACCTGCATTTTCACTACAATCCCGCCCACATGCTGGCGGTGAGTTTCTTCTTCGCCACCACGCTCGCGCTGTCGCTGCATGGCGCCGTCATCTTGTCGGCCGCGAATCCGAAGACCGGCCCGGTGCAGACGGCCGAACACGAAAATACTTATTTTCGCGACACCATCGGCTATTCCATCGGCTCGTTGGGCATCCACCGTCTTGGCCTGTTCCTGGCCATCAGTGCCGGGTTTTGGAGCGCTATCTGCATCTTGATTAGCGGACCATTCTGGACGCGCGGTTGGCCTGAATGGTGGGGCTGGTGGTTGAATCTGTCCATCTGGAATTGAACGAACTGTTTGGGGATCATCATGGCTGAATATCAGAACATATTTACTCGGGTACAAGTCCACGCGCCGCCGTATCTTGGCGTGCAATTGCCGCGAGGCGCGTGGGGACGACAGAGGCCGGTGGGGTTCAATCACCTGCTCGGCCGATTCGGTGACGCGCAGGTAGGACCGATCTACCTGGGCACGCTCGGACTGATGTCGCTGATCTGCGGGTTCATCGCCTTCGAGATCATCGGCCTCAACATGTTTGCGTCGGTTCATTGGAACCCGGTGCAGTTCGTGCGCCAGCTGCCCTGGCTCGCGCTGGAGCCACCGGCACCCGCCAACGGTCTGCACATCCCGCGTCTGCAGGATGGGGGCTGGTGGCTGATGGCGGGTTTTTTCCTGACCACGTCCGTGCTGCTCTGGTGGCTGCGTATGTATCGGCGTGCGCGCGCATTGGGGATGGGCACCCACGTTTCTTGGGCATTCTTGGCCGCGATCTGGTTGATGTTGGTGCTGGGCATCATTCGCCCGGTGCTCATGGGTAGCTTCGGCGAAGCCGTCCCGTTCGGGATCTTTCCGCACCTGGATTGGACCGCGGCGTTCTCGCTGCGCTATGGGAATCTGTTCTACAATCCGTTCCACTGCTTGTCGATCGTGTTTCTGTATGGGTCCACGTTGTTGTTTGCCATGCACGGCGGCACCATCCTCGCCGTCAGCCGGCTGGGCGGCGATCGCGAATTGGAACAGATCGTCGATCGCGGCACCGCAGCGGAGCGGGCGGGGCTGTTCTGGCGCTGGACCATGGGGTTCAATGCCACCATGGAGTCCATCCACCGGTGGGCGTGGTGGTTTGCAGTGCTGTGTCCGTTGGTCGGCGGAATCGGCATTTTGCTGACGGGCACCGTCGTCGATAACTGGTATCTTTGGGCGGTGAAACATCACGTTGCACCGATGTATCCGCACGTATTTCCGCCGGTCATCGATCCTGCGACGCTTCCTGGAGCGCCGAAATGAGCCATTGTCGAAAGGTATTTTTACTGGTTGGTGCAATGACTTTGATGGCGGGCTGCGAGCGCCCGCCCGTCGAGGCCTTGCAAGGCGGTTATCGCGGCACCGCGATGGAAGAGATCATCAATCCGCGTGACGATGCGGTCACGGCCGCGGCGAATATAGTGCCTGCTGCCATACCGGCGGCACCCGCGGAAGGGCCGTTGGCGAGCAGCGTCTATCAAAACATCCAAGTGCTCAAGGACTTGAACGTAGCCCAGTTCACGCGAGTCATGCTCGCCATGACTCAGTGGGTGGCACCTCCGGATCAGAGTTGCAACTATTGTCACGGCGCGAATATGGCGAGCGACGATCGTTACACCAAAGTCGTCGCGCGGCGCATGCTGCAGATGGTTCGTTATATAAATACGGACTGGAAGGACCATGTGGGCAAGACCGGCGTCACGTGTTACACGTGCCATCGCGGCAATGCCGTGCCCAAGAACGTCTGGTTCATCAATCCCGGAGAATCGAGTCACACGGGGCTCATCGCCAGCAATGCCGGCCAGAACAAACCCTCGCCCGGCGTGGGCTTGAGTTCGCTGCCGTATGATCCATTCACGCGGCTGCTGCTCGGTGACCATAACATTCGCGTGATTTCCGATGCTGCGTTACCGGACGGTAACCGATCGTCGATCAAGCAAACCGAGGGAACCTATGCGCTGATGATGCATTTCTCGAAATCGCTGGGTGTCAATTGCACGTACTGCCACAACAGCCGCTCCTTTGCCGTGTGGGATGCGAGTACGCCGAAACGGACCACGGCTTGGTACGGCATCCGCATGGTGCGCGATCTGAACAACGATTATCTCTTGCCCCTCACAGCGACCTTTCCGGCACATCGTCTTGGCGTACTGGGGGACGTGGCCAAGGTAAACTGTGCGACTTGCCACCAGGGGGTCTTCAAGCCCCTGTATGGAACGAGCATGGCCAAGGACTATCCGGAGTTGCAGGGACCGTTACACACGAGCGAGGTTCCGGCCACGGCGCCAGCAGCGCCACCTCCCACGGCCTTGCTACAGCCATCGCCGTAACCTGCTCTCTACGCGCAAAGGTTCCCGGCCGGCCGCCAGGAACGCATCCTCGCCGGGACTTTGAAACCCGGCGAGGCGCTGCGGGGAAGGGCCCGCCAACGTCAGTGAATACCTACAGGTAGTGGTGCCTCCGTTGCCTTGGATTGAATTCGCCGTTTCTCTACCGTGCGATTACGATCTGACGGTGGAGGAGGTGGGTGATGTCCGGTACAGAAGACACGGCCAAAAGTCCTGAAAAGGCCGGAGCAGTCGAGGAAAGCCGCCAAGAAACGGTGTCCAAGCCGGGTGGCTTCAAGAACGATCCCGACGTATCGACGAACCCCAATGAAGAGATCGAGCGTACCCGTAGACAACTGCGTCCGACCCGATAGCTTTAATGGTCCTCGGGTGAGAAGTGCGTGTGAGTAACGGATCGCCCGCAGTCGACGAACCCTTGGGAGCGGGCAGCGCTCGGCCGGCGGGCGGGCAGTCGTTGCACAAGACGATCGTGGCCGTCGCCGTCAAGGCGGTCTCCGCTTGGTTCGAGCATCGCGCCTCGAGCATGGGAGCGGCACTAGCCTACTACACCATATTCTCGATCGCGCCCATCTTGGTCATCTCCATGGCCATTGCGGGCTATTTTTTTGGTGCCCACGATGCTCAAACCGAGGTCCTTGCGCAGCTGCAGGCGCTGATCGGCGATGCGGGCGCCAAGGCGGTCAGCGATCTGGTTGCGAATGCGCACTACAGCGACAAGAAGGGTCTGGCGGCGGCACTCGGCGTCATTACCTTGATCATCGGCGCGACCAGCGTGTTCAGCGAACTGCAAAACGCGCTCGACCGGGTATGGCAGACGCCGCCGCAGAAGCGGTCGGTGGGCTGGTGGCGCTTCGTCAGGGGGCGCGTGTTGTCCATCGGCATGGTTTTTGGGGTGGGCTTTTTATTGTTGGTGTCGCTGGTGGCGAGCGCGGCTCTGGCGGCGTTCGGCGGCTGGCTCGGGACATTCATGCCGCATTTGGACATCATCTTACCCGTACTCGATCTGATCTTGAGCTTGGGGATGGCAGTGCTGCTGTTCGCCATGATTTACAAATACGTTCCCCGCGAATCCATACCCTGGAGCGACGTCTGGATCGGTGCGGCCGCGACGGCGCTCCTGTTCACGGTGGGCAAGACGCTGATCGGGATCTACATCGGCAGAAGCTCGTTCAACTCGGCGTATGGCGCGGCCGGGTCGCTGATCGTGCTGATGCTGTGGGTCTTTTATTCAGCCCAGATATTCCTGCTCGGTGCGGAATTCACGCGGGCGTTCGCCTATGAACACGGGTCGCGCGCCTCGCTGTCCGAAACGTAGGACCATGGCCTGAAAAGAGGCCGACTAGGGGGCCTTCGCTGCGATGGTCGATTCGAGGTTGGAGCGGCATCCGGCTGCGCGATTGGATCGTAAAGCCCAGTTCCACATTTTCTCGCTGGGCAATGGCAGAACCATGAACCAATGCTCGAGCACGGCGAGACCCAATAGACTCGCCATCAGAGCGTAGCCCGTGGCTTGAGCTGCGCCATCCGCCGCCAGGTATTTCTGTACGAGCATGGTCAGCACCATAGTCGAGGCGCTGATCGAAATCGGAAACAAGAAATTCATCGGACGCTTCTTGAAAAAGCCCTTCAAATATTGCAAATGCGGCGGCAGAAATTGTTCGCCCAGATTCGGTACGCCGAGGAACAGGTTCAGCTTAGCGCTGAGCCGCATGGCCCATAATATCAAGTAGGTGAACAAGCTCACCCGGTTCGGCGCCTGCCACGTCGCGATCAGCAGCGCGGCTGCGACCACGAGCGTTGCGAGCTCGTTGTAGATGATCGCCTCGGTTGCGTGCACGAAATGCCTCCAGCCCGAGCAGCGTTCGGCACACGCCTGGGTGCGCGGTCCCGTGACGAACCCCATCAGGAAACTCATTTCCAACCAGCCCCAGACGAGGATGGCGCAAGAAAACCCCATGTAGGCGCCGTTGACGCTGACGTCATTGGAAGTGGCACGCAGCTGGCAGGCGGCCACGATCAACACAGCCGTGGCGACGCTCATGCTCCATCGAAAGGTGCGCTGGGGCAACCCGTCCAAGAAGAGGATGATGCCCGTCGTAAACCACCAAACGAGCACGGCATAGGCCGCAGGCACCGCAAAATCGCTCATTTTTCGTGGGCCCTCACCTAACTCATGACCAGCGAATTCAAGATTACCAGGCAGGTACCATGCCGACCTGATCCGGCAGCGAGTGGTGCAGCACGGGCAGGGTGTAGAGCCGCGCGAATGTGAATGCTGCGGCTATCCCAAAGCCTACTCGCTTGATGCCACCCACGAGACCGCCTTGGGCCTTTGCCGCCGCCGTCGACACGGCTATCCGGCGCAAGCGCTCGAGTCCGATCCGGAACTTGGGATTGTCGAGGTCCAGCGATAACGGGAAAACCTGCTTCGAGATTTCACTGGTGATGCGGAACACGGTGAAATCGTATTCGGTCGGATCCATCTCGAAGGCCGCGTGCATCAGCGGGCGATCGTGGTCGCGCACGTACATGGTGGCGAATACCGCCAACAAGAAGAACCGGATCCACAGCTTGTTGTGCCCGCGCAGCAGATGGGGATTCGAGCGCATGATCAAGGCGAACGCCTCACCGTGACGGAACTCGTCATTGCACCAGCGCTCGAACCAACGAAATATGGGGTGAAAGCGCTTCTCGGGGTGCCGCTCCAGATGGCGATAGATCGTGATGTACCGTGCATAACCGATCTTTTCGGACAGATAGGTGGCGTAATAGATGAACTTGGGTCGAAAGTGCGTGTATTTCTTGTCGCGCCTTAGAAAACCCAAGTCGACACCAACGCCGAAATCTTTGAGCGCCTGATTGATGAACCCGGCGTGCCGGGCCTCGTCGCGCGCCATGAAGGCCATCAAATCGCGCATGTCGGGATTCTTCACGCGCCGCTTGATTTCGCTGTAAAGG
>Ga0116230_10003224_pt1 | contig 15883 bp, 14 predicted proteins | sample S1TSphfallax_3_FD_88678 | JGI IMG/M metagenome (GOLD analysis project Ga0116230, IMG submission 88678) | Host-associated microbial communities from peat moss isolated from Minnesota, USA - S1T2_Fd - Sphagnum fallax MG | ecosystem: Host-associated > Plants > Peat moss > Unclassified | place... | reverse complement strand
CGCTGGCAAACCGCGGGAAGGCTCCGCCCAAACCGCTCACCGGATGGCGAAAGTTGTTTGCCGAACTGATGGAAAAGGCGGAGCAGGCAAAACGCGAAGCCGAGCGGCGGGGGTCGAAATAAATCCAGAGTGAAGAATGATGAATGCAAAACCAGGAGTGGGAGGCATTGTCCACGGGCGCATTGCCGTATTTTCTTTATTCTGAATTCTGCATTGAGCGTTTTGAAAAACCTGTATCACCGGCGTCTCGGCCGTGGTTTTCGTACTGGAAAACAGCCATGGGCGAGACGCCCATGATACTTTTTCAAATCGCCCATTCAGAATTCTTCATTTTCCAATGACCACCCAGACGATCGAGCCCGACCCCACCCCCACCCTCTGGACCTTCCTCTGGCCCCGCATCCGCCCTTATAAATGGCTGATCATCGGCGCGCTGGTTCTCAACGCGCTGCATGGCATCGCCGTCACATTTCAGTCCATCACGATGCCCAAGTACCTGATCGATCAGGTGCTGATGGCGACCAACATCTCCACCGCCCAGCGATGGAACCGCCTGGCGTGGCTGCTGGCGGCTTACCTGTTCGCCTCCATTTTCGCCCGCATGCTGGTGTGGCATCTGGGATACCGGATGTTCACCTTCGTCCGCGAAAAAGTCATCTTCAGCCTGCGGGCGGCGTTCTTTCGGCATGTCAATTCGCTCTGCCTTCGCTTCCACATCAAAACCCACAGCGGGGAACTGTTCAGCTACCTGTTCGGCTCCCCGCTCGGCACACTCCAGGCGTACTTCCAGCAGTTCACCTTCGGCGCGCCGGGGGCGCTGTTCATTCTCATCAGCACCTTCATCTGGCTTGGAGCGTGGGACTGGATGATGAGCGGCGTGCTGTTTCTCACGGTCTTCTGCACTGTCGTCCTGATGCATTACACACGGCTGAAAGTGCAGCGGCTGAACACCGATTATCAGCAGGTGGAGACCAGCGTCAGTGGTTACGTCGCCGACCTTTTGCGCGGAAGCCGGGATGTGAAGCTGTATGCGATGGAAGACAAGGTGTCGGCCGACTTTGAAAAAAGCATCTGGGAAATCGGTAAAAAAGGCTACGAGCGCGATGTGAAAAGCCATGTCCAATGGATGAAGGCCGAGGTGATTGGCTACGTCGCCTTTGCAACGCTGTGCGGCGTAGCCGCTTGGCGGTACCTGTACGACCGCGGTCACAAACCAGTGGACCGGCAGATCACCATCGGCGAGATCCAGGCGTATCTGAGCGCGTTCATGCAGATGCAGGGAGCGCTCACCACGCTGTTCCAGCTCTCAACGCAAAAAGGCGCGGCCCAGGCGGGATTGGAGCGGATCAACACCGTGCTGCGGACCGCCAGCACCACGCCTGATCCGCCGGGCCAAACCGCGGCTGTGCCGGCACGGGGGGACATCGTGCTTGAGAATGTGACCTTCGGTTATGAAACCGACCGTGCGGTGCTGAAGGACATCACGCTGCGGATTCCATATGGGCAGAAGGTCGCGCTGGTCGGTCCCAGCGGGGCGGGGAAGAGCACGGTGACCCAACTGCTGCTGCGGCTTTACGATCCGGATCAGGGGACGGTTTCACTCGGCGGGACCGATCTTCGGCATTGCAGTGGACCGGAGGTTCGGCAGCGGTTTGGCGTGGTGCCGCAGGACCCGTTTATTTTTCGCACCACCATCCGCGAAAACCTCTGCGTCGCCCGGCCCGATGCCAGCGACACCGAAATGCGAACCGCCTGCGAGCAGGCCAACGCGTGGGAATTCATCAGCCGACTCCCAGAGAAGATGGAAACCCGCGTCGGTGAAGGCGGCAGCAGCCTGTCCGGCGGGCAGCGCCAGCGGCTGGCGATCGCCCGGGCGCTGTTGGCCAGCCCCGATTATTTCATCTTCGACGAAGCCACCAGTGCCCTGGACACCGTCAGCGAACATCTGGTTCAGGAGGCCATGGAAAAGTGTGTCGCCGGGCGAACGGCACTCATTATTGCGCATCGCCTGGCAACGGTGAAAAACTGCGACCGCATTCTCGTCGCCGACGGCGGAAAAATCGCGCAGGATGGTACGTATGACGAGCTGGTCGATCAGCCCGGACTCTTCCGCAATCTCGTGCAGGGGCAGGTGCTGCGGGGCTAACACGAAGGGATTTCTAATCACTGCAAAATGTTGGGAATCTCGGCGTATCAGGCATCGAAAAGCGAGTCCCAGCTTTGCGCCGTCAGAATCCGCACTCCCAAATTCTGCAGTTCCGCGTCGTCAGTGATCGATTCCAGCCTTTTCAGCACCGCATCGCTCGGCGGACCAAAGCGCGCTGTCCCGAGTCGGATCAGCAGCGCCCGTTCACCCTCGGCTTTGCCCTCAGCCCTGCCTTCCGCTTTGCCTTTGGCTCGCCCTTCGGCTTCACCGCTGCGGAAAATTTTCTGCCATTCCACCGAATCACGCATTTCAAAAACACTTTGCATTAAAATCTCCGTCAAGCGATCTTCGTATCTTAACCCCATCAGCAGCCGCATCGCCACCAGAAAGTCACTGCCCAGTTGCTGGGGCAACTCGCTCTTGATCCGTTCCCTGGCCTTTTCGATTAACGGCGCCAGATCGGCTGGCTTCACCGCGGTGATCGGCGCGAGCGGCAGCACGCCGATCCCGCCGGATAGTATCGTTTCTGGCGAAAGCTCCCACACGCGCACCAGATGGTATGAAAAATCGAGCGACGAGACCGCATCCAACCGCTCGCTCACTCGACCAATCGTGTTTGAGTGCGCCGCTTCGGGCCGCAAGAGAAAAACCGCGCTCCAGACCGGCAGTTCATGTCGCCGCCGGCTGACGATGTTGTAATGCAGCACCCGGTGGTCCAGTTTCGCATCAGCGCTGGATTGAAACTCGATGTGAGCCACGTACGGCCCAAACCCGCCGGCGGGATTGTCGACGCGAATCAGCTTGTCGGCTGAAACCGAGATGACATTCGATAAATCCGCGTCGACGATGTGAACATCCGCATCGGATTCCGGCACCGGGAATCCCGCGAGCGCGAGCCAGTCGCGCGGACGCGTTTCGATCAGATGCTTGCTCGCCGCGTCAAACTCTTTTGCCATGGGTGTAGGAAGAGTCGGTGGAAGACCGGGATTTATTAAAGAACATCCGCAAAATGCGGCCGCAACCGCGAGAAAACCAGCCCGCCGACGAAAAGCATTCCCAGGGTGAAACACCAAAAATAGATCGTAATCGGCGGGTGATGCCAGAACGCGATGTGAGTCACAAGCGATTCGCGATATCCCTGCACGATGTAGCAAAGGGGATTCAGATAGGCGACGAATTTGTATGTGCCCTCGAACTTTTCAACATGCCAGATGAGCGGCGATGCCCAAAAGGCAAAGACCAATATCACCTGCACCAATTGACCGACATCTTTTAGAAACGGCACCAGTGCCGACATCAGAAGAGTCCATCCCAGTCCAAGAGCGACCAGGCATCCAAGATAATAGAACACTTGCAGTGTGTACCACGTCGGTGGGTATCCGCGACACCAGCAGATGACGACGACTACCAGAAGCAGAAACAAATGGACCGGCAGATTGCTGAGCAAGCGGATGACGGGCAGAAGTGTGATTCGAAAAACCACTTTCTTCACCAGGAAGCGGTTGTCCGTCACCGCAGAAGCACCTCCACCGATGATGTCTGACGCGACGAACCAGCAGACCATGCCCGAGAGAATCCAGACCAGAAACGGCACACCGTTGATCGGCCCAACCGGAAGACCAAATGTGAAAACCACGCAATAAATCGTGGTGAGGATGGCCGGATGCATGAATGACCAGAGCAATCCGAGCCCCGACCCCAGATGCCGGGCTTTGAACTCGCGGCGGGTCAATTCGACAATGATCCCGCGGTTGCGGAAGATGTCGCGCCCGTAGTTAATTGGCAAAAGACCGAATGAAAAAACACTGCCGGCAACGCTCACGCGGGCTCCTTCTTCAGGGGCAGGGGGAACACGGGAGGCAGGAGGGTCGCCAGACCCGCCTGCAACGAATACTTTTCCTTAAACCCCAGCACCCGCAGCTTAGCAGTGTCGGCGGTCAACACCAACGGATTCTGCGGCGTGGCCTCCCCCTCTTCAATCCGCAGCAGTTGCGATTTGCCGGTCATCTCACCAAGCAACCGCCCCAACTCGGCCAGCGTGACAGCTGGGTCGGCGGCAATGTTCACCACCCCGGTCATTTCAGATTTCAGAATCGCGGCCAGCGCGCCGGCGACATCATCTACATGCATCAGGTTCCGCACATGCCCGCCGCTTCGCACGATGGCCGGCTGATCGTTCAGCAGCGGATTCAATATCGAAGGCACCAGCCGCGCCGGGTGTTCTCCTGGACCGTAGAGAAAAAAGATCCGGCCCCAGGCGACAGGGATCGGCGTGAATTTCTCGATCATCTGCCGAAGGGAGTTCTTGCAAACGCCATAGAGCGTTCCCGGCACACTTGGCGAAGTTTCTTCATTCAGCGGAGAGCTCGACCAATCGTATTCAGCGCATGTTCCGGCAAAGACCGCGCGCTTGCCGCCATTTCCGACAAACGCTTGAAACAGGTGCAATGACGCGGCGACCCAATCGAGATTCACCGGCGAATTCCAAAACTTTCCATGCTCAGCATACCACGCAAGATGAATCAGATGCGTCGGCTGCACGCGTTCCATGAGTCGGTCGACCTGCTGGGGGTCCATCAGATCCACGGTGTGATTTCGGCTGTCGCTCATCTGCCGGGCGGTGTGCTGAACGGTGTGAATCTCATCGCCGCTCCCGCGAAGGGCATGCACAACCCGACGACCGATGAAACCCGAAGCGCCGGTGATGAGGATGCGGTTCACAGCGTGGGGTTTGTTTGATTCAGAATGCATTTCATGGTGATGCGATAATGCCCGCACCTTCCGGCCGAACTTGAAGAAAGTGCTTCAGGTTGAATGTTAGCAATCGTTCGGCTCAGACCTTTTGAGCAGCCGCGATAAGCAGCGCGTCGTAAATGACACCGCTGGACAATCCAGATACGGTAACCGGCGCAATCGTCGTTTCATATTCCGTCGAAGACAATTCAACGACTTTCACTGATTGGGAAAGTGAGATTCCGGCGAATCGAAAAATGTTTTTATCAGGAGTTGGAAGCGACGCCAACGATTCTGTCAAAGTGCTCCCGGCGACCCGCTTCGATGGTTTGATTTACATCCTTGAGGGTAAGAACACCTGTCCTTCTGTCGACCAGCAGCCCATTGTCCCATTCCAGTTTCGCTGCCCCGGTGTCGGCGGCACCCAGAAGCAGAGTCGTTGTGAGTTGGAGTCCTTGCTCAAAAGGCTTGAGATTCACCACTGCGCCGGCATTCATATGCAGTTGCTCACGTAGCTCAACGGGGATCTCCAAACGACCTTGTTCATCAATCACCGCTTGAATCATGTAAGCATCTCTGACAGTGGCCGGCAGTGTCAACGAAAATTCGTTACCGCTTGAAATCCGCATACGCCGCGTCACGATCCGAAATAACTGCCACCGGAATCGGCCATTCGATACCGAACGCCGGATCATTAAACCGAACACCCCGTGCCGTCTCTGGCGCGTACCACTCGAACATGTCGTAAAGCAGTTCCGAATCATCGCGGAGGGTTTGAAAGCCGTGCGCAAAACCCCTGGGGATGTACAGGCTGCGGTGGTTGGCGGCTGACAGTTCCACGCCGAACCATTTGCAAAAGGTCGCCGACTCCGGGCGAAGATCGACGATCACGTCGAACACCGCGCCGGCGGTGCAGCGAACCAGCTTGGCCTGGGCTTTGGGTTCAACCTGAAAATGCATGCCGCGGAGCGTGCCTTTTTTGTGGTTGAACGACAGATTGGATTGCACGATATCGCCGGTGATTCCCTGCTGCTGCATCTTGCCGCGGTCGTAGGAATAAGAAAAGAATCCGCGGTCATCGCTGAACAGCTGCATCTCGATCACAAACGCGCCGGCGAGCGGTGTGGTCTCAAATTTCACGGCAGCACCTGCACCTTCGGAATCGCGACAACAAATTTCCCGCCCCACGATCGGATCAGCGACATCTGCTCCATCACCTCATCCTGGATATTCCACGGCAGAATGAGCACATAATCCGGCTGAGTTTCGGCCAGCTTTTCCGGACCATAAATCGGCAGATGCACACCAGGCAAGAAGCTGTTTTGCTTGTATGGATTCTTATCGACCACGTAATCGATAAAATCATCGCGGACGCCGCAATAGTTCAGCAGCGTGTTCCCCTTGGCGGCCGCGCCGTAAGCGGCGATCCTGCTGCCCCGCCGCTTGGCCTGGATCAGAAACTCGAGAAAAGCACGCTTGGTTTCCCTCACGCTCTCGTGGAAAACGCGATAGGTTTCAATCGATTCCAGGCCGAATTGCCGCTCCAGCAACCGCATCATTTCGACGCGCTTTTCGACGGGTCGGTTTGACTCGGCATGCGCGGCGAAAATGCGGAGCGACCCGCCGTGCGTTGGCAGTTCCTCCACATCAAACAGCTTCAGTCCCGCGTGGGCGAAGATCCGTTCCACCGTCAGAAAACTCAAGTAGGAAAAGTGCTCGTGGTAAATCGTGTCGAACTGATTCTGCTCGATCAGCCGCAGCAGATGCGGAAATTCCATCGTAATGATGCCATCCGGCTTCAGCAGGATTTTCATGCCGGCGACAAAGTCATTGATGTCCGGCACATGGGCAAGCACATTGTTCCCAAGCAGCAGATCAGCGCCGGTGCCATCTGCGACCATGTTTTTTGCCGTTTGCACGCCGAAGAATTCAACCAGCGATGGAATGCGGCGCTCCTCCAATGCGACCTTCGCCACATTGGCGGCCGGTTCCACCCCCAGCACCGGCACCCCTCGCTGCTTGAAATATTGCAGCAGATACCCGTCGTTGCTGGCGATCTCGACCACCTGCGATCGGGCGTCGAAATCGAATCGCCCGATCATCATCTCCACATACCGCTCGGCATGTTTCAACCAGCTCGCGCTGAAGCTGGAGAAGTAGGCGTATTCGCTGAAGATCTCTGCCGGGCTTTCAAACTCTTCCAACTGCACCAGCTTGCACGCCTCGCACACCCGCGCATGCAGCGGATAAAACCGCTCCATTCCATTCAACTGGTCCGGCTTGAGATACGAGTTGCTCGGCGGGGACATGCCCAGGTCGGCGAAGGTCACCGACAACTTTGTGTTGCAGAATCGACAATTCCGATCAGGCATCCCGCCGATTCTGGCATCGGCCTCGATCAAATACCAGCTTGCCGAGGAATATCGGACCCGGGTGCAGCCGTCACAAATTCCCGAAATTATCTGGAATTTCATGGACACGCCGACTTGACCGGTGTAACCTGTATAAGGTTGGTCAGTGAAAGAATCGAATTCCGCGACAGTTTCAACTCTGCCTCGCTATCCGTTTTCTCAAGCTTCTCCTCCACTTTTGGGCCAAGGTTTTGAGCCTCTTTCGTTTGAGTTCGGAAAGTAAAATTCGAACTCTTCAGCCCCGATTCTTTAGGAGAACACACATGGGCAAGAAGTTGTATGTCGGTAACATGAGCTACGATATGGATAGCTCGGGATTGCAGGAACTGTTCAGCGCGCATGGCACCGTCGAGAGCGCCGAAATCATCTCCGACCGGGAAACCGGCCGCAGCAAGGGTTTCGGTTTCGTGGAAATGGGCAGCGATGAAGAGGCTGCTGCCGCAATCTCGGCCCTCAATGGGCAGGAACATGGCGGTCGCGCCCTCACTGTGAACGAAGCCAAGCCCAAGGAAAGCCGCCCGGGTGGCGGTGGTCGTGGTGGGTACGGCGGCGGTGGTGGTGGTGGCGGCGGTGGCCGTGGTGGTTACGGCGGCGGTGGGTCCGGTGGTGGTGGCGGCGGCGGTTACGCCGGCGGTAGCCGCAGCGGTGGTCGCGGTGGTTCGGGCGGTGGTGGCGGCGGAAACCGCTACTGATCCTTCAATCTCACATTTCAAATTGAACAGACGAGGGCTGTGGAAACACGGCCCTCGATCTTTTTGCGCTGAAGGTTGCATCAACCAAGCTGCGACAATCTAATTCACCATTCGCGGTGACGATGATGCAGCACGGCGTTGCCTGAGCCTGAACGCATGCAATGGATAGTTTCACAGATCGGGGCGCGCCAGCATTACGCGACCCCCCGCGCATTCCAACTGCGGGATGAACTGCGGAGCTTTTATACCGAAGCATGGAGCGGGCGGACCCGTAAGCTTTTTCAAAACGGGCCCGGACACTTCAAAGCCCTCGCCCAGCGGTACTCGCCAGACCTCCCGCCGGAAAAGGTGCATGCATGCACGCTCACCAGCTTGTGGCAGCGGTCGACATTCAAATACACGGGTCGCGGATCAACCCTGGTTACCCAGCATGATGAATGGCGTCGCGAGGGCGAGCGCTTTGCCGAATGGGTGAACCGCCGGTTGAAAAATCAACCGCTCGATCCGTCAGCAGACGTATTTTACGGCTGCAAGAGCGCGTGCCTCGAAACCCTGCAGATGCTCCGGGCGCGCGGTGTTTTCACCCTTGTCGATCAGGCCGACCCCGCAGCGGTCGAAGAGGATCTGGTGCAGATCGAGCGCGAGAAATGGCCCCGCTGGGAAAAATATTCCGGTTCGGTCCCCCAATCCTACTACGACCGGTGTGCTGCCGAATGGGACCTGGCGGATCTGATTCTAGTCTATTCGGACTGGACCAAGGAAGCGATCATTGTTCAGGGTGCCCCGCGCGAAAAAGTGATTGTCGTCCCGCTGGCTTACGAATCAACGCCGTCCCCATTTGCGGAAATTGCACCCAAACCGCCCGGCGATCGGCTTACGGTGCTATGGCTTGGCAACGTGATTCTTCGCAAGGGCATCCAATACCTGGTCGAAGCCGCCCGCCAGTTGAAAGACCTGCCGATTGATTTTGTCATCGCCGGCGAGGTGATGATCAGTGAGGAGGCCGTCGCGACCGCGCCGCCGAATATGAAATTCATTGGTCGGATTTTCCGCGGGGATGTGGCCAGGATTTACCAGTCAGCCGACCTGTTCGTGCTGCCGACCATCAGCGACAGCTTCGCCATCACCCAGGTCGAGGCGATGTCCCACGGCCTGCCGGTGATCGCCACCCCCCGCTGCGGCGCGGTCGTGACCGAAGGCATCGACGGCAAAATCGTCCCACCGGCAAATGCCGATGCCCTTGCCGCAGCCATTGCACAGTTGGCAGAAGATCGGGCATTGCTCGAGTCGATGTCGGCAGCGGCGAGGAAAAAGGCGAAGACATTCACCCTCGCAAGCTACGGGCAGCAGGTCCACGACGAGGTGGCGCGCCGCCGGCCGGACTTGAAGTAGCGGTAAAACACTCGGCCCGATCAGCCCCTGTCGACGAGCAGAACAAGAGCAAGGATCGCGAGTTGAAAGATCAACCATATTGAATTCAGCACGGTCCCCGTGACGGAAAAAAACTGGTTTCACCCGGCCTTATGCCGCGCACGGTAGCCGAATACGATCCCAGCAAGTGAGAGAACAACACCAACCGCCAATCGGGCAATCAAGGCGGGTTCTGAATCAAGTCGAACGCAATAGGCCGAAAGGTTCGCAAAGAGCAGGGCAATCGAAATCCACGCCGGCGAGGCTCGACGGATCTTCTGAGGACTCAAATAGTTCAGGACGGGCCGAACCGCTGTTCGATCGTTCTCGCGAATTTCGTCAAGGTCTTCACCCATCTCAGGCTTTTGCCAGACAGTATTTTGGATTTGTGGAATCTGAAAACGAACCGTTTAACTTCCAACTACCACCGTCAAAGCGAGCCTTAGGTTCTGTCTGAAAAACCCGACCGTGACATGTGCCTCTGGCACATGATGGTTATTCTCGAATACACAAAAGCAGTTAATTTCTGCTGTCTCCGTCACCGGCCAGAGACCCCCTGCCACAGTAACCACCCCAGGATACCAAGCCCCTTCGTGCTGCGGGGTCGCCTTGGCTCACGATCAGAACAGCATCTCCCCTTCAGCCGGTGGTTTCCACTTCAATCCCAGGTGATCGTATGCGGACTTGGTCGCTCGCCGGCCCTGCCGCGTGCGGGTCACCAGCGCGGTCTGCAACAGATACGGCTCAATCACATCCACCAGCGTATCCACCTCATCCCCCATCGTGGCGGCCAGCGCTTCAATCCCGGCAGGCCCGCCGTCGTAGACCTCGATCAGCGTCTTCAAAAATTGCCGGTCCTGATCATCCAGACCGATCTTGTCGATCCCTTCCAGATCAAGGGCCGCCTTGGTGACCAGCACATTGAAAAGCCCCCCGCCTTCGACGGCCGCATAATCGCGAACGCGCCGAAGCAGCCGATTGGCAATACGCGGCGTCCCGCGACTCCGATGGGCCAGCTCCCACAGCGCATCATCCTGCGCGGTCAGCTTCAGCAGCTTCGCATTCTGCCGAAGAATCTCGTGCAGCGATTCAGGCGTGTAAAACTCAATGTGCTGGCGAATGCCGAATCGGCTCCGCATCGGCCCGGTCAATAAACCGATCCGCGTGGTCGCCCCGATCAGCGTAAAAACCGGCAGCGGCATGGTGATCGTCCGCGCGTGCATCCCCGCATCCAGCGTCACATCCACCTTGAAATCTTCCATCGCGCTGTAGAGATACTCCTCCACCACGGCCGGCAGACGATGAATCTCATCAATGAACAGCACATCCCCCGCCCCCAGCTTGGTCAGAATACCCACCAGATCCGCCGGCTTGGTCAGCGCCGGCCCCGTGGTGACATGCACCTGAGCCTTCACCTCATTAGCGATCACATGGGCCAGCGTCGTCTTCCCCAACCCCGGCGGACCATCCAGCAGCACATGTTCCACCGGTTCCCCCCGCCCATTGGCCGCCTCGACCGCGATCTTCAATTTGCGAATCAGCTTTTCCTGCCCGATGTACTGGTCAAACCGCTGCGGCCGCAGGGCATAGTTAAAATGGTTCTCCTCCTCTCCGCCGGATTCACCGCTGATAATGCGTTCACGAGCCATTGGCCATTGAGTCTAGTGTCGGTTGGGTCTCGTATCCATCATCCTGTTATTGATATCCAAGAGTCCAATGTGCCAAATCCGGAACCGACCGGACCCTCCTTGTGCCGCAACAAACGGTTCCGACCCTCACTCGCATCTCGCCCCCCGGCAATCAGTTGCAGCGATTCCCTGGCTTCAAACCCTTGCAACGGATGTCACGTTTTCAGCTATCACGTTTTCAGCGTCCTGTCGGTCTGCCGATCAACCTCCTGTAAAGCCGCGACCAGCGGTCGCGCCGGCGCGCGTGCCGCGCAGCGGCCTAATCGTAATTTCCCCAACCCATCCGCCATCCACAAACCCGCTGCGCGGATGCGTGCCGGCGCGACCGCTGGTCGCGGCTTTACAGGTTCGCGCTCGAAAGCGCGAATCGCGTCACCGCCTCGGCGACATGCCGCGGGTGTGACGAATGCACCGCGTGCGCACCATCGTCAATGTTCACCTCCTGAACATTCGCATTGATTGACTTGACGGTGGCTGCTCCATGCACCAGCACAAGCGGTGGTGATTGAGCCGACCGGTAGAGTTCATGGTAGATCCGGCTCGCTGGCAAACTGGATGCGCGTGTTCTGAGAGGCATTGAGGCTTTCTAGCACTCGCAACTCGATTTGATGGAGACTAGTGCTCTGTCAAACTTCTAATTTGGGATAGACGGACCGTAGTTTTATGCGGGCGTCCTCGACTTTGAACTGCCAATCGACTCCGCGTTGGTGGGCATTGCTGTGGTCGTGCCAGGCGGTCGTTTCGTCGCTGAGTTCTTTGATCGCGGCAAAGCGCCGGCCGGTGACGCATTGCCGGGTCATTGAACTCAATTCGTTCTCGGCGATGTTCAGCCAACTGCCGTGCTTGGGCGTGTGGCAAAACTCCAACCGCCTGACGATCGACCTGGCCTTCTCCGGCTCGAAAGTTTCGTAGAAGGCGCCTTTGGTGTGCGTGTTCAAATTGTCACAGACCAAAATCACCTTCTCGGCAGACGCGTACCGCCCGGCCAGCAGTTGCCCCATTTCCCGCGCCCAATCGACCTTGGTCCGCCGTTCGCGCACGGACACAAATCGCCAGCCGCCGAGCGGTTCGGTGAACATGAAAATGCTCGCTGTTCCCGCTCGTTCGTACTCGTAGTCCACCCGGCGCGGATGCTTTTTCGTGCCGGCGATCGGCATGCGGGTTTCTTTCAGCAACTGAATCGGTTGCTCATCCATGCACAACACGGGGAACCTTGAATCATAGGGTCTGGCGTACACATCGAGCACCTGCTCCATGCCCGCGGCGAACTCGGCGTCGGCCTTGGGCGGGATCACCCAATACTCGATCTTTCGCCTGGTCATCCCGTTTTTTTAAGCGTCTGGCGAAGGGTCTCGTGACTGACCGACCCCACAATCTCCAACGCAACCGCCCGCTCGGCCAGCAGCCGCAGCGTCCAGTTCGCAAACCCCTTCGGCGGCGGCCCCAGCCGCATGGCGATGATTTTGGCTTCCTGCTCGCCATCGAGAACCTTCCCGCGAACCCGGTCCTTGGGCTTGCCTTCAAGCGTGATCTCGAACCCTTCGGTCACCAGACGCTCGCGAATGCACTCCACCGCCTGGCGGGTGCAGTCGAAAGCCTCGGCAATTTTCTTGTCGGCCCAATTCGGGCCACCCGCATCCGCCTTGAGCAGAATTCTGGCCCGCCGCACCTTTTGCGACGCAACCCGCCTCATTTTTAGAACTTCCCTCAACGTGTCCCGCTCCGCATCCGTCAGCCGAACAATATATTTCTTTTGCATGGTCTCACATCGACAACGAATCGATGCGGGCATCATCCCAAATTAGAAGTTTGACAGAGCACTAGGATTCCCAAACCCAAGGGCAGGTTCGATCCCCGCCGGGTGAATCGGGTGAACTCGGGCCGGACCCCGTCGGGAACCCTGGCCGATATTCATGGAGAGGCGCAATGAAGTTGTCGATGCGGACGCGGATTGGATTTTCGATGGGCCGGGGGCTGCTCGTGGCGATATTGCTGACGGCAATGTCGGCAGGCCGGGCGGTCGCGGCGGAGGTTGGGGCTGTTTTTGTCATCGCTCTGGAAAACCACAATTTCACCCAGCCCCAGCACATTGTTAATGCGCGAAGAAAGCAGCCGCAGCAATTGCGGGGCAACCCCGCCTGCCCGTTCCTCAACAGCCTGGTGTCCCCGGGCGATCCCAATGCCAAATACGTTTCCTACTGTTCGCACTACAGCAACGCCGGTAACGGAGTTCACCCGTCGGAGCCAAGCCTGATCTGGGCCGAGTGCGGAACCAATTTCAATCCCAGGGCCAATGTCATCGTCCGCAAGGATGACGACCCGTCCGAAGCGGCCGGCAATCTGTTTACCCTCCCGCATCTGACCGGTCTGATGGACGCCGCAAAGATCCCCTGGAAAGACTATCAGGAGGATTTCCAAATCTCCGGCAAGGGCGAGCAGTTCAGCAGCCATGGCAAACTGCCGCCCGGAACCACCAATCCCTACAACGGCACCGATCTGTACGACTATGCCTGCAAGCACAATCCCATGTGCTTCTTCGCCGACACCGCAAACCGAAATTGCTATCCGATCAGCCAGTTGGAAAAAGACCTGGCCGACAACAAGGTGGGCCGCTACAACTGGATCACGCCCGATCAATACAACGAAATGCACACCCCCCTGCCCGATGGTTACACCTATCACGGTGTTCACTACACCGGCGACCAGTCGGCCGTCGCCTCGGGCGATCACTGCCTGTCCATTTTGATTCCGCTGATCGAGTCCTCGCAGGCCTTCAAAAACAACGGCGTGATCATCATCTGGACCGACGAAACCGAAGGCGGTGACACTTCCGACTTCGCATTACCCGAAATCGTGATCTCGCCCCTGTGCAAGGGCAACGCCTACGACAGCAAGATCCCCGTCAACCGCTCATCGGATCTGAAAACCATGCAGGAAATTTTTCAGCTCGGCCCATATCTGAATCCAGAGATTCCCGAGAGCGAATACAACATCGACGGCCCCGGTCATTTCAACAAGGTGCCGGAGGTTCACGACCTGAGCGATCTGTTTGTGCCCGGGACGATTCCGAGCAGCGTGCCGAAATAGGGGATCGCGCATTTTTTCCAGTCGCAGGCGTGTAGCGGCAGATCCTGTGGTTGGGACAAACCCGCTGCCAAAAGTCTTACAGTCATGTCACCGCCTCTTCGAGCAATTGCGCTGCCAGTTGCATCGGACTGACGCGCCTGCCTGACTTGCTGATGCGTTCAGCCAGCGGAAATGCTATTTCAAGGTAGTCACGATCAATCACCAAACCCACCGCGCCCTGGCGTCATTCTTGGCCGAATCCAGATTGAGCGCCTCGCACCTCGCAAACTACCGAGCCGACCGTGTCATCCGATGAAGCGGGGACTGAGTCACACCATCCGCTGCAGGTAGACCACGTCCAGCCACTGGTCCATCTTGTAACCGGCTTGTTTCAGCAGGCCGACACGCTGAAATCCGAGCTTGGTGTGCAGTGCCAGGCTGGCGGTCTGTTCGCCGGAGATCAGGGCGATGACCGTGTGATGCTCGAGCTGCTTTGCGCGTTCCAGCAGATCCAGCAGGATCGCTTTGCCGATGCCCTGGCCCAGCCGCTGGTGGTCGACGTAGACCGCATTTTCCACGGTGCGGGAATACGCCGCCCGCGGGTGGAAGCGCGACAGTGCTCCCCAGCCGACGATGCTGCCGTCGATCTCCGCAACCGTCACCGGGTGCGGCGTGCCTCGCGCGGCCAGCCACGCCTGGCGCGCGTCCAGCGTCTCGGGCTCGGTTTGATAGGTGGTGGTGGAATGAAGCACGTAATAATTGTAAATGCCGTTAATGGCCTCACAATCGCCGGCGGTCGCAAGGCGGATCGAGATGCGGGTCATGGGTTTTCCTTCTTCCACTGTCCGCAATCGTAATCTCTGAGGCCACCCATTGGCCAACCTCCCCCGGCAGATATTCCCAGGCCGCGGGAGCAAAGCCCGACGTTTGAACGAGAAAAAATACGATCGAACGTCCAACCTCCAACCTCCAACCTCCAACGTCCAACATTGAACTTAAATACCCTGCGCGATTACGCTCTATCAAAATGAGGCCCCGCATGAAATCCGAATGGCAAAACAAATGCAATTGCGACTGAAAAATCGCCGTATTCTGGCTTGGTTTGGTCATTGGTCATTCGAGTTTTTCGCAGAACCCCGCTTATAGCAATCACTCGCGCAAGGTTATTCATTTGGGGAACGCGGAGTGATACGCCTGTACGCATTCGAGGTCGCTTGCGTCGTCGCGGACCGCCGCCCGGGAATGCTCCGCGACGACGCAAGCGACTTCATTTGCGTTTCCCGCGATCAGGCGAATCGTTGGAAGTTGGAAGTTGAACCTTGGAAGTTGAACCTTGGAACTTGAACGTTGGATGTTCCGTTTCCTGGGTGAGGGCCGCACCCGCGCTGAGGTTCGCTGCAGCGCCGGCGTCTTTCGGCAGCTCGCCTTGATAAAATCACTCCAAACCGAATCGAGCATTCCGCGGCTATAATGCCTGACCTTATGAACGCACTTGCCGCGAAATTCACACTGAACGATCTTCGGGCCGCCCGCACCACGGGGAAGAAGATCGCGATGCTCACCTGTTACGATTACACCACCGCCCGGCTGATGCACGAGGCGGGGGTGCCGATGCTCCTGGTGGGTGACTCGGCCGCCAATGTCATTCTCGGGCATCCCTCGACCCTTCCGGTGTCGCTGAATTTCCTGATTGAACTGACCGCCGCGGTGAGGCGAGGGGCGCCCAACGCCTTTCTG
>Ga0116230_10003221_pt1 | contig 15896 bp, 8 predicted proteins | sample S1TSphfallax_3_FD_88678 | JGI IMG/M metagenome (GOLD analysis project Ga0116230, IMG submission 88678) | Host-associated microbial communities from peat moss isolated from Minnesota, USA - S1T2_Fd - Sphagnum fallax MG | ecosystem: Host-associated > Plants > Peat moss > Unclassified | place: USA... | reverse complement strand
CAGGGAGCAGCAGTCAGAACATAATTATTACACTTTTCTCTAGCAGAAGGTGCACACTTTGCTGCACCTTTGATGAGTTTCAGCACAGTCTGCAAATATTCATGAGCAAAACCATTTTTGTGACCCAAACCCACACGTTTTGACTTCTCTTCATCCAATTTTAACCTGCAGGGTCACCTACGGAGCACCCTTGGGGATTCTCCAAGGCAAATCCACATACACTACAAAAATTCGAGCAGTTCCTTACACCAACAGTACCAGATGCTTGTTTCATCCCTCCAATGTCACTCAAGTTCTTGACTAATTGTTGCATCCCTGCTTGCAGAAAAGTGCAGGCCCTGACAGTGTGCATCATGGTGTCAAGCTCCGATTCACAGAGCTTGGAACTTACTTCACCTGTGTGAGGCATCGCTCTTGATGCTCCATGGCTCAAATGCAAACATTCTATGTGCATCACATGTAAGGTCTATAAATAACAGATGGTTCTGAAAGTGCTTTCATATGAGCTTTGGAAATGGTCCTAATTCATTACATTTAAATCCATTTTCCTCCTTATCAAACCTGCAAAACACTTGAGAGCTTTCCTAAGCCAAATTCTTTGCCATTCATGTGATCATGGTTGCTCCCAGTCATAAGAAGGATCTACTTAGTTTGAGACTGGTTTGGTTTCTCATATTTGGTTGGGTATCTTCACTGCGGTTTCTCTCTCAAATCCATTAACACTCAAATCTGTTTTAATTTGTCCTTCTTTGTGGATTCAGGCACCTACCAGTCCACACCATTTCTATATAGTTTTGCTAATACACCATAGTTGGTATTGCTGATCCATTTCTGTTTTCTTCATCCAATTAGTTACCCTAGTCTTCCAGTTCTATCCCTCATGTGTGAAGCATTGCTAGAAACTTTAGTGCATTTGGAGCGCACCTTAAGCATGTAAGATTCACTTGGCTACACCAAAGGGATTTTACATTCTAAATGAGGAACATTCTAATAACTTTGTGTTAACATATGTCTAGGTCAACATATGTTTGAAAGAATTTGAACATTACACAATTGCCTTCTCTACCTTGCCCATCTTCTGTTCCAGACCATCTTTTCGTCTTCATCAATATCCTTGAGGCTCAATTCCTTTTAAAAAAATTTCAATGTTGATTCACAGCTTGGAGCTCCATTGTTTTGTTCATCAAAGTTGGCACTGGGGTAAATAGGCCAATGAGTGAACACTTTAAAAACTCAAAGGAGGTTGAATCCTCAAACACCATTACTTTGTGTTTGAATCTCCAAGAACATGTGTAACCCTCCATGTCACAAAGATTGGTCAATTGGGTAAAAGAATGAGGAAGTGATGGGGGGCTTGGTGTAAGGGTGTTCAATATTTAGTGATGGGTGAATTAAAACATATTAGGATTTCGAGCTAAAATCTCTGATTGTTGCATCTTTGCCTTTGGAATGCAAAAAAAATTTGTACAGCCTTAGTTGGCACATGCATCAAGTTTTTTATCAGTCAAAATGGACCAAAAGTGAGGAAGATATGGGGCTAAAGTTAGAGAGGGGTCTAAAGTTTTTTTTTCAAAAAAATTGGAGCAAACCATCATTTGTCCACTTATCAAGGAAATGGTTTCTGTGTTGTTCCTTTATTTTTTTACGTTCAAAGAACATTTGTAGTTACACGTTCAATGACACAAAATATTTTCAATTTAATTAAGGAATGAGGAAAATACTTCAATTTCCATAATTTTCCAACACTTGATAAAAAAATAGATATGCATTGAAATTTGAGACTATAACCATCTATTATATACATGCAAACAACTCTTGTTTTATTTATGTGTATTTTGAGGCATCTCCCCCAATTTTATATGTTGCCATGTTCCTCTAGAAATATTTCTTTTCTATGAAACAAAAAAGAAGCCAAGAAAATAAAATAAAGTTGTTTACATAAGGGGAGGTTCCAATACTCGCACATTCTCTTGAGGTTTGGGAACACCTTTGAATGCCCCTCCTTGAAGAGAATGCATGAGATGGGAACCTCCCTTAAACCTTTAATGTCTAATTACATGGTTTACATCAATTGTTATTGTTAAAGATGATTCAGATATGGCATGATGAATCAATGAATGGTGTGATAGATAACACACAAACTTGAAGGAAAAACAAATCCTACCCCACCTCCATCAACACAATTACATTGCACACGAACCCTTGTTCATGTAACAGTACATTCAAGTAGTACATGCATTAATTTCAAGGACACCTATAACCCCATCTAATAAAACATGGGAGTCCTTTGACTTCTCCATTCACTACTTGAAGATGCTCTCCTTCCTAGGTTTACTTAAACCCTAAACCCTTGATGATTTCCATCTTGAAAAAAAGGCTATCTTAGATCAGGAAACATTTGTCTTTGTTTTGGTTCGTTCACCACGTCTTTCTTCCAATGGCCCCTTGAATATGGTGTATGGGCTTTTACGAAATTATTTTGTCCCAAATGATTCTACAAGTGGTATTTCGGCACATTGTTCGAAGTCATGTTCCACCTTCAATTTTTTGCATTTTGATTATTAGCATTGGAAAAATAATTTGGAAACGTACGTTCCATCACGATCGATGAGGTGACCTATTCCTTGGTTATTCACACATTAGCTATTTAGTTTAAAGATATTTTCACAAAACATTTTAATCCTCATTAGTTTGTTGTAACAACTCGTGATGGATGTGAAATAGTGATTCATGGCATTTGAGCAATGTTGGATTTGCACCCATATAGGGTGGTGCTACATGTGGATATATGTAACACCTTCAATTTGGTGTCATAAGCAACCATTTTTCAAAAGTTATGATTTTCGCCTAGTTCTTTGAATTAACTTTTCCCATTTGTTCGACAATCCTATGCATGCCCATCCCCACTATATTTTTCTCAAGCTTTTCAACATGGGGATCTCATAGTCATTTTCGTTGGAATCAGGTACACAACAAAGGAACCCATTGGGAGGAATGTTATTTTCTTTTGGCTCACCTTCATGCTTTTCACCCTACAACCCACCCTACTTGTGTTTTCCCTTTATTGGCAGATGATATGCATATAATAGGTCCCACATCAAATGTGGTTTTTTTTAATAATGATTATAGAAAGAGTATGTAACATTAGGGTTTTTAATGCAAGTAGCGAAATGTGTAGTTTGGTCTCCATAAGGCAACGACCACTCTATATCATTTCTTCCCAACTTTCTTATTCCTAACTCATGTTTTAGTATTTTGGGTGCGCCAATGGGATTCAAATCATTCATTACATTGTTTATGGCTAAGGTTCTTCATGAAGATCTTGGGATGATATCTAATATCCCTAGGTTTATAGATCCTAGTGTGGCTTTTGTGATATTCTTATTGTGTTATGCCTAGCACCCTAGCTACTTGCTTTGTACAATGTTTCCATTTCTAGGTATTTTGCAACATTACTTTGAGTTTGATATTCATACCATAGCTACATTGGAAAATATATTTCGTGCAAGATCTTTTGATGTATCTATTAGTCACCTAGCTTGTCATTAAGCCATTATTCTTATTTTTTTGGGTTGGGCTCAACCTCCTTTTTATAGTGCAAACTAATGCCCCCACATTCTTGGGATGTTGGGCATTGATTATTCTTACACTTGTCATTCATTTCTAGCAAAATGATCGCCCTATCTTTCTAGATGCAATAGCACATGTTGAGATTGGCATTTCCCTCTTCCAAATGGCACTACGAAATATCCGAACCATGTTACCCCAAGTTGTTTGACCTCAAGTCCCACCCTTTGAAAGCCTAATGGTTCAATTTTATCCCTAGTTGCAAGCTTCTTTGGTCGATCACCTACACAAGCAAGAATTTACCTTGCTTGTAGTAAAAAAAAATTCATATATCATGCAAACATCTTTTTGTTCATGTATGGGTCCAAGGGCAAGTGCTTGGTTATTAATTCGTCTTACCACACCTACATTTCATTTATCATCAACCCATTTCCTTCTAACACTGCATACCCATCTTGGCTTGCCACATCCTACAATTGCCCATCTTTCACAATGTGTGATCATACCATTGACAATCTAAGTAGCCCTTTGCTTTAATGTTCCTATGGGAATGAATGTATAGTAACCCACGATACACTTTGGGATAATGTCACAACTATTGTTTGGAGAGTGGAACACATGTTCAAAGGGAAGTCTCCCACCTTTTCCCTCACCACACTTAATAAATCCTTATCACCAGAAATGGCTTTCAAGGCTTGATAGACATCATCATTGCTAACCCAACTTGCATAAACATGGTGCAACGAACATCAACAAAGATAACACATGTAACTATGATAATTGCTCAGGAGAAGACATGATCATACATTGAATAAGTACCAAGCGATGATTTCATTCCCCTTATTATTAAAATGTATGGATATTTACATTCATTATCATTTTTATTCATTTTTTATCACTTGTGCACAGACCATTGTCACGCGTCATTAGTGGTCTTCTTTAATTTCATCTGTGCTTGTTTCTTACTATAAATAGCACATGCCCATAGCCCTACAATGTGCCCAAATGATAGCGATTCTTTAATGGGTTGTTGCATTTGGTCAAGGTTCCTCATCTTTTCTACACATTATAGTTAATGCACCTTCATCACTAACCAATTTGTGGTAGATGACAATTTTTTCATCTTAGGTCTTATTTGTTATTGTTCATTTTCATTTCATAACCATGAATCGTCTTTGTATAGGGTCTTTAACTTATTTTTACCAACTATTTACTTTTGTTTTTCCTTTGGTTGTGTTCACTTGTGTTCTCATTTGCCTTGTACTTTTGATGGATGCATTCCTATCTTTGTTTTTTGTTTTTTGGGTTTTTTCTTTAATGTGTATTTCAATAGATTTTAGATGAATATGACAAATTAACTACAATTAAAGGGACCAATCCTTAATTATGAACATGGACCAATAGTTTTGGACATAATGTTTTCACTAACTAACTCACCCCTAAGCTCCTTGATGGATTCAATTGTGAATCCAAAGGTGAAGACAATGGAAAGAGAATGAATTAGGACATGCTCCCTAGCTTGTAGCACTTAGGGGATAAAAGGGCATGCTAGAGCTCTAGGATGGGGACTAGGAAAATTGATAAGCAAGTCAATTACTCACACAGACCTACACAAATCAAACAACAAGTTAGTTAGTGCATAGTTGTAACACTTTTGATGCATGGACGAGACATGGGCAAACACGGACGAACAAGACTCACCACGGCCTAGACTTGGGGGGAAGCCACCACCTTCCCCCTTATAATATTCTTTGTGACTAGCCACATGGCCAACACCCAAATGTCATTTTGTCCCAAGAATCCCAAAATTCCCAAAGTTGGGATTCCTGCAACTTTGGAGGCCCATAACTTTGTGTGCAGACCTCTGATTGAAGAAAGGTTTAAGGAAATTTTTTAACCATCGTTAAAAGCTTTCCAACAGTATGTGGCATGCCACCTTCACGCAAGGACATTGAGGCAATTCCTGACTTTTAGTGGTCAGGAGTCAAATTGCCAAATTGACTCCCGACCCTTCTTTTGGCCATAACTTGTGTTTTACGTACCCAAATGGGTCATACGAGCCCATTTTACACATTTAAGTTTCAAGATCTTTTCAATGATATAAAAAAATCTTCAATCCAATGGGTTTTGACCTTTGCAATTGTTTTCTGAAGATTTGAGAGTCCATCAAGACTTCAACTCCCAAACTGGGAGCTCATTTGGGAGTGTGGAGGTTCATTCCTTCACACTCTCCCACACTCCCATGAGCATGAAATGTGACTCACGAGCTTCACTCTTGGCCTGCACCTTTGCAAGCCCTTGCCTTGGTTGCGAACCTAAGGCTAGGGTTGTGACATTAACACCTCGTTGAATAAGAAATTTAAACATGGCAATGGAATTAGGTGATATTTTTAAATTATGACTTATATATGGTCAACATACAACTTATATATGGTTGTTGGTATCAACATTTGAACCTTGGTTTCCTTCAAAACTATCCATTATCTTTGCATACCAACTATAAATTGTTATTGTAACTAAATTATCAAAAATTACATCAAATGTTTTTTGGGGTTAAAATTTGTTCGAAGGCAAGACAATTTTTTTTTTAAAGGAATATTTTGTTACAAAATACCCATATAAAAAATCACTAAATTGTAATAGATAACTTTTTTTTAAGAAAGGCGTCACCACAATCATTTCTATTGGCTACACATTTAAGAGCTTTTTGGGAAAAAGTCACTAATTAAGTTGGATGTATTTAAGGATGCTTGCCATTCTAACTCCATAAAGGAATTGGAAAAAAAAAACTACATATATCATAATTATACTTAATTGTTTTGCAAATCAAACCTTGACATATATAAGTTACCACTAAAACAAACTTGTCTTTGGGCCCTTCTTTCATTTTGAAATATTTGTTCACCTCTAAATGGTGGTTATCCACAAAAAAATATAACATGAATGTGTAATATATATGATATAATGCATTAAAATTACATAAATTTAACATACATACATTTAATAATTTGATACATACTTCCAATCCATTATATAAATCAATGAAAATGTAAATATTTATATTCAAAATTAATATAATATTTCAATATTACAAAAAATTGACCTTAATGGATTGTTTCCATTGGAGTTGGTCATTCACATGAGTGATTTTAATTTCAGCCGAGGTGAAATGCCATAAAGGTATGGTGACCTAGTTCATATTATTTAAGGCCTTAATGTGAATTGAATTCTTGGCCTACACGCACATTTATCAATAATGTCAATAATGTTTGATTTTTTAAATTACTATAAATATATGCAAATTACAGAAAACACATCACTATTTTGGTCATAAAGGGGGTGAGAATTTTAAAAAGCAATGAAAAATGTGAATTGGGCTTAAATAGGCACTAAAACTCACATTAACACCAAATTGAACCAAATTTGAGTTTCACCTAAAAAATTCCTGGATTGCTTTCAATTAATCTATTTTATTTATTTTTATATTAAAACTATAAATATTTTTTAACCTCGTGCATTTAATCATGAGTTCCATCATTTTATACCCATATTTTCTTTTAAATCAAGCAAAAAATCCTTGGGTGGACCATTAGGAACGTCACACCTTGATTTTCATTGACCTATTGAACTTTGAAAAATCATAGGAAACACTTAAATAATTTGTTCATAATTTTTTTTTAATGAGTAAATTTATTAAGTTCCTTCCATAGATTTTGAAATTTTAATAATATAAATAATATTGTGTATTTTGATCTCCCTAATCATTGCATTTTTATATAAAAAATAAGGAATGTGACACATGGCCACCTTTCCTTGAACTTTTTGGTTAGGAACACAAATTTGAAACATGAATTGAGATTTTTCTTAAGATTTTTTTTCCTGATATAATTTGGAAATCATTTTATTTTTAGTTTTTTATTACGCAATTAATTGAGTAAGTATAATTTAGTTATGAATTTCCAAAGTTAAAGCTATCAATTTTTAAAGGGGCCATTTTAATTCAGAATTTGTTTTTAACAATTCCCAAATTTTTTAATTCCAAAATAAAATTCAAGCCATGTATTAGTGCATGCAATTAATAAACATGAAAGAAAAATTATATTTGTGAAAACATTTAAAGTAAAAGGCCCATGAAAATGATTTGTGTGTTTTTCGTTCTTTAACCATTCCTTGAGGTGGTTCCTAGTGGTCCAACCAAAGATGCTTTCTCCCTTTCATTACTTTGTGGATAACAATCTTTAGAGGTTGAAAAAGAGATTGGGGGATGAAAAAAGGGCACAAAAAGGGGGTCACTTTACATATATTTTTATTGCATCGACAATCTTCACATCCTCAAGTGTGTGATGTTCAACACTCAACCAAAGATTTGAAAATTTATTGAAATAATAAATTAAAATTTTAACCACCTCACTTTGTCAAATCATTGAAGTCATATGTGAAGACATTAAAACACAATAACAAAAACTTGGTTTCACTATAATTGGGGATGATAATCAAAATGTAAGATGGGACCATGCCAAAGGGAAATAACAAAGGAGGAAATTCAAATTTCCTCTTTTAAACTAAATGATTTGAGTTTCCTCTTATTTCATGTGGTTTGCATGTATTTTACATAAAGGGCTTACCTAGGTTATGGGATGACTACAAGGTAACTCAAAGGATTGCACAAAATTTACCTAAAGGGTCAATTGAAGATTTTGTAGGTTAGGAAATACATAAGGCAAACTCATAATGTGAGAAGGGGTTACATAAGCCTACTTGGGGAGCTATCTGAGATGGGGGTTATCAAAAGTCAACATAAGGGGCTACATAATGCCTATTTAAAAGCGTACTTAGAAGTCTAGATCACAAACTTCTTAGGCCATGATTTGATAATAGTAATCATGCAAACTTCATCTTTTCATACATTTGTATTGTTTAAAATTGGACGATGGTTGTTGTTTAAATAGTTTAATCATGCACATGAAATTCATGTCTAGATAATACAAATAAATGTACAACATCCACGTCTAGATAATACAAATAAACATACAACATCCATGTCTAAAAAGTATGAATAAATGTATGACATTCATATTTAAACTGTGGTAAACATATTTGACATGACTACTTATATTGTCATATTGTGGCCTAATTTTTTTGTGGTGTCTTGCCTAGGGAAACACTTAAGGCCACCTATGTTATGGCATTACTACAAAACCATGTGTTTTTTAGCCCCCATTTTGTGACTACAATGACTAAATTGTAGAGTCTACAAGTTTGAAATGGCTAAACAATATACTTTTTATCCATTTTGAACCCCCTTCCAAAGTAGGCATGTCTAATTTGATTAGGTCGATTAATAATTTAAATCATATAAAAATTTGTTATTTGCATGTGAATTGGCCATATCAACATGACATCAGTGCCACTCTTAAACAATTAATTTTAGTCATGACATAGACAATGTGGTTTGCTACATAGCAACATGGTGTTAGTGGCCTAGTTCAATGTCACTAATATTGGAAAAAACTTGAAAACAAGCAAGAAATGAAACACTTAAGGTTCATGAAATGAAACAATTGTATTAGCTAACAAAAACACAAAGGTTATATGCTTCAAATACTACAATCACAAAACTATGACTTGCAATATCTAATAACACTTGAAGGTTCTATGTGCACTCAAAACCATGAAAGGAGAGAATGAAAGATCACTCAAAAACATTCCACTATATACTATCTCCTAACCCTAAAGTAGCCGCCACTTAACCCTATTAACCTAGCTGCCACCAAACCCTAACCCTAACCGCCGCCAAGCCCTAAGCGTAGCCGCCACCAAGCCTTAACCCTAGCCGCCACCAAGCCTTAACCCTAGCCACCATCAAGCCCTAAGTAGTTTCCTTTTCTAAACCCTAATTTATTCAACCTAACCTAACTACTACAAGGATGAGAATATTATTCATCCTTTTGATGAATGTAAATCACATTCACCAACCTTGGGGATTAGAATCGAATAATATTTCTAACAAAAAATTTGATTCTAAATATAAACCTATAAATTATTTTGGTATTTATTTTCAATTCATGATAAATCAGTATTAAAAGTTGGTGGTGGGATATTAATAATAAGAATTGATAATGAAAATTTGGTAGTGAAAAACCTAAGTTTTTACAAGATAATTTTTTTGGCTATTAACATGCTTATTTATTGTGCCAAACTCATGTGCTCCCGCAAGACCCCATGTCATTCAACGTTCAACATGGGTCTTCACTTCCACTACTTCCATACAATTTCAACTTGTGTTCAATAATTATAATCCCAGATCCACTGAACTATCCACCAATCTCCACATGAGTGGAATGAATAGCATTCCACTATATGTGGTGGATTATGCACTATGTGGTGGACTAGGTGATTTCTATCCACAAAACTCCCAAAATGGTCACATATGCTTCAATGTCAAAACATCTTGTTCTTAAAGGTTTAAGACCTTCTTTCAATACATGCCCTAAAACTGAATTTGTTTGGCTCCATTCATATCACATTTGTTGAACCTACCATTTGGCCCTGCGACAAACCCACATGCAAGAACACATGTAGCTTGATTGTTATCTATTCATAATCGTGCACAATGGGTTTTCATTACTAAAATGAACACATTGTCACCAAAGCACTTTCACCCATGTTATAGTATCCCCCTATAAACATGACATAATGCATCTTCATTTGCACTTCCCTCATGTTCATATTATCACCATTAACTCATATATCCACCATTTTCACATTCCTTCCCTTGACCTAGTGTCTTTGGTATTTTACAATACCAATTAGGGATTAAAGCTCAAATTGTACTTGCCAATGATTTCATATGTTCGTTCATTGTCACCCATTGAATTCATGTCTCCTTTTCCAATCATTTGTGTGTCCTTTTGGGATCCCAAGTGTTGGAATGATGATTACAACCTTTTGCAAACCTTCAATTAAATGTCACAAAGGTCACAAGTGACACAATCAAATTACAACTATATACATGTACAAATTAGTGCGAAAGATGCAATCACAAAACTTACCGGTCCAAAACATGCATAACAAGGTTGTTGCCATACAATTTGTTACTACATTACACACCATTATGCACAATTTGTTACTACATTACACACCACTATGCAACATTTGTTACATAGTGGATTACAACATAGGATTGAATTGTGTGGGAGGACAAGACCATGTTCCCACGATTTGTGGGTGATCCCACTAACCTTGTGTTAATATATTTTAATCAGTGGACAAGGATGTGTTTGCTTCCCAAATTATGAACACATGCCAATGTTTTGATATAATCCAAACTAGTGACAAAGGTTTCTAGACTAATTTATCCTTAAATTCATCAAACATGCATATGATATTTATATAATTAAAACTAAAGTGCATAGGTTTATGAACTAATTGCATTTCATTATGGACATCTAGTTAACAATCAAAGGACATGATGTGTCAAGTCTACATTCAATTTTACAACTTTCATCCTACATGGCATCACAAACTTAAAGACTCACAAATCAACATTAAGAATGCATTAGGTTAACACTGACTCAATCCACGTGTTCTCAACATTGATGAAATTTGGTCATAATCAATGTGGATGCAGTGCTATGTATGTGAACTTGGTTTATGTGGACATTCAATGCAAAACCGAAGACCATTGGAATGTTGTGGATTTATTGGCACTTCTATGGACATGGTTTTTTGTGAATGTTCAATGTGAACTCAGTGCTCATTGAAGCATGACAAGTGCATTGTTGAAATCGTGAACATGGTTTCAATGACTTTGCAATGCAGTCAAAAGTTAGTAAAACAACATATTTGCAATCTTGTTCTTGTTGACATGGTTGAAGTGAATGTTCGTTGTCAAATCAAAGACCATTGACCATGCGTGCACGTGACATTATTTATTCAAACATGGTTTAGATGAATGTTTAATGCAAAGTTAATGACCATTAAAACAATGTAGGTGCATCATCGTCTCTATGGATATGGCATAGATGAATATTCAATGCAAAGTTAAACACTAATGAAATAGTGTAGTGATATCATTTCCATTAACATGGTATGGGTGTTGCAATTGCAACAATTTAACATTTAGTACCAATATGATATTGGTAAATAAGATTATTGTTTCAATGTTCATTTTGCACTAAACCTATGTGATGGCCTACATATAATTTCATATCCACAATGGTAGTTCAATAATATTATATTGAAATTATTGCATTATTAAAGGGCTCTTTAAAGGATTACACACAATACAGATGGAACCTTAGTTAATTAGGTACTGAAAATGTTGTTATTTGAAATAATCAAAATCAGAGTCGAAAATGAATGACATGATTAAATAAATAATATTTAATGAACTCCTAAAAGAGAGTCCAAATTCTCTGATCACATACATTATAGATACTATCTTTTATTCAATGTAGGCCATACCGCACTAAACTTACATGTTGACAAAAAGATGAACATAAGCTCCAACAAAACAAGATGGAAAAATTTCACAAAAGATACCCAAAAAGTGCAAAAATGATTTCCAAATTAGAATAAGAACAAAAGAAAAGAAAGGAGGCTATAAGTAAATCAAAGCCTATGTAAACATCTCAAATATGGAGATTGAAGTGCAAGTGGATGTAGGGGGAGAAGGCACAAGGTATATTACAATGTAAAGTTGGTGAATGATCCATTGAGCTATTACACAGCCAACAAAAAGATGCCATGTAACTTAGATTTGGAAACTTCTCTGGCCATTACATCTACATGCCATAGAAAGAACTTTCTTACTTGCAACCACACCAAAGCTCATCAAGCATAACTGATCAAACCACTCCATGAATTACCTCAAATATAAATGAAACACAAATTGGTACATCACTCCGTTCACAAATGCTTAACTATTATTCAAAACATGGTCGAAATATTACCAACTTGTAATGGAGGAAAGTTGTGCATGAGGAACAAGGACTAGCCATGATCCCATATAATAGAACACTCCTCTAGTACATCTCAAAGGAACTCCTTTCACTCTGCCACCATAACTTTTGCTTGTAAAAGTGTCCATTTGCTTTTGGCACAATTAACAAGGATTCATCATCTAGATCATTTGCACCTACCACCAAGTGAATGGATCGTAACGTTGGTTTTGCAAGTTGTATCTTTTAGTAAAAGTGATGAAATTGCATTGGTTGCTTGTCCTCCATCACCAAAATCTGCTACTAATAGTAATTGAAGAAAATGACGCTCATACACTAAAAACCAAGCCTTAAACATTACATCAACTATTGTGATCCACAATGTTTTAGCCTTCTCAATTTTGGTCTACCACCCATGCTGCTTAAGAGATTCTACGTGGAAAATGTAGGCATACCATTGATTAGCTTTCTGAGAATGAAGGGAATAGTATCAGTATCAACTCATCAAGAGCTCACACTCACTTTGTATGATGCAAGGTAGACCTGAGTGTGGGGGCCAAAGCCCAAGGTTGTCAGCATAATTCCAACCTCTTCATGTGTAAGGGGACATTTGCCTAGTTCACACAATTTGAGGTTAGACAAATGTGCATCGCTCATTCAATGTTGGCATACCACACTTTGATATTTTGCTAATGCTAACTGCTCAACTTTGCCACCCCCAAAAGTCACATGCCGCATGGGCTGTCATGTCCTACAAACAGATACAGTCGTTAATAATTAATTCAATACATAACCCAAATCCAGTTGTTGACACACAATAATCCCACCAACGAATGCATTCTAAACTTATCAAATCACAAGTGCAATGCCAAATATTATCATTAATATACATGACAAAATTAACATGACAATAAAGTCGTTGGATCTCAGTGGGAAGATGATTAACAATGAGCTTAAGTGAAAATGGAACAATTGCCATAATACTATAAGTACAACCAAAACAAAAATCCTTCTCACTCTCATTATGGATTTCACATGGAGATGGTCATTATGGAAATAGAGAGAGATTGGTTTAAGGGATGAATGGAAAGGATCTATTTTCATGGCCTTATATACTAAAGATAATTAGTTAGCTCATTCATTTGGAAAATAATATTTTGTAAGTTGGTCAGGAGCATTCAAGCACAAAAAATTAAAACCCTAGCGGATGTGAACTCAAAGACAATGAAAATTTGAGATATGAGATATGACTAAGAAACTTAGTCACAAGGATGGGAACATCTAGTACACAAAGGCCAACCATGGTAACTATTGCTAACCTTTGCAAGATGGGGAGGACAATTTCTACATGCCACTATGGAAAGGCCTATATAGTTTGAACATTCTTTATGTAATTAACACATATCCTAGTGGCATAGGACTCCCAAGTGGCCCACTTACATCCATAGGGAAGATGTCTGATCATTAATACATCATTGGTACAAATTGCAAAAAATGCACCACATCAAAGATGTTTGCAAAAAAGTTGCAAAACAATCATTCACTTCCACCTCTACCCAATGGAAAAATGTCTAGAATTTTGGATCATTCCATGGAATGACCAATAGCTTGGATGTAAACAAGTAGCACGAAACTGCTATGAAGTAACTACAACACCGAGTTTACATACTCGCAAACAATTCCAATTCAAAGGATGTGCTTATCCCATGGCAACAATGTTTGACAAAGGTTCCACAAAACACTAAAAGGGTTCCAATAAGCCATGTTTTTACATTTGTGAATGGGTGTGCAATCACACTTCAGAGAGTATTTACAGATAAACCCATAAGAAATAGTTGAGCCACTATCTCCTTTGAGGCTCATGTACAAGCACCCAATAGCTTGATATAGTTCATCTTCACCTTGTCTGCACCATCTCCATGTAGGAAGTGAATGTTTGGCTCTTCCATGAATAGTAGTTCATGGGTGTTTAGCTTGAAATGGGCTCCATTTATATTTGGAAGGTACACTACTAGAATGTTAATGTACCATTCCATAGTTGTGCCATCTTATCACATTCAACGACACATGCTCTATGCCCATCATACTTTGCCAACCAATATCTACAAGATTGTAGAGATTTTTTTGTCTCATTTCTAGAAGTAACAAGAAAAAGACTTAGCCCAATGTTTGCAAGCAATCGAAAAACAATGGTCTTGCAAGGTTTAATGTCCAAAATAATAGTCAAAATGATTTGGTCACTTGAAAGTTTTGAATGTCAATACTAAATTTCTCAAGTTGTGAGAATAAATCTTTGAATCAGGCACTAGAACTTGACCACTCTAATCCAGGGCCAAGAGCTACTGAAACACCTAGTGTAATATTGCTATTGGTTCTAACAATAGAGCGGTGGCGATAAATAGTGGGAACAAATTCCCTTTGTTACTATGGTGCAACAAAGGGAGTTACAACATGCAACAAAATATGGGTTATAGGTACCACCAACTATGCCAAACATTGTGCCAAAAATAAGGTATTCATATTTAGAACAATAGAAAGAAAAAGATTGGAGTATACAAAGACCAAGTTGTTGCACAACACTATATCAAAAGTGCATACACAAAATCCTAATCATGTAATGCAAAGTACTACTTCTTTCCCTTGGAATAATTCAATGAATCAATGAAAGCACCATAGAACTTTAATCTATAACAAAACTACCACAACATTTGTCATGTGAGTAGATGCCTCAAGTATTTCCAATAATAGAACCATGTAGGATCCATGATTAACATGTTTGAAATTAAAAACAACACCAAAAGGAAATTGCATACAAGTTTAATAAGCCACAAATATGGCAAGTTTAGGGTTTACAAGTAATAAAAACATGAAATCAAAGTTGCTAGCACTAATTTACACTACAAATATGAGGGTAGAGAAGTGACTAACTTTAGTCTAAAAACAACTAGTCCATCCAAGAAACACATGCCCAAACATTGGAGAGTAAGTGCTTGAAACCAAAATTCAAAAGGACTTCAAAATATTAGGCATTGAGATTACTACATTCATTTCCATCAATCATAATTCTCTTGTGCAACCCAAAGACATTTATTGAAGGAAGTTGGTTGTGCTCACTTAAATTTTTGGTGATTATTGGTGACCTAAACTCCAACACAATGTGGCACTCCACCAAGGAGCATAGATTGTTGTACAATATTACAACATGTTGTTCCTCCAATCATAAAAGGCAACAATCTACCAACAGTTTGTTGTGTTACCATTGTCTCAATTTCCTACTTAAAGCCTACATTAGTGACAACAATGCACTTGAGTTTGTTGTGCTACCACTATCCCAGTCTCCTACTTAAACCTTACACTAATGACAATGGTTGCTAGACAACCCAAATT
>Ga0116230_10003220_pt1 | contig 15901 bp, 12 predicted proteins | sample S1TSphfallax_3_FD_88678 | JGI IMG/M metagenome (GOLD analysis project Ga0116230, IMG submission 88678) | Host-associated microbial communities from peat moss isolated from Minnesota, USA - S1T2_Fd - Sphagnum fallax MG | ecosystem: Host-associated > Plants > Peat moss > Unclassified | place... | reverse complement strand
ATGTCATTAGATCATCTTGTGCTCCTGGCAAGCTCTTTGCATTTGCAAAGTCAGGTGGAACATTCCAGCTTACGCCATAGAGAATATTGCCACAAGTGGCTTGTGTATGTTTTGGTAAAGCTCAGAGATAGATGCTCGGATTGTAAGGGATTAGGGTTTTTTTGGAAAATGAATTAGCTCTAAAACTTTGGGAAGATCGAGTCCTCAGTCTTCCATTACCATAATTTTTTACACGAGCAAGCAAACTCCATTTCTGAATTGCAAAATTTTGTGTGTCTGTTGACTATGTGAGGTCACACTTTGAGGTGCTATATCTGTCTCATGAACCAGCAATGAGATAGATTCTAGGAACTTGAAGTTGAAAACCCTTTGATGATGCACTGTTGATGACATGATTTGTATTTGCTAAAAAGATGGTGCTTTTCATCGCCTGTGTCAGGGGGGGAAAATCAACTCTATTGACTTTCATCGAACAGATGACCTTCTAGTAACTGCCAGTGATGATGAGTCCATTCGCCTTTATGACACTGCAAATGCTACGTAAGCATGTAATCCTTTGGTTCTTGTCATTTTTGGAGCTGACTGTATGTGTAGTCCAAGAACTGAAAGCTTTGAAATGTCAGGTAATGGTGCATGTACTAGCAGAGGATTGTTCTACTTCAAATCAAAAAGTGTTCTCCAGGTTTGGAATCACTCACCAGCTTTTATTGTTGGGAGCTCCATATGATATACAGGCTTTTGAAGACAATACACAGCAAGAAATATGGAGTGGACCAGATCTGCTTCACACATCACACGAGCTCAGTTGTTTACTCCTCCAAAAACGGTTGGGATGGTAACTGCCACTTCTTTAATGGATGCACATGTTTTCATTATGCCATGATCTAGAGGCCTGGGTGGAAGCATAACAAATTGTGAGCAAGGTATTGAGGTGTGGCATGTGTTGTGAGTGGGTGGATAGAGTCATTGCGTTACTTGTCCCTGTATGACAACCGATACCTTCGTTACTTCAAAGGTCATCGTGACAGGTCAGTACCTCTCCAGAATTCTTTGAGTGCTCATCCATTTGACTATTGCTTGCAGTTTGTGATAGAAATTCTCCACAAGCACTGCTAGGAAGATTGATGCATGGATTCTGCAAGCCATGTAATGCATTCACTTATAAGTCTGCCTTGGGTGCATCTTTTAAACCAGCAGTACTCCTCTGAAATGCAGCATAAAGTAAGCAGTTCATGCAGAGATTTTCCTCTCTGTAGAGAAATGAGACAGCAGCAGTGTGTATGGTGTTGCTAGAATAAACTGGATCTGATGCATTGCAGGGTGGTGTCTCTGTGTATGTCTCCGAAGAATGACACCTTCATGTCTGGTTCATTAGACCACACAGTGCGGCTCTGGGATCTGCGTATAAATATTTGCCAGGCATTTTTCTTTCCTTTCAACCTGAAACAAATTTGAGGCACTTAGCATAGTGAAGGATGAGTCTTGCACAGTGCACATAACAAGGGCATCCTCATTTTAGAGTTTTCTTTATCCAAATTTATGTGATCCAGAGGTACCTCTGAATTACTGGTTGAATACTATGCAGGGGCTCTTGCGAGTACGGGGAAGACCTGCAGTAGCATATGATCAGCAAGGCCTTGTGTTTGCAGTGGCTATGGAAGGTGGAGCGATAAAACTGTTTGATGTACGGTCTTATGACAAGGTCAGGTTATGCAAAGTCTCTCACTGCATGATTCCTGTGTGATTGCCAGGTTTTGCAAACTAGGAAACTGACAGATGTGATGGGGTGTGTTTTAGGGACCTTTTGATACATTTCTTGTAGGTGGCGATACAGCAGAGGTATCTGGTATGAAGTTCAGCAATGATGGCAAGCTAATGCTACTTTCAACCATCAAAGGCCATGTTTATGTGATGGATGCATACAATGGACGAAAGGTATATGGTGATGACTGAATAATTCTGTTTCAGATGTTAGTTGCTAGTGGAGTGATGATAATGGGTTTCTTACACTTCTGTTGTTGGCTGGGCTGGGCAGATGCAAGGATTCACATTGGAACCAAATCCAGATGGAGGAACATTGGAAGCTTCCTTCAGCCCAGATGCTCAATTTGTCATATCTGGTCTGTTCCATGTTGATTGCCAATCAGTCCTGAATGTGCTTCATGCATGTCTGTATACATGAATACTACTGTCAAGCATTACCAAACAAGAAACAATTCTGTTTCTCTGTTATGCATTCTAGTTTTATGAGCTATATGTGCAGTTTAAGTGGTGTGAAGGAAGATACAGTTTGTAGCATGATTGTACTCAGTGCCAAAAGGTCCAGTATTGGAGTGGCATGGATGTTTAATGCAAGTTCTTTTGCAGGATCTGGGGATGGCAGCCTGCGTGCATGGAGCACCGAGACTGGCATTGAGGTTCATCCCTTCTCTGTGGTTTTCTTCATGTAACCATTCCCATAAAATCTAACAGTATGAGGGAAAGCCTCTTTACCAACAATGAAGAAATTTAGTACATGATGTATCTCTGCCATTTAGCATCGAATAAAGGCAGTTGTGGTATGATGTCATGACAGGTTGCATGTTGGACAAACAACATGGGAGTGCCACTATGTGTGAAATGGGCACCACGGCGACTCATGTTTGCCAGTGCATCAGTGGCACTGGCATTGTGGATTCCAGATTTATCAAAACTCCCAAAACAAGAAATTGCTGCTAATTAACACCATTGCAGCTGTTCATTCTTTGACCTGACCACTCTCTCCACAAGCAGGAGTCTCTCTAAAAGAGATACAATCTCTGTGCTCTTCCATCAAGTTATCAGCAGGGAGAGGGACTAGTCTAAGCTCCTTTTGTATCTTTGAGAGTGAATTCCACAAGAGGAGGTTGCAAGGTTTGCAGAGCTGCATTGCAAGTGAGTTCCTTCAGCACTGGGAAGAGGACATGGGATGAACAGTATTTGGACACAGAAAGATTAAGGTTGATGATGTAGCTTCTCAACTGTACTGTTATTTTGACATGCTTCTCACATCATGAGATTTAGAACTTGTGTAGGATTTACAAGCTACCCTTTTTTACCTGAATTGAAGCAAGGTGGAATGTTTTTTGGACTGCAATGGTGTCATCTGTTCTAGAACTTGTGGAGCATTTATGAGCTACCTTTTGTTGATCAGAAGTCAGGTGGAATGTGTTTCTGGGCTACAAAGGTGCAGCATGTTTCTTTCAAGGAACTGTTTCAAGGACTTCGCTAATTAATGGGGAGCAAAGGGTTCTTGTCTTGTGATTCACAGTACATCCAAGGGGTGTCTGTGCATAGGTGAAAATCTGGAATAGATCTTCTCCAGGAGACACAGTTGAGCATGCTACCTGATAGGAAATAAATGAATGTGAGACCATAGAAGAACATTTCCACAGTAAAATAAGAGCAGAAGGGGGCCATTTCAGATGGAACAGTGCATTATCACCACATGCCTTTCAATCTGTTATGTTCAAATCTGCGTGTAATTGTGGTTTCCATGTTTGCAGAAGCATTTCCATTTCAGAGCTATTTATCAACTATGAATGGTTGGTAACAAACAAACAATGATTTGTAACTTTGATGTTTTCACTTTAGAGCTAAAAAAGGCATCCCACAATCATCAAAAACAACACCATGGATTACAGGGATTTGATGTTAGCAGTCTGTCAGCAATTCAAATACTGGATTTGGTCCAGAAGCAGGAGGCCTATTGGACATGGAAAGAGACCAGAGCTCATCAAGATTGTCAAGCACCAGTCTGCCATTTGCATTCTTTGGCTGTTGTGCATTCTCTTCTTTTCACCCTTGTTCCCAATCCTAATCCTAGTTTTCTTGACTGACAGACCCTCATCCTGTTTCCAATCCTGAGCATGCTGTGCAAATGCAAATGACCGGACACAGAATGCATGTAGCAAGTGTGATCAGGGAAGCATTCAAGCTGTTGTCAGATAGAGCTCATCTTGGGCAAAGAAGGCTGCAACTTCATTTCTCCATTCATCACCTTTTTTCACAGTTTGATTAGGTGCATAGATTGTTTCTCAAGGTTGGCTAGAAAATCTGAACACATTGCATGGGATGGAAGTACCGGAATACCCAACTGTATGTTCACCAGTTGCCGCAGGTGGTTGTTGCAGGTCAGTGTGAGGAATACCACCAAGAAGCCTGGTTTTGACAGTGAACAGCAAGCAGGTTGCTGTTGCAGGTCAATGTTGGGAATACCATGAAGAAGTCTGATTTTGCCAATGACCAAGACCAAGCACTGCTGGCAAACCACCAGATCACCCTTTCAGACCATCTGGAAACCAGGTGCAGTTCTGTCACATGCCATGCTGCACCGGACCAGAGATATCAGATTATGCTGGTATCTCATTGTTGACTCTTTGTGGATCTGTACATCCCCAGCAGCTATCAGATGCTGCATATATTGAAGCCTGGCTAGACATTCTCTAATACTGATTAACCACCCTACAAGCTTGATCAACAACCTACACCAGGCTAGACTAAACCTAAAGGCTTATAAGGAGAGCCTCATCTGGACAATAATACTTTCACATCAATTCAGCATACCGCTCTTCAGAATTTGCAGTTCATCTGCATACAAACCAAGAGAAGCAGTGCAACACAGCAACTACAAAATCAGAGAAACCAAAATTAATTGCTCAGGAAGTACAAGGAAACAGATCAGGATTACCCCACAATCTCACAAAGCACTTGTGCCTCACAACAGGAGGACAAAGAGAACATGTGATTTGCCAGACATGGCAGTGATCAGAAACCCAGAGGAAGTAATGGCAACTCACTTGTAAATTCAGTATCTCTCTCAATCTGTTCTGACCTCTTGAGCAAATACCTTGAGGAATTTTTTATAATGAGGAACTTAGGATGCTCTCAACAAAACCCTTACCTGAAAGACAACCACTAAAGATAATGGCCACCATCCATAGTGTTGTTGGCACACTTAATCAAGGAAGTAGCTGCAAACTGAGGAATTCTGCACAGTGATCGGCACATGATTGGTAATAGCAACACTTTGTTGTTGGATAACCAGTTACCTCCACCCAGCATAGCTTTTGAGAAGCTAGAAAATAATCTCACACAGCTAGTTACAATCAATCAAATAAAGAAGGGGACAGTAGAATTAGAAAGAAGCAATTTTCTCACAATGTCATCAATTCAGACAGTGCTAACTGCATAAAAAAGAGGTAAAAACTGGACAATGGAGTCAGAATCTGGAGTGAATCAGTCAAGGAATCAAAGTCTCATGTGACAAAGAGAATTAGGAAAAATGTCTGATCCAGATTTAGCTCCTTAGGCTAGATCACTTTACTCATTTGCAGAATATGCAGTACATAAGAAAGCATGTATGGCAAAAAATCAAAGGGAAAAAAAGATCCAATGCAACCTGGTGACCACAAGAGCTTTAGCCTTTTCCCATGTCTGGCAGAAATGGGTGAAGCAATGTAGCAGCTACTTGTGCTCCAACCAGCCTTGAAATTTGTCTGGTAGTCTGCTGATAATGAGTTTCCAGTATGAACCAAAAGTTTCCCATGCCAATGCCCATAGCTTCTCAAACTCCTCTTCATGTTGCTCATACAGGTAAGGAATTGTGAAGGCTGCGAACAAGCTAAGAGAGAGAAAAGTTTGGAATGTAAACTTTCCAAAGAACTTGAGGACCCGTAACAGCAATACCAGCTTGAAGAACAAGATAAAATCCTTTTCATGTGCAATCCTCTCCAATCCCACCACACACAAATTCCATAAGGATCTCAATGCCAGTGCTATCTGTTGAGCAGACTGTTCGGACAACTCGTAGGAAGAGGGAGGTAGAGTTTTTGGTAGTGAGATTCCAAATAGTGTATCCGGTAAGTAGCTGTAAATGAACAGGATAATGAGAGCAAAGAAGAGAAAATTGGCCAGGAGGGAGATCAGAGTGTAGCCAGATGCACAGACAAGATAGATCACAGAAAGAAGTCCAACCAAAACCCCGACACTCATCTTCGGATTTTTCCACAACAGCACATCTGCCACACTGTTCTTCCCAAGCAGTGCCTGTGTTCTTGAAGGTCTCTTGATTCCCCGAGCAGTCACCGGAGCTTCCACAACATCTGCCCGCAAATGGGGGTAAGATTCCACTGTGTGCCTAATCCCTTCCTCAAGAGTCACCACTGGCTTGTATCCCAGAAGCTTGACAGCTCTATCACAGTTAAATGTCCTTGTGGTCGTCACAATGCGCATCCTTGCTGCTGAGAAATTACTAGGTGGCTTCACACCCAATGGAGCCAGTTGCTTTGCAACCCAGTCCACCATCTGAGCCAGTGGCAATATGACTGAGATTGGAATGTGATACTTAGGTTTAGGGTAACCAAGTCCTTGGATGATGGTGGAGACAAAACCCCAGAACTTGATGGGCTCTAGGTTTGTGATGAAGTAAGCTTTACCAGAAGCGACATTCTCCCCCTCGATCTCTCCAGGAACAAGAGCCCGCTCAGCACAGAGATGCGCGTGTGCAACGTTCTCCACATACGTCCAGTCAAACAAGTTCTCTCCATCCCCTACTATAAACTTCAGTTTGCCGGCTCTAGCATTTGCTGCGAATGCAGGGATGGCTAACCTGTCTCCGGGGCCAAAGATGCCACTCGGGCGTACGGCGCATGTGAGCAACCCTTGCTTGCCGTTGGCGCTCAGCACGAGACCCTCCGCATGCGCTTTGGCATCGGAATAGAAGTCGTTGTGTGTGTCAGGGATTGGAAGCGACTCATCCCCGTTCACAATGCTGTGAATGCCGTCGAACACGACACTTGGAGAGCTGGTGTGCACCAGCTTCTTCACACCGCACTCCCAGCAAGCCTCGATCACGTTCCGCGTGCCGGTGACGGTGACATCGAAATGAAGCTTGAAGCTATTGATGGAAGAGTCGGGCGCGGCCATATGGAAGACCACAGCGACTCCTCCCTTCAATGCCTCCACCACCTGCTCCTTGTCGCGCAGATCCGCGCATTTGTAGTGCGCTCTTCCCGCTGCCAGCGCCCGACTGAGCGGCCCATCTTGTTCCTCCGGAGACAATGTCAGCTCCGGCGCCAAATCCAAGATCCTCACCACGAATCTCCCTTCCTCCAGTAGCTTCAGTACCAAATGCCGAGCTGCAAATCCCCTCCCGCCCGTCACTGCACACACTTGTTCCTCGCCCATCGCGACGACACGAACGTGGTTTCTGTGCGTGCCTGCGATCGAGGGAGCGAAGGAAATAGCGACAACGCAGGAACTGAACACCAGCACGCAGGTAGCGGGAGCTATTCTCTTCACGATTTGAGGTCCCGAATCACATGCTGACGTCTCAAGTTGGCACCTGGAAATCAGCCACAAGGGAGGAACTGAGCCACCAGCGCGCAGGTAGCGCGGGAGCTCTCGTCTTCACGATTTGAGGTCCCGAATCACATGCTGACGCCTCAAGTTGGCACCTGGAAAACAGCCAAAAGGGGAGGAACTGAGCACCAGCGCGCAGGTAGCGTGGGAGCTCTCTCGTCTTCACGATTTGAGGTCCCGAATCACATGCTGACGCCTCTAGTTGGCACCTGGAAAACAGCCACAACGGAGGAATTTAGCACGAGCGGGAGCTACATATCGTCTTCACGATTTGAGATCCCAAATCACATGCTGACACGTCAATTCATACTTGGATTCCAACTCGCATTTTCATCGTTTGCATTCACATTGCAAACTCATGTGTGTTTTTTGGGGTTGTAGGATTTTAGGGTTTTTTTGGGGTATGGGGGGTGCCTAGTCTTTAGGGTTTTTTTGGGAAAGGGTATTTAGGGTTCAAGGTTTTTTGGGGTTGGGGTTTTAAGGTTCTTGTGTTCTTTTTGTGTCCAATGGTGTACATTTTGCTTTTTGTGGCTTTTGATAGTTGAGATTCTTGTGTGGGGATTATGTTGAAGAAATTGGGGCAACCCATGTGAATAAATGATTGGGAGAAAGTGAAAGAGTGAAGGGATGAAGGAGGATGGTGCGTAAAATGTGGATGAGTGGAGATTGGATGGATGATTAGGATGTGGCGGTGGTGGTGGTGGTGTGTGAAAGTGAAAGAGTGAAGGGATGAAGGAGGATGGTGCGTAAGATGTGGTTGAGTAGAGATTGGATGGATCACTGGGATGTGGTGGTGGTGGTGTGTGAAAGTGAAAGAGTGAAGGGACGAATGAGGATGGTGTGTAAAATGTGGATGAGTAGAGATTGGATGGATGATTAGGATGTGGTGGTGGTGTGTGAAAGTGAAAGAGTGAATGTCATGGAGAAGCTGAAACCTTTATTCATTAGTTCATCTACACATCAAAAGTGACTTACTATTACTACACAATCTAATTAGAAAAAGAGTACATGGGTCAAAACATTCCTTTGCATTCACTTCTCTCTCGATCCTTGTTTCTTCAATCCCCCACTAATTCTCAAAAATATCACTCAAATGCATTGCATAACACAGAGATTGGATGATTCTCCCTTGAATTGCCCATAAAATTGACATGGATATAACTAATATCATATAAACAATACTACCAAATAAACTACTTCACTCAAGATTTGTTCAACATAAGAAATATGAATCAAAATGCCCAACTAGTTTCCTTCAAACATAGACATCTAAACAAATAGTCAAATGTTTTGTGTTGAGTCCTTATTTTAGTATATCACCCCACCATATGTATTCTTAGCCCTAGGCATAGAAGCAAAAACTTATGAACCTATAACTTGATGTGTAACTTGATTACACAATTATTTAGGTAATTGTTTAATGGGGTGTAGGATTTCATAATTTGTTCATGGTGCATAGACTTATGTCATGTGCACCATGTGATTTTGTTTCCTTGTGATTTTGTTCTTTTTGATTATTTGGGGAACCATGTGGTGAATAAGTTTTAGGAAGTTTCTTGATTAGTTTCCTTTTGGTTAGTATTTAAGGAGGTGTTTGTGACCTTGAGAAACACCTTCATTTGCACAAAGTTATGGTATGAATACAAAGTTTGTGAGAATTGAAGTTTTGATTTTGAAAGGTTTTTGGTTTTGAATAGTTTTGGTGTTGTTTGTGTATAGTTCATGGTAGGAGAATGGTGAAGCTTGCATAGCCAATAGAAGAGTGGGAGGAAAATTTTACAACTAAGAACATAGATTTCATAGCTATGTAGTAATCATACATAGTTTCGATCCTAAACTTGTTCATGTTGTACAAACCCCTGGAACTTATGTCCCACCACAAAACACATGCCAATTCTTACTTTGACTCCCCAACCCTTTTTTAAGTCACTCAAAACAAGCAATGCGCATATGACTTGCACATCAAAATCAAATAGTTTCACAATAAACATAGCAAACTAGTTAACTAAAACCTAAATGCCACTTCTCCCTCAACTTCCCATCAATCCCTAGATGTCTCACCAACCCAATTACACCCAAATTGTGAAAAGATCTTGTTGTGTCATCACCCCCATCCATCTATCCATTTTTTATTTCCAAATACATTGTTTCCATATGGCAACTACTACACAGTGGAAGACTTAAATAAGTACATAGAGTAAATCACAAACCGTATAACACCAAAGATAGATATTTACTTCCTTGTCAATTTGTCCTCAACACGACAAATTGTCATAATTTTTATTCATGTGCACTAATGTAGATTGTTTTGTTGGCCAAAATGTGAACTAGTTACTCAATTAATTTTTTTTTTCCAAAACCACTTTTGTAATGTAATTGAATTTCTAAATGATAATAACTAGTTGAAATTCCATATTTCTTGCACCTCAATTCTAAAAATTTCCAAATTTTCTTCATTAAATCGTACTTGTTAAAAACTTTTGGAAAATATTGTGAAGATGCCCAAAAAAAATTATAATTTTTGGTTTTGATTCAAATGAATATTTAATGAATATCTTTTTAATATTCAATATATCTTTTACCTTAGGGTGAAAAAAGTATGAAACCAACTTGGTGCACCCTTACATATGAAGGTTTTTCCAACAATACCAAGAACATGGCAAAAGGCACCATTGTTTGGGAAATCTCAATGTGACAAATATTGGTGAATATGGTGTGTGGACATGAAACATTTTTTTTTTGTTGTATTCATGTCCTATAACAAACCAGGGTGATTAGATATGCATTAACCATTCACTCTCATCCACCTATCCAATAGCCACTAAATGCCTTACATGTTTACCCGTCTACATAATATACACTTATATTCCTATATTATGCATTCACTTAAGGAAAAACTACAAACAAATGCATGTCTTTCTCACATGGACCCTTATTCCTATAAAGCCCTCAACTTAAGGCTTTACCTTACACATAAATAGTTACCCAAGTAGTGTGAAGGGGAATGTGAAGGTTTAGAAAATTGGTACCCTTGGTTAACTTGGTTGTAATATAATGGGTTTCCAATGAAGGGTGCATCAATGGGTGTTGGGTCCCATAATCCTCAATAAACCCTTTTACCACCTAACAAAACCCAAAGCATGGGTCTTTAAAAATTGTTCACACCTATTGTTATGACCATGAATGTCAAAATTGGTGTTATCTTAGTATTAACATCAACCTTGGTAGTATCTTCCCATATCACCATGCACACCAACACAAACCATAATCAAAGGGTGTTGTTTTAGTTTTTTTTTAGTTGCTACACTTGCACCAAAAGGTTGTTACCAAATTCAAAGTAAAATCAAATGGTTGCTACCAATCTTTTTTAAGTGTTGCATATGAATTTAGTTGTTCATTATGGAATTTTGCTTGGGGTTTCAATGTTTTGTGTTGTGTTGTTTGTGTTTGCATTTGATTGTTTATTGCAATCTTGTTGCAACCTTGTATTTGGAGTTTAAATTTTTTATCTTTTATATCATTTGTATTAGAATTCAATTGTTTATTGTAACGTTATGTTTGATGTACAATTTTTTTGAATTTTGTGCCACTATGTATAAATCAATTGCATGATAGATTTGTTATGATGGATCCTTCTCCTAGCTTTGAAATTATCATTATATATATTATTATTTTTAAAATCTTTTTTCATCACAAAAGTTGTACAAAATCATTTCCAAAAACCTTATGGACTTTATTCTCTTTTGTGTTTGATTTTGATCTTGAGACAATTATTATTAGATTACAACTTGTGTTTGTTATTTCTACCATGGAATCATATAAAATCTTTTCAAAATGTGTTCATATATGTGAATGAAGAGCTTGATGATTGAGTGAAGCTACAAAAACAAAAACACAATTTGTAGAATTTTATGACTAATGTTGGATACAAAAATTCTACATAACAAAGGAGACAACATTTTACTTTCGCAACAAGTTGAAGCCTATCATTCAAAAATAGGACACATGATATTAGCTATCCTAACTTAAGTTTATATAACATACATGTTGTATTAACTAACACAAACTTCAAATCTATTAACATGCAAGGAGTTATTTGCCATGGGAAATTTATAATACCTTTGGTCATATATGAAATTGTGCATCCCATCACAAAATCATTATGCAATCACATGATCAATATTATGCAAGAGTTACAATTCATTGGTGCAATCTATCATTTATTTACGGTTCAATCAATGGGAGACACATTTTTATCACAAAAGAACCAAGAATATTTGATAAAAACTATAATTATTATAAAACTATGTTTTAGTATTATGTATCAATTTGTACGTTGGTATGTCTAATTCAATAAATGACCCTTGAGTTTTACAATTGTCAAGGTTGTATCATAAAGCTCAACATCATGGTTTGTTTGACAATATCACAAAATGTTGTCAAGACAGAATATTTCTTTACCTCATTACAAACAAAAGGTATCAATGTGGGTGGTAATTAATTGAAAATGCTTTTGGAATAATGAAAAAGATTTAGAACAAATTGCATTATAAAGCAAACCTCCATGTTGTTTTCATTGTATATGTTTTTATTTGTTGTTGTATATTGCACAACTTCATATGAAAGATAAATAAAGCAAACTTATCAAACTTGAAGATGTTCAATTACATGTGATATAAGCCCAAAAAAAATAGATTACACAACACCAAATTTGTGAAATCAACATGATATTCAAGGTCATTTTAGAATTTTTTACAAGATGAATTAACTACATATATAGCATGACAATCTCTTGAATAATAAATTGTGTTTAAAAAATTAATAATTTAGAGAAAATCAACAAGCAAAGTAGTTAGCCTATCATTATAAACTAAAGATAATTCACCATTCAATTTGAATGTTTTTAAAAAAGATTTTAATTTACACATATCAACCATCAAACATCATTCCTTCGACATGAAACATTATAACATTGATATACACAAACTCAAATCTTGAATACCCACAACATCAAACATAATTTTTGACATTGTCATTATTGCCAAGTTTTGGTTTTATTATTGGATCAATTTTTTAAATTCTTGGATTGTTGTTTTGAGAAATGTCATCTCCATACATGTCAACCATGTTATGGCTTCAACCATGTTCTTGTTAGTTTAATTAATAATTTTGTCATAAATCTTGAAATAATGCAACTAAATGTGAAGTAAAAACTTTTAAGCCTTGGTTCATTTCTCTTCAATCATCATGTTGGTAGTATGAATTCTATTGTTAGACTCCATAAGAGCTTTGGTTCCATTTCTAGTGGCCTCAACTATAGATCTAAGTTGCATATTAAAATATTTTTGTTTCACACATGTATTATTTAAAAAATGATGTTGTAGAGTTGAGCATCAAAACTTTATGGAGGTGGAGTCTTATGCATGGGCTTTTGTTGTGATCCAACACCAAGTGTAGGTGGAGTCCTTTGGATATGCTCTTGTTGGGGCATAAAAATAGACATAATTTTTTAAATAGGTTTTTGTTGGGATGTTGTCACAAACGTCACCATGGAGTTCATTCATATAAATGTTCATCTTTGAGTTGTAATTAACTTGTACCTAATTTTTAGTTTAATTTCAATTCACTTTTAATTGATTTTTAGGTAGCTTTCAATTAACTTTTAGTTCATTTATAGCTATCTTTTAGTTTATTTCTAGTTCATTTTTAATAACTATTAATTAAATATCAATTAAGTTTTAATTCACTTCCAATCAGGTTTCAATTAACTCATAATTAAATATCAGTTCATTTTTAATTCATTTTTAGTTAATTCATATTTCACTATTTTTTTTATATGGATGGACATGGACCGCACATAAATGAACATGGAACACATGTAAGTTGGAAGTTTCTTAATAAGCTTCCTTGAGTTAAGTGTCTAATAATTATAAATAAAGGTAGAAACCCACATTACTTTCAGTTTGTTCAACATCAATTTTGGGTATGTTTTCTTGTCACAACCTTATTTTGTTCTTGTTTTGTTTTTACAATAAAATCCTATTGGATTCTTGTTTTGCACATGTCGTCTTTTTGTTTTTGTTTTTCTTGTTTCATAATTTGAATTGGAATTAGGCCTACCTTTGTTCTTGTTTTAGTTTAAGAAATTTTGTAAATTTGGTTATCTTTGCGCCTGCTATAACAATAAATCAAATCTTATAAATGGGTTGTCATTGGGATATAATACAAGTGGAGTTTGGGTAGGTTGAATAGTGGTAACAAATGTTAGAAAATGATTCATAGGTGGAATAAATTGGAGCATTAATTAATCATTTGCACCTTGGATTTTGCATAAATACCTACATCCATTGGTTGTACATAATCACTTTTGTAAACATTAATTTTCATTGCAAGAAATTTTATAGTGTTTGAGAATTGAATTGGAAAATACACATGGTTATTAAGCCCATTGGATCATGTGCATGTTGTATAGGATTAAAAACTAGTCTTACAGCCATCATCATTTCCATCATTCATAAATAGTTTTGTTGAAATAATGTGGAAGGTTGAATTGAAACATTTTTTGTGGGGATAATAACCAATACTCTTTGTTGGACTTGTGTAATTATTATAATCATAAATTCTCTTGTAATGACCATTCATCTTACCCCATTTGTTATTACATGTTAGTCTGTTGCATAATGGTAAAATATGGCATGCTTTCATCACTATTTTAAGAAAAATCTTCCACTTCGTAATGGAAAAATCCATTTGATCTTTTGAGTCAATAGTAGTTCATCTTTCTTTGCATGCACTTGAATGATAATTTCATTGTGATTCCATTTTATTTGTTAAAACTTCCCAATCCTCATTTCATAGGATGTGGTCGATGCAACTTGTTTGCTAGGTTGCCTTTGTTTTCAAATTGTGGGACTACACAAATTATTGTTATTTTTTGCCAAATTTATAAAATTTATTTGTGAAACACTATAAATAAATAAATTTATAATGGAAATGATTCAATGAATTTTCACTATTTTCTTGATTTTGTTTTCCTTGACCTTGATGTTTTGTTGTTATTGTGGCGTTTTATTTTTTTCCATTGTGATTTTCAACACAACAAGGAAATCAAGAACTATGAGCTCATGCAAAATTGGAAAAACATGAAAATGTTCATTCATGATTGGGGTTTCAAAAAAATGAATAAAGATTTTAAAACTTTTTTAAAGCTATTTTTTATAAATATCATTTACATGGAACAAATTTCAAAAGTGGGAAATGTTGAATAGTTGAAAATAAGATCATTCATGCGGTGATGGTGATTTGTAGCATGTAATACTACATAATTATTTTGGTTTATACACAAAGACACAAAAAATGTAAAAATGAACTTTTATGGACAATCAAATGTGTTTTTTCGTGTATTTATTTTTTTTCATTTTTATTTTCACTTAAAACTATATTTCAAAACCTAATGAATATAAACAACCAATCAAATGTGAAAAAAATCTTTTTCCTTATCCTTTTGGTATAAAATTTCAAGCTTTTGAAACTTTGATATGAACTTTTTTTTTTAGTAAGTTCATCCAATGAACACATACTTACATTTTTTTAAAAATAATTTAAATGTCAAATTTTTAAAAAATCAATTACATGATTTTACACATTCCTTTTCATTATTTTTTAAAGAAACTACATTTTAAGTAATTTATATATAATTAATTTAAAAATATTGATATAATCTCCAAAACATTTTTATATTGATTTAACAAGACATCAATTTATCAATTGTGATAAAAAAAATTCACTATAATTGTTGTAATCTAAATAGAACAAAATTCCAAAGTTGGATGCATGAATGAGCCCATAATCAAAACACGAGAACAATCATGTGATGAAGTAGATGATGAGACACTAACTGAACTTTGGTCCTTTTTTGAAGGTTTAACATATCATCAAAATTCAATATAAAACATGAAAATGTTAACACACAACATTGAAAATTGATGTTAATTTTATCACCCATACTTACTTTGATGTAACACCATTGCCAACATGTCTACCAACTTGGATGTGGTGTTAGTTAGCATCACAAGTTTGAACACGAGGGTAGCTCATTGCATTGTATCGATTGCAAAGAATACCATCATATTGCATCACTATTTGTGAATAGTCCTTAAGTACAATAATTTTAATTTGAAGTTGTGTGATATGTTCTAATAACAATTTTCAAGTGTGTTGTCCCAATGGCTATAAAAAACACAAATATCTAGCATTTTTTGTCCTTTCTATTGAAAAAAAAACTATAACTTCCCTTCTAAGTTTCATTTACATTGATGTAAAGCACTTTGGAGAATCTTACACCTACTTCTTCATTATAAGGTAAAGCCTAAGGGGGGGGTGGGTTGGGGGTTAGGGGTTAGGATTAAGGGCCTCACAAGGCAAAAGCCAAGCATAGTGCCTTCTCTAGGGCCGATTTAGCTTACCGCCCTTTTCAGAACGCAGACAGGGCGTTATGCACGGCTATGGGGGCCGAAAGCGT
>Ga0116230_10003219_pt1 | contig 15902 bp, 22 predicted proteins | sample S1TSphfallax_3_FD_88678 | JGI IMG/M metagenome (GOLD analysis project Ga0116230, IMG submission 88678) | Host-associated microbial communities from peat moss isolated from Minnesota, USA - S1T2_Fd - Sphagnum fallax MG | ecosystem: Host-associated > Plants > Peat moss > Unclassified | place... | reverse complement strand
TCCAATGTATGGATGAAAAACATTGGTTGAAATTGCATGTTTATAATATATAGAACTTCCATCAAAATTATGGATGAATGTTTTATTTTTATCTTAAAAATTTTATCAATAATTTTTTCCCCCTTAGTTTTAATTAACCAAAGCTCCATGAAACACAATTTAATTCTATGTGATATAACATTTGTCGAATAATATAATGTAAATCTCATTATAAATGTATTTGATTGCTATGGTTTTAAATGCCATTATTTTCAAAATTTGTTAATTATATTATTATTTTCATGCTATCATCCACCCCATGGTCGTTTATTTAAAAATAAGTAAATTAAAAAATAAATTATATATATATATATATATATATGGTTTTGGGCAAGCTCACTTGATGTTGTTGACGATAATGAGTTTTTTTTTCCTCTCCAAAGGTGTCACAAATCCCTTCAAACCTATTTATAAATGTTGTGGATCACAATGGGGGTTTGTTTTTCATTATTTTTTGAGGGTGCCACAACTTTTGTTGAATCTAACTAATGTTGTTGACAATGATGGGTTTTGAATGCTTTAGATATCTTTAAACTACCTATTATCATTGATAACAACGGGTTCTTTAATAAATTAAAATTCAATTTTGAGCACCTTAATTAACTTTCTTCAAATATCCTACTATCATAGATGACAATGGGGTTGTTTTTTATAATTATTTATTTTCAAGGCACCCATACATAATGTTGTTGACAACAATTTTGGGGGGGGGGGAGAGATCAACACTCATCCCATGATAATATTTTTTAACTTGCTTAACATTGTTGATGAAAATGATTTTTTAAACAAAATTTTAAAAATTATTTTGGTCTCATCATCGTATTTTCCCTTATAGTTACATTATACATCATTATTAAATGACATTTAAGTTTGAGATATTAATACTTGGACAACAAATGAAAACGGATATAAATAATTTTTAATTAATTAATTTTACAATCATGGATGAATTTCATCCAATCATTTATTTATTTAATCCAACTCATAGATGAAATTCATTCATGCAAAAAATGACATTTATCCATATGAAATCATTCATCTATGGACAAATTCATCCATGTAAGTGGATTAAAATCACATTAAGTTTTAAGTTACAAGTTCAAAGCTCCAAGGTTAGGCTTTACTCTCATGCACAAGCCATCTTTTGTTTAAAATGATTAAATGCATTTTGTATATGCAACAACAACAATGATTTCTATGAACACACAACAATATATATATATATATATATATTTAATAGGTAGCAATAGTGATGAGAATCTATAGTAACAAATCAAAGTTCCAAAAGCAAAACTTTTTCAAGTGTGGTCTATTTTGTATTCTCATCGAACATGTTTGAGTTTGATTGAAAGCAATCATACAAGATTGGGATAAAAAATATAATAGCTTTCTTTTTGCAATGTTTTAAGTATGGTAGGACAACATAAGAATTACGTGGGCCTGTAAACTTCAAGTTCAGTACCTTTTCAAAGAGATAATGTGTAAGTAAAGTCCTTAGCTGTAGATAGTCCTCTTGGGATTCTATTTAGAGGAGTAATATTTTCATCTACTGGTGTTAGAATGAACATCTATGGTCCAATTAATTGAGACAAAGATTAAGCAAAGTTTTTAGTGCTTTTACACCAACAAGCCAAATTTTTGGCTAGTTATTATCATAAGTTTGTTCCTTGGGCTTTTTTGTTGTAAATAATGGGGATTTTCCCAATTGTGATCAAGTGCAACAATTAAAATGTACCATTTGTTTTCCCCACATTGTCCTTCTTGTTTTGATTAATAAGTCTAAAACAAAAAGGAATAAGGGAATCATTGAATAAAACACCATTTTTGGGACAAGCTCCATGAAAAGGCATGCTTAATCTAAGCATCTTGAACTTGTAATTGCATATGTTGAACAACTTGCTACTTCAGACAACATTTCAAGGTCACAAGCAATGGGTGATGAAGGCAGTAACTACTATCTAACCAACCAAAAAAAATTCAAAATAACACCAAGTGCAATTTTTGCGCTTTCGAAGAGTAAAATTCCTTTTAAGAAAGAAGATGAAGTTCAAAAGTTATTTTTGGAGGACTTAGTGTTTAATATATGACAAAAAGGTTCTTCCCGTTAAACACATGTGAAAATGTTTGGATGTAAAGGTTAATTTTGAAGTTGGATCCCAAAGTGGTTTTCCTTTTGTTGGAAGACATTGTTTGAAGAAATCCTTCTAGCCATGGTTACACACTATTTAAAGTTGCATGTTCATCCTTTGCTTAATGTCACACCTACAATTACAACAACATTTGATCTATAGATGAATAGGGGGCAACATGATACTTTCGCCTTTGTTGTGAATTTTTTATCATTAGATTGGAAGCCACATCATGTTATAATAGGCCTTTTTGAGGCTAATCACACTATTGGACAAGGGTTAGCAAAGTAATTGAAGGTCATGCTTGAGGAGTTTGGTCTCACTTCCAAGGTTTTGTGTTATGTGAAAGATGAGGGCACCAACTTAATAAGCATGACCACAACCCTAGAGTTTGTAAATTCATGTGAGGCATTAAGTTTGCTTGTCCCTTTTGATGGTGCATGTTTTGGACATGTTATGAGCAAGGCAAGTCAACATGCAACAAATGATGACAAGATTTTCAAAAACTTGGCACCAATTAGTGTTAAATCTACACAAGTGTTTCTTCAATCTTGCATCACATGGCCAAAAAATTGAAGTATATTACAATATGGAATTTAACAATGTAAACATTTGTAAATTATGAGTTGTGAGTTGTGAAATGTGCAATAAGTGTGTAATAAAATTGATATCCTTCTTTCATTGTGCATTATAGGCAAAGGTGCAAAAGAATGGAAACGGGCATGCCTAGAATTTGGTTTGCAAGAATGTAAATTAACAACTCCAGTGAAGATGCACTTTGCATCCAAGGTTACTATGTTTCAACAATGCTTGGCCTATAGGTCTACCATTATCATGTGATATGGTCGTCAAATAGAGGCTTTAACAAACATTGAGGAAATGGACATGCGCACCAAGGTGAAAAAACTTGGTGCCAACATGCAAGAACAAGTACCTCATGTTTTGAGGCCCTTCTTTGATTTCATGGATTGCGTCAAACTTTCTAGAACTCACAATATGGTTGCCTTTATGTTGGACCAAAGACTTGAGTCAAATGGGAGATTATGTTGATCATTCATTGCATAGGATAGAAAGTTTTTCCTCCCTACCTTCAAGACTTTGTACCAAAAACACCATGGATGTTCCAATGCTTCTTCAACTATTGTGCAAAAAACTATGCGTAATACTAATGTTGTTTCTACAGTAGGAGTGTTTGAAGATGAAACTTGTTTTGAACAAGTAAGTGTTGTTTCTTTTGCTTCTTTGCAAAACATTATGAGTTGACTTATTTTATTGTGTGTGATCTTTTAACTAATTTATTGGAAGATTGTGTGTAAATGTAGGTTCAATGGGAATTGTCATGCTTTCGCACATTTGATGTGCCCAAAAACCCTTTTCTTTGGTGGTCAAAACATGGAGGGTAATTTTCAAAAGTTTTTTTTAGTTAAGGCAATTCTAGGCATTCCTTGTAGTCAGATTGAAACAAAGAAAATATTTTCTATTGCGGGCACTTTCACAAGTCATTGTTAACTTGGTTTGAAAAACGTGGATCTCCTAGTTCTTCTAATCAAGAATTGGCCTAATGATCCCTCTATTGGATTTGAAGCTAAGACATGACCTCAAGATGTGGATGAGTTTGGAGAGGCCAAGGAAGAGATATTAGATATATTGAATGTTGAGTTTCCTAATGAGGTTGAGGATCATGTAGAGGATTGTGTGCATAATTGGGACATGTATCCATGATTTTGGTAATGTTTTCTTCATTCTACACATGGAACTTTTTTAGTTTTGATTAAATTTATTATCCTTTATTGTCACTTTTATGAATGTGCCAATTCTATGATCACATTAGAAACTAGAATTGATGTAATTTTTCAAGTGATCAATGTAATCAAATTTTGCATGTTTTGGCAACTTCTTTCTTTCATTTTCTATTTTTTCTTGTTTTACATGGCATGTAAGTGTAAAAAGTTTTGCACTTACACATCTTTACATGGTGTGTGAAAACAGCGTAAGTGATTTACACTTACACTTGCATTGTTTTTACATAGCCAAAATTTATTTACATGACCTTACACTTACATGCTTCAAGTTTGTTAATTACACTTACACTTGCACGTTTTGTGGACTTACACTTACACAGAGGGTAAGTCCTAAACTATATACACGCACAACACTGGTCTTTACCTAGGATAAACACCTGGCCGGGCACATGAAGTTAGAGGAGGGCAGTGGGTGTGGGGAAAGTTATGCTGAATGAATGAAAAAGTAGAATACAATGCAGGAGGAGGGGATGGACAAACGAAATCTCCTACTTGGGGGATGAAGGAAAAGAATATGCTGCTGGTGGCGTGAAATTCACTCCTGCTGTGTAGGTGAAGGAAATGGGGGTTTAAAATGGCCGTCCAGTTTAGTGTGTAGTAAAACTGCGCCAGGACTTTATGGTTTTTCCAATGCTTGTGTGCTGTATCCAGTGGATAATTGAACTACCTAGAAGTTCCAAAATTGAACCAAAAATCAACTCAGGGATGCTTCTGCCGGTTTTTCTCCCTCTCAAACTAGTTCCTTCCTTATTTCCTTCTCCCATTGTTGGTAAGTTCGGTCTGCTTTTTACTGGCTCTGCGCGTAAGGCAAGTGACTAGGCTACCAAGCAAGTTTGCATTTGGTCCCATCTTGAGGACTGTTCACTAGTTTTTGCTGTGAATTTGTGAGTTCATTTTCTGGGAATTTCAGGGAACATTTTCTACTTTATCTGTTGTCGGTTTGAACTTGTCATACTGCTGATTCACACCGTTATTGCTCTGAGTTCATTTTTTGAGAATTTCAGGGAACATTTTTTATTTTATGTCTTCTCAGTTTGAATTTGTCATAATGCTGGATTCACATGGTTATTGGTGTGAATCATGAGTTCATTTTTGGGGAATTTCATGGAACATTTTTTACTTCAACTGTGGTTGGCTCAGATTCACAGGGCTGTGAATTTTGAGTTCATTTTTGAGGACATGGAACATTTTTATTTTAACTGTTGTTGGTTTGAACTTATCACAATGCTGGATTCAAACGGAAGTGGTAAAACACTAAAAGGATAAACTAAGCTTAATGCTATCCCATTCATCCAGAAAGGATCAAAACTGACTTGGCAAATGACATAGCATTGGGGTTAAGAGGGGGATAAATCTGTTGGGATATGTTATATATGTTAAGGGCGTGGAATAAGGAGGTTAGTTTGACCCCTGGATTTCAAAGGCTTAAAATAACCCCTCCCCTTCAAGAGAGCTTCTAATGTTGTTCTTTCATGTGAGAGAGCATCTGGAATGGTGGGCAGAAACTTTTTCTTTTCAGCTTTTTACAATCTGCCCGAAACAAATAAAAAATTCCAAAATGCCCAAATGTTTTGAGCATCAGGATTTTTCCAGAATGCCAAAAATTTCTGGGCACAAAGAAGAATTCAACATTTGTAATCTTCCCAGGCAGACTAAAAGTTCCACAACTGCCTGAAATGTTTGGAGCAAGCTGGAAGTTTTTTCTCTGAATCTTTTCAAGCATCAGGATTTTCTAGTTCCAAATTTTCTGAGCACTAATGCAATTTTTACAACCTATTTAATATGCCTGAAGTTTTTGGGCAGAATGAAATTTCCCAAAGTGCGAGATTATTTTCAAGTATTCTGGAAAACATTTCTTTGGGATTCTCCAGAGTGCCCTTTCTCGAAAAAATCCGAAGTTTCCCCAAGCTGCCCAAATTTTTGTCCTAATATGAAAAATCCCTCCCAGGGGAACAGTTCAAAGTAGGGTTAAATTAATCTCATCATACTATTTTATCTCTCCCCTCTGGAGTTTACTCATATTTTAGTCATTTTAACCCCCAAACCAAGAGAGGATTCAATAGAATAAAAATATCCCGACTAAGCCTTGGTGTGAATCCAGCTTAAGGGGTTCACCCATTTTGCAGTGATCAGCTTGTTCCCCCAACTATACCAACAGGACCCAGCCTGCACCAGCGCACCATGAAGGATGGATGGTAAGTGACCAGGAAACAGTTTTCTGTTGGGTTCCAGCTCCCTGGCTAACCATGGTGGTTAGCTCAGTTGCTCTTTTAACTACTTACCTACTAACAACCCACAAGCAGGTTGGTAGTAGGTAGGTAGTAAAAACAGCCCTTCTTACCTATGTATAAACCATTTACTTACCTAATAGATGTATTTTCCTACCTCTGTATGAGACCTACATCTTACAGAATTGGTTACCAAGGTGAAACCATATACTAACTCAGTTGAGGTTCATCTATAACCTCACATCCAGTAGATGGTGCACTGGTTCACTGTGGCCAATGAATTACTTTGCATATGAGCTCCAATGTTTACCAACAACAAATGGGCAAAGAAGATGATGGTAACATTGGAGCTCATATAGGGTACAGTACATGGGTTTAGGATCCACAAATAATACTTTACAAAACTAGATTTTGATTTGGAATTTGCTGTAAATGGAATGGAAAAAGTACCTTTCTGAATTTGTGCCTTTTCATAATTGCTTTTTTTCAACACCATATTTATGGTTGATAGAAGTGATGAGCATATTTTCAATATATTGTGCATCAATTTATATCCCATTTTCATTCAATAGAATTTGAATTAATTGCATTTGAACTCACTTCAATTCAATTTAGAGATTTGAATTCCATTGAATGTATTTGAATTCAATTTGGGAATTTGACTTTGAATTCAAGTTGCACGCAATATTCAAAATTTTCATCCAAATGAAACTTAATTTTCACACAATCACCTTTTTATTTTCATCATTTCATTGTCATTTGTAACACTCAACAACCTAAAGCGTCAGCAGATAATTTGTAAGATTTTAATTCACTGCTCAAGTCTTCAGGAATTATTCAGATTGAAATTTAGCAAAAATTTGCCAATAAAAAACTACTATTGCCAAGGGTACACGAAACAGAAATCCATACTTCACATCTGCAAACAAATAAAACAGTATTCTTTAAGAAAAGGTGAAAGGTAAATAAAACATTCGAATTTCAGAAATGAATTACACTGCAATTAATGAAATTGGCTCAGAAAAACATACAATTCCAGTCTCACAAAACCTGCACAACATTCCTAGCACTCTGGCATGTGCTTGGAAGGAAACCCAGTTTTTGACTAAAATTCCAGACTAAAATACAGAAAGAGTGTATCAAGACGCACGCAAGCTACAAGACTTTGTTTGAGCTTTGAAGTCTTGGTCATTCAACAGGTATAGTTGAACAACGACTGAATTTTTGATGAAGCGATCAAGCGCAGCCTGCAGCAGAAGCAGAGGTCTGCACAACAAGGCTCTATTTTCAGGTCATAACCGCATCCTTGTTGTACTCCTCCATCTCTGCAGTATACCTCTCTTTAGCTGCAGCTGCCTTGTCATTCCATATTTGCTTGTCAGAGGTTTCCTGCAGTCATCCAACAGAAAGGGAAGTTGACATTCTTGTCCATGATTCTTATGTAAAGCAAAGAAATCAACTCATTCAAGAAGAAACCAGCACCCACCTTCCACTTCAGTGCTATGAGAGCATTCATCTCTGCAAAGGTCATCCCTGGCTTCTCCTCATCAAGAATTTTCCTCATCTCCATACTGTGAAACAAATAACAATTCACTGTATTTAGCAATCAGACAAAATAAGAACAAAAACAAATCCTGGTATTCCATCTCTGGATGAGATCTAACCCGGCAGATTGCCTCAAGAATCAGAGTTCCATCACCCAAAACCTTCAGTTCGAAAATAATTATGCTAGAATTGGTTGAAGCCTAACCTGAAAATCAGGTATGACGACAGAGGCTTCTTTGGCTTATTTGGATCCTTTGCCTGTTCCTTTGCCTTTTTCTTCTCTTTGGTAAGGTCCTTCATCAACTGTATAAAAATGCATGTAAGTAACAAATCAGGCCTGAGAAGTTTCTCTATTGAACTCTGACAAAGCTACAGGAAAAAGCATGCAGAAATTGAAATAGATGTTATGTATTGCACCTTCTTAGCTTGGTCAGTCTTCTCCTTTTGTTTGAACAACTGTAAGGCGTGAACTTTCTCAAGCTTCACCTTCTCTTCCATCTCTTTCTCAGCTGCAATTGATTCCTGTAAACAAATGAACCATGGGAGAGGGAATTAAACCAACTTCATAAAAAAAATTCACATTTCTTGAGAAACCTGTTGTGGAAGCTGCTAGAATCATATCCTGACTACATGATGTATCTCCGTTTTACCTCAGCTTTGCTGATCTTGTAAGCTTCAAGCTCCGCAGCATATCGAGTCTTCTCTGTCGCTGCAATCTGTTTAGGAGGTACAAAGTGAAGTTAACATCATGGATGAAAAAAAAAACCACTGCAATTGCCACTATTACGAACTCAGAAATTTGAATTTGAATTGCATTCTCCATACCTTCTCAAATGGCACACGCTTAGCATCACTCAATGCTTTCCATTCTTCTCCCAAAATCTTCCCGATCTGCAAAAAACACTGCTTTAAGTGAACCATAATGTTCTGTCATAGGCATAGATGTTATTTTCATGGACCCAACAACTTTCCATCCTCTATGGAGCGAGCAGAGCAGGAGGCAGACAAACCTCAGGGATTCTAGTCTTCGCCTCCAGTAGGGCAGGGCGGCGGCTGTTGCAGAAGGCAAAGAATGCAGTAGTAGGATGCTTTGGCTTCAATGGATCCTTCTCCTTCCTGCACAGCCATGGTTGCCCTTGCTTAACAAGTGCCCCAAGAAACCCTCTCCTGGAAAAAATATATAGCGCATTTGGCAATGATAAACTCCTCAGCAAGGGTGTAAAACCAGATAACATGATAATTTTCTCCTATTATCAAAACAGTTTAATTACGAAACCAATCAGGGATCCTTGCCTCTTTTTCTTTCCATTTCCCTCTGCATCTTCTGCTTCCTGCAAAAATCAAAACGAGCTAAGTGTTTAGCACTCACACTAGCCACTCACAGAAAACTTGAAGCTCATGAAACAAGCAACAGCGTTTTTCGGCAGTATCAAGAGTTACCTTCTTGTATGCGAGATACTGCTCTAAAAGCTCCTGTCCTTGCTTCTTGCTCTGTTCTTCATGCAGCAGTTTCAAAGCCTCGGCCTCTCGCTTCTCTTGGCCTACCAACTGCATCAGCACCAGCGTTTATGAAGAACACGTTTATGACAGGCTTATGCAAAAAGGCTAGATATACCAGGTCAGACATCAAGGATTGGATGATTGACCTTCAGGTAGATGTCCTTCTCAATCTGGTATCTTTCCAGGTACGGCTTTCGTTCTTCTTCGGAAACAGATTTCCATTTCTCCCCCATGATGGCACTCATCTCAGCGAACGATGCGTTAGGATGCTCTTCGGAGACCTACAGCAGAAAACAAGCGAAAAAATCAACTGTCTGGAGCAGTTCCAAGTCGACTGCTCAGACCCCGATCACAAAGCGTCTATGCTCGGACTTTCTGACCACCCTTGATGTCGTTAGAATGAAGTCACCTATTCGACAAGAGAGGGCTTTCGGTCTTACCGCCTGACGTTGCTCCTTAGACCAGAGAAGGAAGGCGCTTTTTGGCTTCTTAAGGCGATTGGAGTTCTTCTTCTTCTTCTTGGCCATGTCGTCACCCGGTAGTGGCACTCCAAGGCTCTGCGCCACAGACTTGAAGCTCAGCAGGAACGCAAGAGGGGAGAGTGAGAAGACAAATGCTTCACTGGTATCAAGACATTCTCCAATAGAGTTTCACGGTATTGTTTACTAACCAGTGTTGGCTGAAACTCCTTCAGCTTTTGAAGCTTCCGAAGCTTCTCTTCGAGTTTCTTTTTCCCTTCGTCGCTCAGCTTGAGTTGCTCATTAATTCGCTCGGCCTCAGCTGCCTTGGCTTGAAGCTCATCTTCCTTCAGTTTGAGACGAGCCTCCGATTCCTCTTTCTCGATGCTCATTTGCTTCAAAGTCTTGGTCATGGTCTCGAGCTCCTCTTCCAGTGACATATTATTCACCGTCAGGGCTTTTGGCTTCACTGCCGCCTTCTTAAGGGGCATTGGAATGATGCCTGCACCATCAGTCGCATTCTCCTTCTCAGGATCAACGATTTTTGCAGCACGCTTCCCTCGTTTAGTAGCCATGGTCACTGCCGCTGTGCAAAAAAAAAAAAAAACCAACACAAATAAACAGAATACCTCAGACCGTAACTATCAGGAAAACAGACTTCTACTATGCTAAGGTAAGCTTTTAGAAAACAACGTGCTATTTGTCCTCCTCCTCCACCAAAACTACAGCTGCTACTGGGAGTAAGTTCAGACAAAGCACCTAGGTTCCATTTTTTTTCAAAGACAAAGCCAATGACGAAAAAAATTACTTAACAATAAAAAAATGATCCGCACCTGCAGGTGGTAAGAGAACTTAGAGTTGAGCGAATGCAGATCCGAAGAAGAGAGCAGGAGAATGAGGTTTGAGCGAGCGATCCAATGCGACAAGAAGGAAGTTTGGCGGTCATCGTCTTTCTGCTTCTCTTTGAAGCACACGGACGCAGCGGCAACGGTCGGAAATTCGAAATTTGAACGAAACAGGAAGGAGGGAAAACTAGAGGCATCTGTTTCCGATCACAAAACGTGGGATGGATGGATGGATAAATGGATGAGTGGAAGGATGGATGATTTGCGGTATAGGCAATAAATTTGGATTGATTCTGGTCTGTCCAACATGGGTGGCTAAACTTCATCTACATTCATCTGCTAACTCACTCACTGGAGAGATCACTTATTGTGCACTAAGTCCTACCCAAATTCTTCAAGCCATGGCAGATAGAACAGATACCCATTGGTTATCAACTTATTTGAGTATATATCGACTTACTTGTCAAAGCTCAAAAATTGGAAGAATCGACTTTTGGTGTGTAACCTTGGTTGTCAAAAGTGGATGAAAAATCTAAAGAATTGGTCAGAGAACCGTCGATTCTTTACTTTAAAAAAAACAAAACTGAAGCTGGTGGTTCTTTGATTCTGAAAATTTTCAAAGAACTAGAGTTGAGGTTCTTTAGAAATTCAAATAACCGCCCAACACTGCAAATTTCATCCCCTTGTCATCCATACACTTGGGGGAAAGGATTGGTTTTGTGGTTTGTTTGGCATGGCTCGACATCCGAGTGTGACTTAATAATGCCAAGGGTGAGATGCTAAACACCCCCATCTTCTTCTCTTCAACTCTAGTGTTCGTTTCAAATCCGAGTTTTGCTTTCAGGAAAGCAAGGAAGAAAAAACACACTTGGATGATGGATAGGGAGTAATGAGAGAACATGCATATCTTAAACCCATCCATGTTCCCAAGGCTTTGGTTATCCCCATCAGGATTTGGATTGTCCCTTGAGATTGTTGTTGAAGTGCAAATTCACTACCTATGTAGAACATATGGTTTCAACCTAGACTTTCTTGATTGTTATGTGCTTTACATCCAAATCCTCAACAAAGCTTTTACTAGTATTAACAACAACTATTTCTAAATCTTTTTTTGCAATGTGTTTTTCTCTTTGCCGCAGTTGAACTTCAAAGTGCATATGTGCTATGAGTAATTTCAAGAAAAAGCCAAGGGAGAAGAAGTTGGTGAAATGCTTGATGAATATTTTGGCCAATGCTTCATAAAGTAATGATATTGCATAACATCATGTCTCCAAATTTCTTTGTTCATGTAGGGGGATTTCAACCAAATAGAGAAGAAGAAATTGAAGTTTCTATTGAAGATTGATCACTTTTTTGGGGGCTTGAACATTTTCATGAGCTTTGTGGTTTCAAATTTGATCTACAAAGTCTTAGAGCTTTCACACACACATACACCCTTGCTTGTTGTGTAAGAGTTGTGTCTATGATCATTGATGCAACACAAGACATAATGATAATTCTTGATGGAGCAAATTTTACAGTTGTGTTGAAGAAATTCAAAAAACCTATTAACAAGAAAGGAACATATTGGCTAGAGGTGGTATTAAATTATGGAAAGTCAATTGTTGTGAATGTGGTCAATATACTATATAAGACGTTTCTTTACTTATATTGTTATTTTAATTTTCACATTGGTCTTTGTGATCATGGGGATGTTCATAGATGGTGATTATAAATTATAAACTAATATATCCTAGTGACATTTCAATAGCCATCTTCATCAACAACTTCCATTCATTATATCAAGGTGTTAACATTGTTAAGTAAGAGTTTTTAAACTAATGACCATCTTCCACACAACTTTTTTTGATGTGTGTTCATTCCATTGTTATGTTATGAATGAAAAATGTAGCATCCAATTGTTGTTGCAATATGGACTATTTATTAATAAACAAATTTCCAATTGTAACATGGTTATCCAATGATGCTAGCTTTCCATCATTGTTTTCATCAGAATGCTTGAAATTTTTTATGTTCATAAGCTTTCAAGTGTTATGTGAGCTCAAGTTAAACTTCTTCCTTGAACTTTTATGTTCATGTCTTGGAACTTAGGACATCACAATGCCATGTGCCCAATGGTGAACCTAATAGGACCCAAAAAGCTTATACATTCAATCCAAATTAACAACATTTAACATTGTGCCAAGTCATTTTGTATAAACCTTTTGGAACTTCCATAAATTGATGAGCAATTTAAAGACAATCATGGCCCAAAATTTATCTAGTAAGTGGGCCACATAGCTAAAATCATTATTTTGGCCACATTTTTTGAAACTTAAAATCATTCCTTGCAAATTTGTTGCCATCGTTGGATTAAGACCTTCCATGTTTAGAATGTTAGTCAATGTTTTATTTATTGTTGCAAAGAAAAAATTGATTAAATAAAAAAACATAAATAATGTTTTGTTTATTGTTGTGATTGAAATTTTGATTCAAAAAAAGAAACAACCCCAATCAATGTTTGATTTATTGATGCAACAAAGAATTGATTTAAAAAAAAACCCAATCAATGTTCTATTTATTGATGCAACAAAAAAATTGATCAAAAAACAAACCTCAATCAATTTTCTATTTATTGATGTAACAAAGTTGTGCTTGTTCATACTTTTATTTTTCTAATTTTGGATCCAATTACCAATTAATATAAGTAGTCCATTAGGTCCCTAATTTGAATTTTTGAAATCCTTAATTTATATTTCTTGCCATATCCAATGTTTGCACATTAATCAACTTGATAATTTGTATTCAAATTTTGATGTGATTAGATGTATTTAAATGAAATAAAATTTGGTTTTAGATTTTCTTAGGTTTTCAAAAAAATTGGAAATAACTATTTGTTATGCATAAAGGTAGTTTATCAAATAATTGATTAATAACCACCTATTATCTTATCAATTATTAGCAAGTTATAGATGTTTATATATATATATATATAATTTTTTTTTAATTTCTTTTTTGGTAGTAATGTTTCAAGATTGATAACTTACTTGGATGATAATCAAGTCATCAAGGTAAGTTATAAGATTTTTGAAAATTCAATATTAAGTGGTTATTGATTTAATTAATTATCATAAAAATCAAACTTTTAGTAGGTTATTCATAGTTAGATTGATAATCTAATCAAATTTCCATAATTGGCCAACATTAGTAAAGACCATCATTTTATATGTGAAATTTCACCAAAATGCGAAAAATAAAAATAAAAATGGAATATTATGACATTTTTTTTGGAATTAAAAAAAACCATAATTGAATTTTAATATTTTAATATTTTAACATTTTTGTACTAAGTTTTAATATTGTTTAAACATGTTTTAAAAACCTATTGCCGTTTAATGTTAAATCCATTCACTACTACAAAATGTGGGTGCGGTTCACTAGTCCTCATTCATTACACCAATGAATTCACTACTTCTTCATCGATCCTCGTTTGGTACAATCAATGAATTCATTCAAAATCTAGTGAAATCATTTGGTATACATGGACACATTTTGTTGTAGTGATTTTTGGATGTTAAGGATTATGAGCCATATTGACATAGCCATGTCCGATAGTCTTGATTTTTAAGAGTTGCATCAAAGATATTTGAATGTGGTAAGGTTATTAGGGGTTTTAACAACTTCATGTTAGAATAAGGAATGATGAATGCGCATGGTTATTTGTTGGGGGGGGGGGGTGTTTTCTTTTCTGAAATGCAATATTGGTGAATAAGGTGTTCGATTAGTTTTTTTCTTCAATAAAAAGCTCGTAACCATAATTTAAAAACCTTAGTTGTGTAATTAGGGTGAGAAATCTCTAAAGGGTTGGGGGTAGAAGCAGACACCAAAATTCGTGGTGTTTAACAAAACATTGGTCTTGTTCTAGTATTTAGTGAGTAGTAAGGACATTTGAAATTCATGAAGCAGTTGAGGGGGTGTCAATGAAAGGTCCAATAGAGATAGAATAATCTTCAAACCTTATAAGCATAATATTCATTCGAAACAACTTGACGATTAAATAAATAAAGTGTTAGGATGGCAATGGCAACATGAATTTCATGATGAATGAAACATTTATTTAGATTATGGATAAGCTCAACAAAGAGCTGCAATTACATGTTGAGTCTATGCCACAATGATAGTTCATAACTGCAGAAAATCTAAGATGCGTCGAATGGTGTGAATTAGGTAGTCGGCCTTGTTATTAAGACGTAATTGGCGAATCGGACCATGCAAACAACGATAATGTCAAACATTAGGAATTGAAGACTATGTGAAATAGAGGTGTTTTCAATTTCGCAATAACCTTCACAGATGGTTTCAAATTCATCATTAGAAGTAAGGTCGACTTACAACAAAATCACTAAGGTGTGAAAATTCGAAAAAATACGATAGTACCAAACTCAAGGGGGATCAACTTCCAAACGAACGTGCACTTTTCGTGGTTCGAGGTCTTCATCACGAAGATGTTGTGTCAACGTCAAATTTAAAGATAACTTTGGAGCCGGTTCTTCATTCACTTGTGTAGCTTGAGGCTCGTAAGATGTGGCCATACGTGACGCCATAATTTCAAGGAAAGGAAAATAGATCTTCAATCAAAATCAAATCAGCAATGAATGTGTGAAGGACTTGTTACATCAAGATGCGTAGTTGTAATTTGTAGGTCAAGGAAAAATAAAGAAATGTGTAAGTAATGGCCTAGAACCATGGTAAAGTAAAACTTCAATATCAAAGGAAAAAATGAAGGTTTAAGTAAAATTTCTTAGGGGAAAATGGGAAAAGGTGAAAAGGTGTTTTTCCTTTTCCTTCCATTGGCCACCAAATTGGAATCTTCTTTCTCCTTTCTTTAAAAGGGTGAATTCGGATCATTTGGGGCTCTTTTTTTCGAAGGATAATTTTCGATTCAAATCTTGAGAGTACTTATTCCCACAACCTTTTTTATTAAGAAAATAATTATTAGTCTTGGTAAATGGTAGAAAGAAGGAGAGTAGAATGGACATTTATAGTAGTTTTGAAAAAATGAAAATGAGTAAGGATAGTGTTGGGACCTTGAAATCTTTAAAAAAATTCACAAACCCTCTCAAGTTTGGTAGCACAACTTCTTACTGGTTTGGGTGCAAAGTTTAGGATTTGATAAGAAGGTGTGTTTTATAGTTAACTTCCCAATGAGCTAAGGCAAGCCGGATTTCAATAACATATGTGAGAGGAATAATATTTCAAGTGACTAATGGTTTGTAGCCAAGTTGAACTTCCTATTGTCATAAAACCCTTTCGGGTTTGGTAGCATAACTTATTATTGATTTAGTTGCAAAGCTTAGAATTTGGTATGCAAAATGTG
>Ga0116230_10003217_pt1 | contig 15907 bp, 9 predicted proteins | sample S1TSphfallax_3_FD_88678 | JGI IMG/M metagenome (GOLD analysis project Ga0116230, IMG submission 88678) | Host-associated microbial communities from peat moss isolated from Minnesota, USA - S1T2_Fd - Sphagnum fallax MG | ecosystem: Host-associated > Plants > Peat moss > Unclassified | place: USA... | reverse complement strand
TTACCTTCGGGACACGAATGCAATGAACAAGTGTCTCCTATCCACACATGATCCATCCTGCATGTGCAGGCTTGTTGGGTGCTGATTCACTCCAGCCAGCCTATGAGTTGCACTTGATATTTTGAAATTTTTGATTTTGCATTTTGGGTTGTGACACAACATGTGTTTATTCATGAATGTGTCAATACCTGAGCGATGGAATGAATGGCATCCTCATTTTGGAAGGCCAATTCAAAGCACCCATGTGTGATCGGTCTTTTTGAACAAACTGACGAGTCCCACTTGATTTTATTTTTTAAACATGTGTTTGTTTGCATTGTTATTATCCAAATTGTTTTGCAGGAAAGCAAATGGGAAGATGGGACAAGTTCTCACAAATTATCTCACCTAAACAAGTTATCATCCCATTAAACATTTGGTCCCCAAAGCACCATCTCAAGTAAGTACTACTTAGGGCCACTTTAGATGAGGGTCCAGGGTCCAATGAACTAGAGCAATCCTAATGGCTGAAAGCCAAAAATTGGACTCTCATGGCTGTTAGATGAGGATCCAAGACCAAAAAGTGACAAATCAAGGATAAATCTACATATCACACCATTTTGGAGGGAAAGTCAATTGATTCAGACCAAAAATAAGAACTCAAAGGAGAGCTCATGATCTGGAGAACCAAGATGCAAGCTAGGGTCCAAGGCATGGTCCAACTCAAAGATTCAATTTGCTTCAAATGAGTCCAAATTGGTTGCTCGGAATTTGGAACCTGGACCCCCATCTAAATAAGTACCCCTTGATAATGTTTCTATGTTTTCTGATGTTTTTCCAAATGTCCAATAAAAGGGGATAGCCGAACAATTATAGCTCTTCTCATGTGGAATGCGGAGGTTTCTTTTTAATATCAAAGGATAAACCACAACAAAAGAGGGTATGTTTTGAACCACCCACTAGCCATAAGAGATGTAATATGACAAAGTCTTGTCCTCCTTCTCTTTTAGGGACTTTAGACTGCAAGAAAAGGAGAGTGTTAGGTAGTTAGAGTTATCCACAAGGCAGCCCCTGTTTGGGCTGCATTTGGCCCTCCTTTTGCTCTTTCATCTCCTATCTTGAGCTATCTTTAAAGCCACCACCCCTTATGAGCAACACTCCAACCTGGGCACCAGAAGGCATTTTTAACTATAAAACCTTCCTAATTGGCTCCTTAGGTTAGAGTTTGGATTGAGTTTAAAGGATGATTTTTTTTTGATAGGTGTTAAATCATAAGGGTGAATGTTTAAGGGTTAAGGTTAGGGTTTGGATCAAGAGTTTTAAGTTTTAAATTTTGACTTGACTTGGTGGGATTTAGACCAGACTTTTAGTGTTAGGGCTTAAGTGCAGATTAATTGTTTTTGGGGTTTGGATTTAACTATTTAAAATTAATGATAGGATGTGGATAATTAATTTTTAAGTTTTGGACCTAACTTCTTAAGATTTAGGATAGGGTGCAAACTAGTAGCTTTAGGATTGGACCTAATTTTTTTAAGGTTAGTTTTAGGGTGTGGATTAGTAGTTTTTCAAGTTTGGACCTAATTTTTAAGTTTTCAACTTAACCTTTTTAAGCTTTGATTGGTGTTGCTGGATTGAAGTTTTTGAACAGAACTATCAAGTTCAAGTTTAGGGTTTTTAATAAAATGGATGACCCTTCAATTCTAAGTTTAAATTTTTATTTTATTTTTAAATGCCATTAGTTCCAAGGCAAGGTCCAATATTTTAAATTATCAATTGTTTGGGTTGGTGGTTTTAGGCTTGACAAGACCCATTAACTCCAAGCTCAAGGCAGGGCAATTTTATACCTTTAGCAAGGACAAGTTTCAAGCTAGGTTTGGGTTTTAGACCTTTAATTGATTGCATACAAATCACATATCAAATCTTGTAAACAAAAAATATTTTTTTTCCCAATTGGGCACCACCACTAAAGCATCATCAGGTTAAAATGGAAGGAGGGAAGGAAACACAAGTTATCACAAATCAATGTTTTCAATTCTTTTTGTGAAGGTTACAAATTTTAGTTGAAGTTTTTGAAAGTATACTAAGGTAAATGTACAAGAACTTTTGGTCTTTTTTTTTTTCAAAGTTTATTATCTTTGAGAAAACACATCATCCTTGTCACCTTTTGTGGTCTCATTCTCCTTCGCCGAATTAATGAATGCCAAGAAATGAATTGATTCAAGAAATTAGTTGGTCTACGATTTTCATGATAAAATTCATTCATGATGGGACATGAAGAAAACAAACAAACTCATAGGGAGGGAGTGCCAAATTATGGGGGGAGAAAAAAAGACCCACAATTGGAGCTTAGAGCTGGGTCCCTTATAGGTGTTCCCAATAGCACGTCAATTTTATGCCATATGGTTTGCCCATAGCTCAACTCTCATGTGTATATAAACTTAGAAGGGTTAACTGTTGGGAAATATATTTGTGTATATTTTGCAATTGGGGTTTAAAGAGGTGTTTCCAAATGTTCAAAAAGAATTTTTAATGGGCCAATGAACAAAACTTATTGAAAAAAAAAAGAAGTTATGGATGCACCCACGAACTAATTAATATAAATAAGATATTGAAGAAGAATGTTAATCTAAATCCAATTTAGTTGCATACAAGTATGTAGACCCACCAAGAGATTGTGCAAATCCAAACACTACCTTTTCACCACTTAGAGGCATGTACCCATTCAGATTAGAGAGTATATGAAATAGCCCTTGCATTGTTTGTACCATTCCAAAAAGTATGTGCCAATCCAAACACTACCTTTTCATCACCAAGAGGCATGCACCCATTTGGATTCGAGAGAATAAGAAGTAGCCCTTACACTATCTATACCACTTCGAGTTCTTTATTACTTTCATTTACTTTCTCAACCTATTGCATCTATGACCATTTTCGTTACTTGTAAAATCAATTTGCATTCTCTCCACTTGTATTAGTTAATTGAATGATTTTTACCTCTACCATGTGTTTGCAATCATTAAACTTTTATTCCACAATGGCAAGAAGAAAATTGAAATAAATTTTCACACTAAACACCTTGGAATCCATGATTGAATATTCATTAATATCAAGCATACTAGATAGAATATGTGAGATAACAAAAAAAAAAGGAATATCCAAGAAATGAAAATTGCCTAGTCCCCCCCCCCCTCCAGCATTTGCTAAAAAGCAAAACATGGGGGACATAATGGAAAGGGGAAATTGAAAAAACAAATGAATGGGCAACATCAGTAGAAGAAAAAGGCCAATATGTGACCAACGCATTTACAACTATTTGCAACTATTTGGTTTTTGCAATTAGTGTGACATCATGTTACATAGTAATGACATTCTTCATTTTGAACTTTAAAATTCGCAAATTTACGTGGTAAAGCACCTTTTCAAAACATTCTTGGTGCGTGAATGTTTACCAAATGTTCACTAGTTAATCTATAAAATTCGTTAAAATTCTTGCTTCTTTGGGCTTCCATAACATTCCCACACCAAGAATGTCATAACTATGTCATGTTAACATTAACCAAGTCACCTACAACTAGCTTGCAATTAAACTAGTTCACATCATATATGGGTTGGATTTATCATCCAAAAGTAACCATCTAAAATCCCATTAATCATAAACAAAATGGTGTTTAGTCATAGTCAACATATGTTTATATACATCAATTATAATAATTATTTGATTTATGATTAAACTTGATATTCATTGGGCCACATGTTATAATATAATCATCTAAGCATGTGAATTGGATGTCCTAAATTATTTCAAAATAATAATTATTATTAATTTAAATAATTAAATATTAGAACATGTGGTAACACATCATTTGCCCTCAATAGTGACCAAAATAGTCACATCTTAATCACATGTGACAATACATATACAATGGAGTGAACTTGTATTTGTTGACTTTTTTGTTCATCCAATACCCCTTGTCATTTGCAATTAATATCACATGCAATTTGTTTAAGGCAACTAAAGGAATTTTAGTGACAAATGTCGTTTACAACTAAAATTCAGTTGCAAATACTAATTGAAAATAGGCGTTTTCTTCTAGTGCATGGTGATGAACAAATGTCAAGATTGACAAAAAAAATCTTGAATTGTTGAAACAAATTGTAAACATTTCCAAGGAGGATATGGAAGATTATAATTAAACAATGTTTACACATGCCATGGATTTTTTTAAAGAATGTGCACAAGTTGGAAGAAGTTAATTCCATAACATTTTTCATAAGCTTACTAAGCAATTTGTTGACAAAAGATTTGGTAATGCTTGGCAACTTGCTATGAACAAAATTCATGAAACCTTGAAGATGTTTATATGTAACTCTAGGCAAGCGAGCCTAGGTGCCACAAGAATCGAAGAACAAAGTGTTAAAAAGTTTTGTGAATCGTCAGATGATGGGGTTGGCCCCAAAACCACGAAACATGTACAATAGTTGAAAAAAATGATGTGCCAAAAAATGAAGGAGGAAAGAAAATCATAGTGTCTTTCCAAATTATGATTAGATAGATGATTAATGAAAATATTCACATGTCAAGGAAATAGTCACTGATATATTAAATTAGAGCATGAAATGATTAACACAAGCATAAAATAAAATAAAGTATTTTGTGGCTATTAAGAACATATAGCTATTATGCCATTTAAAGTTGTTATGGCATATGCTATTGTTAAAAATTGACAAAAAAACAATTAAACGATCCAATGAAAACTAAAGGTGGTGAAGTTAGATTCAAATGTAAAATTAGAGTGGCCAACTACAAGTTTGACACCAAAGGTTTTTTGTGCATCCAATTTAGTTGTATTTTGAGGTTGACAAGTTTAATCATTAAAACATAGGATATAGCTTTTCATTTGCATCATGTCAACATATCCATATCCATGCACTTTTGTCGAACTCCACCAAATTTGGATTTATATTAGTCAACAAAAAAAATGGAGTTGAAAAGTGTAGATGCAAAATCCTAAGTAGAGGTTGGATATTAGGCATCTACTTATCACTTGTAGGATTACAATATATACAAGACAATGATCAAAATGTTTATCCGAGAGTTTCTAAATAACTTCCCACAACCACTTGGAAATAATCCATGGCCATCAAACCTAATAAATATAAATTTTAGAACATGATTCCATCGACAATGTGATTATCTATTGGGATTCCAGGCGGCCAAAAACATAAAAGATTTAATATTGGAAAAAAAAATGGCCAAAAGACAATTCAAATGTAGAGTATGATCAATATGAAGCATTAGTACTTAAATACAATATATAAATGGATTAGTTGGTGGAAGTTAATACAATTACTAGTGAGATGAAAGAGGACAATTCCATAACATGTGCAGATGAAGGAAGGATAGAGTTAGATGACAAAGAAAAAAACATTATGCCGAAAACACTAAGCCTAAAAAAATGCCATGATGAATGAAAAAGAGGAAGGCGAAGCACTAGTGCCACCAAAGACAAAAAACGACTCTAATGATGTGAGCAACACACCCATAAAAATTGGCTTTGCTCAATATGTCCAAGATAGAGCTAAACAATACTATTGATATTCAAAAAGTAACAACATAACACCCACGACAATTTATAATATAAAATGCATAGTTGTGAAAAACTTAAGTTGGAGGAATGGAAAAAACAATTTAAAATGTTATGGAGTTGGGTTCTTTGAGCATGAAACATATATTCAACTGTTAAAAGATAGGCTTGAAACATCATAAAGTTTATAGGCAATTGGAGTTGATTTTTGTGAATGTAAATTGCTTTTAACGAAAAACAATGGAAGTTTGAAACTTGCATTAATATCTAATATGAAAGAATTTGTTATTCCATGCAACCAAAGTATAACAAGGAATCATTCGATTGTTGGCACATTTTTTTCTAAAAGAGGATGGTGTCCTAAGTTCATTGCATTGCATGGATAAAACATTGTTTAGTGATTGAATAAAGGGAACAAAAGCAAGGCATGGGGTAGACCTTAGGTGGAATTCCACACCAATTATTATGGAACAGATTTAAAAACAAATCAATCAAAGGACCATATCCACTATTATATATTCATGTAATGGAATTATAAAAAACACAACTTTAAACATTATTTATTACAATATCTAATTAGGTGCAAACATTTTAATGGTGTGGTATATTATTCAATAATTGGTGCACAATTGGATTTGAGATTTATATTATTGTACTGGAGTTGAACTTAGGAATATATATGACTACATTACTTGGTATATTTTGAAATATGGAATGCTCTACATTAGGAGTTAAGGCCAATGTTAAACCCAAATCTAATAATCCTATCCATGCAAAAAATTTAATCAGCACCAAGGGCTTAACAATTGGAATCAAGGCTTCAAAAAAAATATTTCACCCAACTTATTAATTAATGTTGGACTTTATGGCCTTGTATTGGCCCCCAAGGTTGATAAAAGGATACCATCAAAGTTGGGACACCAAATTGCAATGCTTGGAGCCAATATTGCTACATTTATAAATATTTTGACATTAATGTGAAAGCATTAATTCATACCTTAAGGCCAATTGTTAGCCCAAAAAAGACTCAAGGGTCACCCCAAGTTTTCCATCCCCAATTCGTAATGTAACACGGGTAGAAAAAACACTAAAAAAACTACTTGGAGGCTTGAATAAATCTCCAATTTTTACCTTCAACATTGAGAGTAGATGAAATGTGAGTGTATAAAATCATGACATAGGATTATACACTATGGACAATACACAATAAGGAATTTTTGTAACCATTTTAATGAATATTTGATAATAATGAAAGGCCAAATTTTGCATTCCTAAATTTGTTGAAAATATGCTTCCAAACATGAATCAACTTAACACGACACAAATTATATATAAGATATTTTGTAGTATTACATTATTAACATTCAATATTCCTTGGAAAAAATAATTTAAATTCACACATATATTTGGTAGGGTGACATGTGCGAAACATAAAATGTTGTAGGATAGAGAGTGTTAGATATTTTCAATGGAATGTATATGTTGGAATGTAAAACATTCACATTGGATTGATGGTGATTGGAAAGGCAACAATAAAAGGAAAAAAATCACACATGGAAGTATAATAGAAGATTTTATAAGAGAAAACAACATCAATTCAATTGAGGTTCATTCACTTTTGAGGAATAACAGTCATATAATGGATGGTACAATTGTGGGTACATGTTTTCTAAAACCCTTTTGAGTCATTACAAGCGACTAAACTAATGTTTTGTATCCAAATACCAACATGTCTTCTTAGGTGAATACAATAAATGTGGACATATTGATGGCATTCTTTAAGTTAGAAGAATAAATAGCGGTGGTTTCCATTTATTTTAATGGGTAAGATTGCAACTCCTCAAAAAATTAGGAAGTGATTCAAAGGTCGTTGTACATTGTTAGAGATGCATGTAAGTGTCATGTCCACTCACAATGTCAATCAAGAATTCAAGAATGGGTTTCAATAGATATAATTTTTTTAAAAAAATTATTAAAGTTCTCCACCCAACCTTGGGACCGTAGATTTGTTTAGGACTTTGTGGTCCACCCCTAAGCTTAGAAACATAAAACTATCTCACTTGAAAGCCACATCGTCTAAATAATTTCTAAAGGCAAGATCATAACCAAGCCAATTCCTTATCCTTGGTGGTGATATTATTGTTGCATGGGCTTGGGCCTCGTCTTCCGTATATGTGGGCAATATGAAGAGCTTGGGAAGACTTGAAAGGAACACTCCCTTACAAAGAATGACAACAAACCTTTGTAATTTCAAAAGCGAAGGATCATGCTAAGAAGACATATACAAAAAAAATTAAAGAATAAAGCTTGAAAGCCATGCATATTTATTCACAATCCAAGTTCCTTCTTGAGCGCTTTGGAGGTGGGGAATCAAAGTCATCCAAGTCAATAGCAGGGCACCTATGCTTAGGAACTAGAACTTTAACCTGGTTTTAAGACTTCTATGAAGATGTCAATATCAAGTTCTAAAGCAAGTATGTGACAACGAAGGGCATGGCACGCCTTGATGTTGTTTCCTGTAACACAAACGAAAGTGATGATTGGAAATGGAACAAACTGGGAATGTGGATATTTGAAAATAAAAGAAGGGAGGTGCAAACCTATGGATGCAAACAAGTTTATAACAAATGAATTGGCTTTGGAACACACTTCAATGAGGGCCTAAAACATAAAAGCATGCACTTTTTTAGTAGCCCAAAATGGCTTTATTGCTTTTGACATCATCATTGAAGACCTATTATTCCAATTGTAGATTACATCCTCTTTTGAGACATTAATATTTTTCTGCAAAAATTCCTCAAATGGAGGGGAAAGCTAAAAGGATCGCTTAGTGAAAGATGTGTCATGAAATTGCTTCACCATGAAAGTCAAGTGAGGGTTTACAAGATTGCAAAATGACAAAAATCAGGGCATGACAATTGGAAGCAACATAAAGGTACAAAACAAAAGATAGGTAATTCCAAAACCTTGATGGAAGAGTCTTTATTGCTTGCAAGAGAAAGAATTCACAACTGCCCATTTCATGCAAATCTATAAATTGTAGCTTTCAAGGTACGACCAAATCTCCTTCAGAATCTAGGGATCATTGTGATGGAAAAGAAGCATAGCCATGTCAAGAGCCAAAAACTTGTTAGTAAAATCCAAAATGGACACAACATAGTCCTCATCCCATTTATTCCACATAGGAACTTATTGGTAATTGGAAACCAATGGATTAGGAAGGTTCCTAGGAATATCGACAAGAATAAGATTAGCTTTGTTCTCAAGATTAACCTACACGTGTAGGATGATGGAAATGTAAGAAATGAAGAAGTGGGCTGAACAAAATAAAATAAAATAAAAAATGAATTATCTACAACTAACCTTGCAGATGAAGGCACATATCCAATCATATTCTTCTCGCCACTTGGTTGAAAAATATCTTTTTGTTATGATACTTGCCCAAGAGAATGGGAACTTCCACAAATTCATTTGGACCTATTTTGAACTTTTGCAACCCTTTAACCTATTCCTTGCCCATTCTTTTTCCCAAAAAGGTCCTTTTATTTTTTCCCCTTTCACGTTGTGAAGAACTCACAATGGCTTTCTGGAAAGTGGGTTCATTGCTCTTTTGGAACAAGATTTTGGAGGATGGAATGTTATCCTTGGGATAGTCCAGGTACCAGCCACAATGCACAAGATGACACGAGGACCAATCCTTGAGTAGATCTTTGCAGAACATTGTATTGTTTATTTTAATATTGCGCTAGATCTCCAATAGTTGAGGGAGTTGGTCAATTGCTCTCATAGGAAGAAGCACATGGTATAAATATTTGCACATAAAAGAAAAAAAATTGACCCAAGTCTAGATTAGCATAGTTATCTAATGTAGAGGTAGAAGGCATGCATGAAGAAAAACAATGAATCTAAAACAATAACATATAGAATATAGTATCACTAGTTTTACTTATTTGAGTACCCTACTCTTAGGGTTGAGGATAGGAGAAGGGAAGAAGATAGGAAAGTCAATAATAATATAATCAAGCATATAGTGGAAAATAAATAACACACATCTGTACAAAACCCACTTGAATGCCTCCTTCCCTCCAATTTGTTGCTTCTATGAATTCCATTTCTAGGCTTGAATTCTCAAAAGAAGCAAGTCTCTTAAATAGCTTGCCTCCACTCTTGAATGTAGGACAAGAGGGGGGGACTTCCAGGAGATCTCTAATAGTTAAGCCTAGGTCTGAAACAATGATGCATATAGGACCAAGGCTTCAACGTCCAACTACAAGACACAATTTCCAGAATTTACAAAACACATTATAGGTTCGAATGGACAATCAAGACAATAAATTTTGGTATAAATGCTTGCCAAACTTGGTGCCAAAATGTCACCTTGTGGAATCATTTATCAACTTGAATATCTGAGAAGCCTTACCTAGGGAACTTTTTTGCCTCTTTTAAGACATTGGATTCATTCCATTACTTGAGCCGAGCAAGCTTCTTGTCCACAGACACACATGAATAAGCCAACATTTATACCTTCTTCATGAGCATATCGGGCTCGAAGTTCATATCATAATGAGTCAAATCCCCTTTAGAAAGTCCGAACCCAATGCAGGATCCTAGATCGGGAGATGTTTGCAAAACACAAAATAATGGTCTTTGTAGACTTGTTCCATAGCCCTTTCCATTTGCTCTTGAACCTTGACAATGAACCTTTCTCTTGTCAAGAACCTCTTCATGATAAAGCTTCGCAACCACATTTGTAGCTATAGATATCTCTCGTTGCAAGGACAACAAGCAAGAAAACTTATGAAAGACTAAAAAAGCAAAGAGATATAATTGAAAAAAAAAAAAGATTGCATAGTGAGAGGGTGAAACAATATAATCCAAACCTTATACATGTATTAAAAAAAAGGCCTCTAAAGTTAGGGAATGCCAAATTTTCCTTGATTTGTTTTGGCACTTTTTGTAGACATCCACTAGTAGGACATTTTAAAATTGTTCCAGTGGAATTTTGCTAATATATTGAATTTGGAAAAAATCATGGATTAGACTGGTTTAACATGATCAAACTTCATAGACCTATGTAAAAAAAATGGGATTGAATTCCTTGAAAAATCACAACATTGTAAGGTATATGATGCACCCCCAAGGTCCTTGATGGACTCAGCTACGAATCCAAAAGTGAAAACAACAGAAGGAAAAGGAGTTAGGGCACGCTCTCTGGCTCGCAACACTTCAGGGGTAAAGGGGTGTGCTGGAGCTCCAAGATGGGATTAGGAAGATTGACAATAAATTTAATCACTTACACGGGCCTGCATAAACCAAACAACAAGTTGGTTAATGCGTAGTTGGAGCACTTTGGTGCACGGACGAACCACGAGTAAACACGAACTCACAAGACTCACCAGGGCCCAAACTTGGGGGAAGCCACCACCTTCCCCCTTGTAGTATACTCGGTGCTTGGCCATAAAACCAGCACCCAAATGTCATTTTGTCCTAGGAGTCCCGAAATTCCCAAAGTTGGGACTCCCACGACTTTAAAAGCCCATAACTTTGCGTGAAGACCTTCGATTGAAATGAGGTCTAAGCAAACTTGTAGCCCTTGTCGAAATCTTTCCAACAATATCTGGCACGCCACCTGAACACAAGGAAATCGGGCGATTCCCGACCCTTCTTTTGGCCATAACTTATGTTTTAAATTTCTAAATGGGTCTTGCAAGCCCATTTTAGACATTTACATTCCAAGAAATTTTCAATGATATAATTAATTCTTCAATCCAATGGGTTTGGAACCCTGCAATCGCTCTTTGCAGGTTCGGGAGTCCATCGAGACTAAAACTCCCAAAGTGGGAGCTCACTTGGGAGTGTGAGGGTTCATCCCCTCACACTTTCCTACACTCATGGGAGCATGAGATGTGATTCCCGGGCTTCCTTCTTGGCCCACACCTTTGCAAGCCCTTGCCTTGGTCGTGAGCCCAAGGCTAGGGTTGCGACAATATACAAGGAGATATAATCAAAACACAAATATCTTAAAGGTTATTGAAATTTTAAAAACTTATTTAAATATGTCATGGCTATGAACAACTCCACAAAGCCATGCAATGTATCCAACACTATGGAATCAACTAAAACATGTCAAGACACCTTGTCATTTTGGACATGTTAAATATATGGCATCCAGGTTTGTATCCCATGATTGCCATCCCCAAAAAAAACCACGTGCCCAAAAAGAAATTTCAAATCAAGATCCTATAGAAGGAAGTTTTCAAACTTCTTGTTCTCAAATATTTAGTGACCATATCAACATGTTTAGTGTGCTTTCAAAAACTCTTCCTTTCTTCTCCAATTCGTTGGAGAGACATAAAAGACCTTGTTGCCTTATCTTTGACTAGTTTGAAAAGCATGCCCCATCTTAAACATGTCAATTTTAAGGGCATGACACACAATTGGCATCATTATCATTCTACAAAGCGAGATGTTCATTCTTGTTTTATGCTTGGGAAACATCTTGTGTTTTTCCAAGATCTTCGTGCTATTGAATTTGTCTTTCTACACATCTTGAATTATCCTATCAAAGGACATGGCTTCAATTTTTTGAATTGTAAATGAAACTTGTGAGTCCTACACACAAAAACATTGAACAATGAAAAATGACCTTTGATTGAAAAAGAATTGAAAATAGGGTTAGATATGAACATGGACAATGTGCATTTTGTTGATGTTGTTGGGTGTCGTTACCAAGCACAACTACATCAACAACAAAGAATAATTAAAAAATTCAATTTTTTTTTATAAAAATTATGTCACTCGAGTTTGTGCAATTTTTGACAAACTACTTTCAACACCAAGAGTAGGTCGACGATGGTTGCATGAAAAGATAACACAAAAAAACAAAAACAAAAACCCAAGGTTAGGTTTAGGTTTAAAAATGGACTCCAAGCTTGAGCTCCTACCGTCATTGCCAAGTTCCCGTCAAAGCTTGGCAATGGAGCTTTAAAAAAAAAAACAACCCAAGCTTGGGTTTTGGTCCTTTTTAAACTCAAACATAAGCTTGAGATCCAAACTCAAGATCTTGCAATTCTTGTTGAACTACTCTTGGTGTCGAGAGTAGTTCAATGAGAGTTGAATCAATAGCAAACACAAAAAAAGGAAAAAATGCCTAAACTTTGGGCTTGGGTCCAACAATGGACGCAAGGTTAAGTTTAGGCTCCTACCACTGTCATCGAGATCCCATCATAGTTCAATGATGACATTTAAAATTGGAAAAAAAAAAACTTGGGTTGAAGTTCTTACAATTATTGTCAAGCTACTCTTAGTGCCAAGAGTAGCTTAACAAGAATTGTAGCAAGAACAAACACCAAAAAAAACAAAAAAACAAACTCAATGGGCTTAGGTCCAAAAATGGACTTGAGCCCAAGCTTGGGCTTGGGTTCCTACAACTTTCACCAAGCTACTATCGGCGCTGACAATAGCTCAACAAGAACTATAATAAGAGCAAACACACAAAAAGAGAAAACATAACTCGAGCTCGGGTCCAAAAATGGACTCGAGCCCAAGCTTAGGCTTTTGTTGCCATCATTGAGCTCCCATTAGAGTTCAACGATGGCGTTGGTTTTTAAAAAAAAACCTAAGCCTAGGCTCTTAATGGCATCACCAAACTCCCATCAAAATTCAATGATGACATGTAAATTTTTAAAAAACCCAAGCTTGGGTTCAGGTCCAAAATGGACCCAAGCCCAAGCTCAAGTTCTTGGAGCTCTCGTCGAAAATAACTAGGCGAAAGTTGTGCCAAATTTTTTTTATAAAAAAAACCTTGAGCCCAAGCTCAAGTTCATTTTTTGACTCGAACTTGTGTTGTTTATTAATGAAAAACAAACTTTTAGTGAAAGAGGTACATTGGGATGCCATTATGAACAATTTTGTGTTTTGTGTGTTGTTGATCTATTTATAATTCTTGTAATTAGTAGAGGACATATTAGGGTTTCACTTCTAGAGGTTTCAACTTTTGCAACATCACATTATCTTGCAATGCCTGCGAAAGTAGTTTTACCTTGTTACCATCGTGCATATTTAGTGTGTTGTTGTTACAATAATAACAACAATTTCAAGATTTGTTTATTTCAGTACCCTTATCGATTCCATTTTCCATCATAATGGCATCCCAATGTACCTCTTTCCATACGTGGAGTTATTTAACAACAACATCAAATATTGAACTTGACTTTCATTTATAATTTCTACTTCAACCTTGGTTCTATGTGTTGCAATGTAATCAAGTGAAGTTGATTTTTTTTTTAAATCAATTATTTTCATATTTTGATCAAAATGTTGCATTTTTTTCCCATAACCATATATATATATACCATCATCATTTTGATTTCTTTGGGTATCAACCCAAGGGTTGGCTATTGCCTATGATTCTGTTTCTTAACATGCTATGTTTCATCCCATTGGGTGTTTTTAATAGTATATCCATTAGATAAGTTGTGTTAATCTTGTTGTAGATTTCTACATTTCATTTGTTTGACACATTTGGACATTATATTGGATGATTTTGTGGTCACCCTTGAGCAATAAATTATAAATTATTTTGTTTTTAGGAAGGATGGTTAGTTTTACAAACATGATATAAACATGACGTCAACAAATGTCCCATGGATGAAATATACATTGAAAAATATATACCATCCTTTGATTGTATAACTGTAATTATTATCATTATTTGCAACTACAATACCACCAAATACACATTGCCATTTGTAGGGGCATATGTAAATTTAAATTATGAATTTAAAAAAGAAATCTCATTCGTCCAAATTGGATGGTCTAATATTTTTCCATGTGGACCAACTACATTTTGCTACATGGTTTAATGTGAGAATTTCAAAAAAGAATCAATTTTAAAATTCAATTTAAGTAAGCATGTAGATAGGTATCTAATAAATAAGTAGATACATAGGTAGGCGGGTGGGAATAGGAAGGTAAGTTGATTTCTAAAAGAAAAGGTTTAGTTTTGAGGGTGAAATTGTTTTTCTTAGCTCATCCCAAATAACATTTATAAAAAAATTGGTTGTTTGTTTTCAATGTTTCCAATGCATCTCTTTACATAGTTTACAAGCTTGAAATGGAGGAAAAAATATATAGGATATATTTTATAATTCCAAACCTTGGCTAAACACTAGTTAAACAAAAAATTGACTAAAATTTGGTGAAGTTTTGGTAAAAAAATTTAATTTGGCTAAACATTTGTTAAATTAAAACTTGGTTCAACTAAAATTCATTGGTTAAACACTAGTTAAATCTTGATTAAATTTTGATTAATATTTGACACCTTTAGTTTAGCCATGACTATATATTTAATACAAGTTTTATATACATGGAACATCTTTAATACAATAATAGTAATTTTAATATACCCTTAATACGTTTACACAACTTTCATATATTTTATAACCTTAAAATAATTTTAATATTATACCTTAAAAATACCTTAAACCCTATTCATTATATACCTTTAACATATTCTTAATACAATTATGTCAAATTAGTTTCAACAAACTTTTAGTTTGTAGTGTGGCTAATGGGATTTACTATCTTATTTGTGCATGAAAATACACATAAAAATCATCCACATGAAAAGATGAAGCTCCTAATAGTTAAAATGTAGTTGCAAGATAGCTACAAAATTTTCAAAGGTAGCTATTAATTATAAAAATAATGACAAATAACACATAGTTACACAAGTCACAAAATTGATTGTTGCAAAATAAAATATTTCTATTAGTGATTGTACAAGCTTTCATATTTATCAAATAGATAAGACCATTATTTATTATGTTAAAAAACAACTATACGAATAAAAGTTGGATGTATAATCAAACGTTGAAAATATTAAAAATGAGGATCCTTGTAATATGTTGTGTGACCATTTAGTCTTTAGTCCACGTGTCAAAATGTTATATACTAATTTATTTATTTTATTTATAGGTGAGTATTTTATTTACAAATAATATAAATTTGAATTTTAAACATCTTGATTAAGCTTGGTCAATGGCAAAAAAAATGTTGAAACAATGTTAGAGACAATGGGAGATGGTAGGGGAATAATGAGATGGTAAGTTGAATGATGACAAACACTAAAGGAAAGACATATGGATGATGGTGGGAGACAATGTGGGGGGGGCAATGGGGACAATGATGACATGTTAAAAGACAACCAAATCCTCATAATAATGACAACAAATAGTGGGAATGGCATTAGGGATAATGATGGACTTGAGGGGAATGATGTAAATAACAATGGGGAATAATGGGGATGTCATGGTGGAAGGGATATTATATATATATATATA
>Ga0116230_10003213_pt1 | contig 15908 bp, 11 predicted proteins | sample S1TSphfallax_3_FD_88678 | JGI IMG/M metagenome (GOLD analysis project Ga0116230, IMG submission 88678) | Host-associated microbial communities from peat moss isolated from Minnesota, USA - S1T2_Fd - Sphagnum fallax MG | ecosystem: Host-associated > Plants > Peat moss > Unclassified | place... | reverse complement strand
TATCTGCAGGCTTAGCTGAAGGCGTCGGGGATCGGTTCGGGGGGCGGTGTTCAGACGGTTGATCGTGCGCGGACGGATTGGGCCGCGGTTCCAGGTTGATGCCATCGCGCAGACGTTCAAGCGGGTGGCCGAGTTCGTAGGGATGCCGGAAGAGGAAATGCGGCAGGTGAGTGGGCACTCGATCCGGGTCGGGGCGACGCAGGACATGCTGGCGCCCAACATTGATTTGGCGTCCGTCATGCAGGCGGGGCGCTGGAAGACTACGGTGATGCCGATGCGTTATGGAGAGGAAGTTCAGGCTGGCCGGGGTGGCATGGCCACGACTGCTAAAGCACGGGGACGCGCTGAGCGGTGACGGTGACCATTTCCCGGTTTGCCGGCCTTAAATTGATCGAATCCGGAAAGAATCTAGGATGGAGACTTACATCGTGAAGTACTTCAAATGAATCGACGCCTTAATTTTCAGACCCTCGCATGGTTTCGGGACTTATACACCCGCACGCTATTAGATATGGATCCACCGTATCAACGCAGGAGCGTCTGGAACCAAAGGTTTAAAGACTATTTTGTTGATACCGTATTATTGAATTATCCGGCGCCAGCAATTTTCTTATATGAAGAAATCGCGCCGGACGGCAGATCTATGTACCACGTAGTCGATGGCAAGCAGCGCTTGACCACGCTCTTTGAATTCACTTCGGACGTGTTCCCCGTATCCGAGGAATCCGAACTTCAACATCTCCGAGGAATTTATTTCAATAGTTTCGATAACGACGCCAAGCGCGCCTTCTGGTCTTACCAGTTTCTGCTCGAATATGTTCCCGCCGATGATCCAAAAGTCATAACAGAAATTTTTGACCGCATTAATAGGAACGTTGCCAAACTTAGCGCGCAAGAACTCCGGCACGCTCGTTTAGATGGCGTATTCATCACCGCCGCGGAGCAGCTCACAACGTGGATGGCCGAGCAACTGTCCCCGGGGTTTCCAAGATTCGCCGAACAATCTCGGAAGCAAATGAAGGACACTGAATTCACCGCGCTCTTACTGCTCCTGCTGGAACTTGGCCCACGAGGTTATTCGCAAGAGAATCTCGACGAGGCGTTTACTTCCCGGGATTCGGAGTGGGAAAATCGCAGCGATGCCGAGCGCCGTTTTCGGCAAGCGATTACGTTTATAGCTGATGCCATTCGATCGCTGGAAGATCAAAGATTGATTACGGGTAGCCGATTACGAAACCAAGCAGATTTTTATTCCCTCGTGGGGGCCGTCGATTCATTGCACCGACAAAATTTGGTTTCTACGCCGACGCTGGCGGCACAACGTCTAGTCCGGTTTACGGAGCAGGTTGAACAAGAAGACGCTCGCCGGAGCTCCAAAATTCTGAAAGACTATTACGATGCGGCGCGATCCGCGTCGAACGATACGGGTCCCCGTGAGACCAGGATTGCCACTCTGGAAGCCGTGCTGAATGGCAACATGGAATGATCATTCCATCGGCGGTCGCCCGTAAGCACGAAAACGTAAGGCCATACCTCGCCATTGTAGAAAAACTTGTCAAGGATATTTTGCGAACCTTCGCGGAAAACGAAGGATTCGCCTTCATTGGAAGGTTAAAGGAAACCGAATCGGTAGCAGAGAAAATTGAAACGGGTCGGTTTGCCTCTTGGGATATGCTCGACGACTTATATGCATGCTGTGTCATCGTGCCTATACTTAAAGACGAGGGGCGTGCGCTAGAGTTTCTTCGGCAGCATTTTAGATGCACTGAAGTAAAACAGAGGGGCTCTACCCAAAAAGATCCGTCTATATTTCGTTTCGATGCCACACGGTTTATTGGCAGTGTAGACGAACGGCTGATGCCTAATGCGACACAGCACATACGGGAGGTTAGGTTCGAAGTACAAATCCGCACCGCATTTGAACACGCATGGTCTGCCGCGACTCATTCACTTGCCTATAAGGGCGGACAAGTCGACTGGCGCCGTCTTAGACTTGCAGCCCAGCTGAAAGCAGCAGTTGAACAGCTAGATTCATTGATCACTGGCTATGACGAAATCATCGATACGATTGCGCCCCAGGTATGGCCTGAAGTGGAAGCCAAACGCCGCATCGAGAGTTTTTTCCGTGAGCGCTTTAACACCGGGTCATTGCCCTCGGAACTCGAGCCCTACAGTTGGCTTCGATTTTGCGATAACCTTTTCGCAGTGGTCCTCGCGTCAAAGCGGGGTTTTGTAAATGATAAGATGAATGCGACGGCGGTAGCCTTGGCGCAAATCTCAAAAGAATTAGACTCATTGCCGTTCGCCCAAATCCCGCGAAGTATCTCGCTTCTCCAGTTTTGTCTAGGTGCATTGGCCAAACAAGATGGCCTTACTCGCCCATTGGAAAGATACGTTCCGTTGATAACCGCCGAGCTACGTGACTTCTATCCAGAAGTCACGCGTTTAGGAAATGGATTTGTAGTGGACTAGATCGCTCCCAAGTCCGGAGTCATAGGGCGATCCAGAGGGTTTACCCCGAGATACAACGGGACTGCTCGCGATCTTCCGATTCACTAAAACCAAGTCGATGATGACTGACGCGGGAACGCGCAGCTGCGCGAAAACCCCAGTCCGGGCTTCATACTGTCGCCTGGCAGGCGGGGCGATTTCCGGCCTCTGGTCGGATTGGCAGAGCCGGGTTCGTGAAACAAGGCGGCAGCGGCCGATTGCCTGAGCATACAGTGCCTGTTGGGGCGGACTACTGTATGCGCCTTTAACTTGTGAACCTCCCTTGGGGACCGAATTGGCCTGCCAGTTGCGAAAGATGGTCGCGGGCCTGGTACACTATCCCCGAAATGGCGGATCCGGCCCGGAACGTCTTCAGTGCAAAGTAATGGCACCCTATGACATTCGCGAAGGCATATCGATGTTAAAGAGAAAAGTCCCGTCGGCATCAACCGCAACCTTTCGCTATTTGGATCTTTTTTGCGGATGTGGGGGGTTCAGTCTGGGGATCGAACGCGCCGGGCTTACTTGTGTGGCTGCCATCGATATCGACCCTCATGCGATCGATGTCTTCAAGACCAATCTACCTGATGTGGAGCACATTCTTTGTCGCGACCTGACAACGTTCAAACCTGAGGACTTGCTCGACCTGATTGGCAAGCAAAGGATCCACATGATCGTTGGAGGTCCGCCTTGCCAGGGTTTTAGCAGGGTCAGGAAGGTGGACGGGACGAATAGCGGCACTCGGCTCATTGAGGATCCGCGACGGCTTCTTTATAAGAATTACCTTCACTTCGTAGAGGTTTTCAAGCCCTCCATATTTGTCATGGAGAACGTACCCGGTATCAGGCAGGCCGCCGGCGGCGAGTTCTTCAAGGCTATCCAGCTTGACGCGCGGAGGCTCGGCTATCGCGTCCATGCCACGACCGTCCTTGCGTGGCAGCATGGGGTTCCGCAGAAGCGCGAAAGGCAGCTCATTATCGGAACCGTTTCCAATCTTCCGATTTTCTCGACTGCGATTTATGTACCTCAGACTCACGCCGATCCTGAAATGCGCGTCAACAGCCGGCGGGCGGGCGAGCAGCGTGGCGGGCGCGGCCGCAAAAAGAGACTTGAGCCTCCGGTGACACTGTGGGAAGCAATTGGGGATCTTCCGCCTCTTCAGATAAAAAGCGGCGCCTTCGAAGCTGACTACGATCCTGTTCGCGGCAGGCAGCATCTCGAGAAATACGGCCGCAGGTTTTTATTGGACGTGCTCGAGGTTCACAAATCAGAAGTACTCACCGCACACGTCTCGCGATTCCACAGTGAGCGAGACTTGCGCGATTTTGACCGGCTTAGGGAAGGCGAGACCTCGAAGCAGGCGCTCAAGCGCGGTCAGGAAATGGAGTTTCCCTATGATCGCAGTCATTTTTTAGACAGATACACACGTCAACATCGCGATCAGCTCTGTTCGACGATCGTTGCGCATTTGAGCAAAGATGGACTGATGTACGTTCATCCCACCCAGCGCCGCTCTCTGACGGTTCGAGAGGCCGCACGCATACAAACGTTTCCCGATTGGTTTCGGTTTCCTAGCTCGAAGCTCATATCGTACCGGTTGATTGGCAACGCGGTGCCACCGCTTCTGGGACAGGCGATCGGTAAAGGGATAAGGCAATATTTGAGCGCTGCACTCCCCGCAAGGGCGCTATCCCCAATGCCTGTTTCACCGAAACAAGCTGTGGAGTGGCTCGCGCCAGCAATCGACGTTCCTGCCGGCTCGAACAGGCTTAGAAAACTGCCGATGGGTGAGTTGAAAAAGGCCTGGTTTTCAGTCGGGTTTCTTCACAACTGGCTTCATCCCGATGGGGTCACTGACAATGGCGATGAGATTGCGGAGACCGTTGAGATGACTGCGTTGCTCGCGGCCGTGGCTCCTCGGATCGCTGCGCCGGCGTATGTGGTGAGCGGATGGCCGATACAGTTGGTGCCTCTCGCACGCGAGGCGGAACGGCGCTTCCGGCATGGACAGTTGAGGTTTGACGAATACTACTACTCTGATGCTCAGGTGTCAGGCTGGGAATGGTGCAGGAAGAATCGGAGATCGGAATGGGCAAGAAAAATCACGAATTGATCCCATCGGCGAGGCGCCTCATCTCCTCCCTGAGGGACATGGGCTACGATTTCCCGGCCGCAGTGGCTGACATCGTCGACAACTCGATCGAGGCCGGGGCCACCCTCGTGAACATCGACGTGCGCGGAGATGTTGATGATTCATGGGTGCGCATATCCGACAACGGCAAGGGCATGAAGCCCGCGGAGATCCGAGAGGCGCTGCGGTTCGGCTCCGTACGCGACTATGATGAACGCAAGGCTTTGGGAAAGTTTGGATTAGGCCTCAAGACAGCCTCTATGAGCCAATGCCAGCATCTTCTTGTCGCGAGCCGCTCGAATCCTGAACAGCCCCAAATCTCCGCGTATGCATGGGACTTGGCGCATGTGGAGGAGACCGACTCTTGGGAAATATTGACGGTCGGCCCAACCCAACATGCCGAACTTCTACGCGACCCGCTTTTGACTCACACCGGAACCGTCGTGCTCTGGCGTCGTCTCGATCGCATGCTGGGGTTCAAACATCCCTACGGCGGGATGGTAAAAAGGCGGTTGGCGACGATGTGTACAGAACTCGAGGAGCACCTCGCGATGGTGTTCCACCGATTCATTGCGGGTGAAGCGGGTGCCTCCAAACTGCGGATCAGTGTGAATGGAAAACGGCTTCATGCATGGGATCCGTTCGCAAGGACGGAAAGTGCCACGGTGCGCCTCGAACCAGTGGAAATCATATATGACCACGACGGTGTCCAAGGGAGCGTGAAGATCGAACCCTTCGTTCTGCCGCACCAGCATGAATTTTCATCAGCCAGCGCCCATGCCGCCGCTGCAGGTCCCGAACGGTGGAACCGGCAGCAGGGTTTCTATATCTACCGAGCTGATCGTATGGTTCAAAGTGGCGGATGGAGCACCATTCGGACGCTTGATGAGCACATCAAACTTGCCCGTGTGGCGGTAAGTTTCGACCCACGGCTCGATGAGGCATTCCGGGTCAACGTTGCGAAGATGCGCGTGCAGTTACCGAGACAGCTACGCGAGCAGATGGAGCAGGCTATCGCACCAGTCGTAAAGATGGCTCAGGCGGCCTATCGACGCTCGCCCGACTCACCAATCGAAATTGGCGGCCGCAGTATCCGTCTTGCCGGAAATACACCAAATCCAAATGACCCAGTTGCCTCGCTCCGAGTGGTGCAACTCACGAAATCGACGCGTGTAGATCGCTTGAACGTTGCGGATGAGAGCTTACGGACCATTCAGCAATTATTCGATGAGCTCAATGCAATTGCCTCCGAAGAAGAACGGCGCGTGCTGAAGTCGCTCCTGAGCCGTTATCGGAAATCTCGGCAAAAAATCGGCGTTGACAACAAGCTCTCGGAGTGCATTGACGAGAGCAAACGGTTGACCGCTTAGGGTCCGCGTTTCCGCAACGATATATTCTGTGGGCGGAACCTAGCAAAGGTACGCGTGACGGATATTTTCTCAAAGGCCAAAAGATCGGCGGTGATGGCCCGCATTCGTGCCCGTGGGAACGAGTCCACCGAGCTGGCCTTTATGCGGCTATTGCGCCGTCATTCGATAACTGGCTGGCGCCGGCATGCAAGCATTGCCCTGCCGAAGCAAATCACCTCGAAAGGCCGCTCAAAATCAACCAAGGTGCGTCCTGATTTTGTCTTCCCGAAGGCCAAGGTGGCCATCTTCCTAGACGGTTGCTTCTGGCACGGCTGTCCGGTCCACGGAACATCCCCCACATCCAACACCACGTTCTGGGCAACAAAACTGGCAGCAAACCGTCAAAGGGACCGGCGTGTAAATCGGCTACTGCGGATCAAACGCTGGTCTGTCATCCGTGTGTGGGAACATCAGCTTGTCGATGCGCGGCGGCTGATATCCAAGGTGCTGGCCACGCTGGGTAACGTGCCGGCTGGATGAAACTGTGATTGTCCGCCTACTTTCCGCTCCCCCTAATCAAGTAACCTTTCCACTTTGGGCTACACTGCGCCCGATTGGCAGTGATCGACTAACAGCCGCGGCATCTGACAGGGAGCGAAGTTGGTGATAGGCCCCGTTTCAAAACGCGACTCTCTCCGCATTCAACGCTGCCGGTCAGGCCGAGCTGGTCTGTTGTGCAGCCGAAGCACCCGTACCTGCCGCCAGTAGTGGACGATAAACAAAGTTTGGAGATCATCCCGTCCGCAGCTGCGCTCATGCAGTCGCTTCGCGGTTTCGGGTACTCACCCGAAACCGCTCTCGCCGATCTGTTGGACAACAGCATATCGGCTGGTGCGAACCAGATTGATATCGACATCGATTGGAACGAGGGCCTTCCCAGCGTTGCAATTCTCGATGACGGCGACGGCATGAACGATTCCGGTCTACGGGCCGCGATGTGTTTTGGGGGGAAGGGGGTACAGAATCAGAGGTCGACCCAGGATCTTGGTCGATTTGGGCTGGGCCTTAAGACAGCATCGCTTTCACAGTGCAGATGCCTGAGCGTGATTTCACGGCGAGATGGTGCGACTTGCGGTCTATCGTGGGACTTGGATGAGGTGCAAAAGCGTGACCGCTGGGAGGCCATCGTTCCAGATCCACTGCCAGAGCTTCCGTTGGTACGGAAGCTTCTAAGAGCCCGCCAAGGCACAGTCGTCGTTTGGGAACGCATGGATGCACTCGCAGGCCTGTCAGGGCTGGACCGGGAGAACTTCTTCCTTCGCATAAGGGACATCGGCGCTTATCTCGCGATGATTTTTCATCGGTTTCTTTCCGATGATGCGAGACGGATCTCCATCAAAATCAATGATAGGGCAATCGAAGGTTGGGATCCTTTCGAGCGCGGGCACCCGGCTACTATCACGATGCAATCGGAGCCGGTTCGGTTTCAGGGTTCTACCGTGCGCGTTACCCCGTACGTACTTCCGCATCGTGATCGATACAGAAACGAACGAGAATTCGAAAGAGCGGGCGGGGTTGGGGGTTGGAACGAGCGACAGGGATTTTACGTGTACAGACAAAAGCGGCTGCTGGTACCCGGGGGATGGCTGGGTCTAGGAGGTACAAGGGCCTGGACACGTGATGAATCCAGCCGCCTGGCCAGGATAGCGGTCGACCTTGATGCAAGCCTGGATGGGGCTTGGCGCATAGACGTTAGGAAATCGCAGGCGAGACCGCCAGGGCCATTGAGAGCCCGGCTCATGATGATCGCGTCAAGCTGCCGAGACAAAGCCCGGGAGGTTTTCGTATGGCGTGGCCATCGGATTTCAGGCGGTAGAAGTCCCCGTCCGGACGAACAGCCGATATGGTCTCCCTCGGCTTCCGGAAAAAGAACCGTCTATCGACTGAACAGGGACCATCCGGCCGTCAGGGCTGCATTAACACGGGATCAAGCGGGGGCTGCGATCGTGACCGGACTTCTGTCTCTGATCGAACGGAGCGTACCGATCGAGCGGATATGGCTGGATGTTTCCGAAGCGGAGGGCATCGCTGCACCTGAACTGGATCCACAGGAGCTGCTGGTTCTGGCCGAGCAGCTCGCGTCTGTAGTGATCTCAATGTCGCCGGAAATTTCAGTCGCGGAACGAGTTGATCAATTAGTCAGGCATCTACCTGGTGACACCGGTCGGCTGAAGGTGGCGGTAATCCAATTCTTAGAGGAAGCGACGTGAACAGCACATCATTGGCGACCTTGAACAACATGGCGAGGCAGCTGCTGACCTCCCAGCCGAACAACCCGATCGACAGAGGAGCCGTGGAAAAGGCGGTCGGCATGGTGGCGCCAATTGTCGCCGCCTCGTCTGGTTCAACCTTTTCAAGCGACGATCTCGCGACCGTCGTACGGACTCTGGAAAGCCTGTTTGTGGTCGAGCAGGGGGCCGCGCTCGCGTTGAAAGATCGACGGCGTCCTCCGGACTGGTATGTCGGTGAACGGCGTAAGCCGGGGCCATTTATGAGCAGATACCTGCAGAAGCTCGCTGAAGACAGTTGGCCAGTCAGGTCTGTTGAGGAATTGCGCGACAGCACAGCGCGCGTGCTCGAAATGCTGGATGATCCCCAGCGAGAAGGGCCATGGGACTGGCGCGGTCTAGTCGTTGGAGACGTACAGTCAGGTAAGACCGCGCATTATGCGGGCGTGATCAACCGGGCGGCGGACGCCGGATATCGGGTGATCGTGGTTCTCGCCGGCATGCACAATGTCCTCAGGCTGCAGACGCAACAGCGGATGGAGGCGGATTTTCTCGGCTATGACACCAACCCGGATTCAGTCACCGGTGCCGGGCGACGAAAGGTGCTTGGTGTTGGGAGGATAAACCCACGACTCATCGTCGACAGCCTGACACTCGCAGTCCCAAATGGCGGCGACTTCAACCTCCAGATCGCACGCCAAGCCAACTTTGCGCCTCTTTCGCAGCCATGCCTCTTCGTTGTAAAGAAGAACTACAGTATCCTCAAGAACCTGAACCAATGGATCGCCAGGCTCCCTGATGAATCGCGTGCCGCGCCACTCCTCGTCATCGACGACGAGGCGGACCAGGCGTCCATCGACACGAACGATCAACCTCTGCTTCCGGACGGCACTTTCGACGAAGACTACGATCCGAGCAAGATCAACGGCGAGATTCGCAAGCTTCTTGCCACGTTCCGACGATCCGCCTATGTCGCCTACACGGCAACGCCGTTCGCGAATATTCTGATGCACGATTCCCGAAGCGCCGATGTCTACGGGGCCGACCTGTTTCCGGCGACGTTCATCATTTCGCTGACCGCTCCAGACGATTACTTCGGACCAACTGCGGTTTTTGGCACCGACGACGATGATGGAGAAGAGGGGCTGCCAATCATCAGGCCTATCGATCAGACCGCCGAGAATTGGATACCTGATCCACATGATAAAGAATATCAGCCGCTGTATCAGGGAAAGGCCAGAATCCCGCCGAGCTTGGAGGAGGCAATCGACGCCTTCTTGCTCTCGTGCGCTGCCCGTGCGGTTCGCGGTCAGGACAAGCAGCACCATTCGATGCTTGTTCACGTTTCGAGATTTGTGGACGTGCACGGGCTGGTGCATGAGCAGGTATCGACCTATCTCGAAGTGACCCGGTCCTTCATCTCCGGCCGCGACAAGCTCACGATTGATCGGCTTCGCCTGCTCTGGGAAAGGGATTTCGTGCCGACAACCGCGGCGATAATGGGCACAGTTTTTGGCCGGCAGGTTTCGCCGGTGGCATGGACCGATGTGGTTGAAAAGCTCGCAGACACGGCGGATAAAATCCGGGTCGTGGTAACCAATGGAAAAACCAAAAAAGGCCTCGACTACGACGACTATAAGGATGAGGGTCTATCTGTCATCGCCATTGGCGGAGACAAGCTGTCTCGCGGGCTGACGCTGGAGGGCCTCAGCGTCAGTTATTTCCTCCGTGTCGCCAAACAATACGACAGCCTCTTGCAAATGGGTCGATGGTTTGGTTACCGACGGGGCTTCGCGGATCTGTGCCGCCTTTACACCACACCCGACATGGCAGATTGGTTTACGCACGTTGCCACCGCCAACAAGGAACTGCGCTCGGAACTGGGTTACATGCAGCTGATGCTTCAAACCCCGAAAGAATACGGACTCAGAGTTGCCGGTCACAGCATCATGTCCGTAACAGCCGCAAACAAGCAAAGGTACGCAGCGGACCACCAGACGGGATATTCAGGCGAGGGCAAAATCCAGACGGTCCTATTTAAAGAACCTTTTCTTGTCGAGCAAAATGCCCGCTTGACAGAAGGATTGGTCGAGGAGCTGGGAGCCGGAGAGCCGAATCCAAAGAGGTCAGGCAGCAAGGCGCCGGCCAAAGGTCAGCTCTGGAGCGGCGTTTCTGGCAGGTCAGTATCGGCCTTTATCCGCAATTTCGCCTTCCCTCCGGAAAACATCAACATCATCGGCGCACGGCTGGCCGACTACATTGACGCGCAGATCGCCATGGATGAATTGACGGAGTGGACCGTGTTTTTGGCAACCGGAGACGCGGGCGAAGCGCCCTTTGCCGGTGGGCGAATCGGCACCGTGCTGCGTTCCCCGGGGGTGTCATCGACGGAGAATCGCTTCATCGTGCGCTCAATTTTGAATCGGCCTGATGAAGCCATTGATTTGAACGAGACCGAATTCGCCGACGCGCTGCAGATGACGAATGACAAACGTCGATTGGAAGGTAAGGATGAAGACAATGTTCCGTCAGGTCCCAGCATCCGAGAAGTCAGAGGCCGAAGACCCCAAAACGGGTTGCTGGTTATTTATCCGATCGATCCCAGCAAGGCCGAGATCAAATCCAAAGCGCCACTCATAGGATTGGTCGTAAGTTTCCCAAAAAGCCAGAAGGCACTTCAGCGCCTGTACATTGAGAACACTGTGAGACAGCGAGGCAACCAGAGGTGAGCGAAGCGTGGAAAGCGCCCCTACGCGAAGCTTGGGCCGAGCTGTCACTTCACGTGTCCCAAGCCAGGCAATTCAAGACGAAGCGACTGTCGGCCACGGATGTCAAAAGCGCATATGCTGGCATGAGGTCTGTTGATAACGCGCCCTGCCTCCTCGTGGAGGGCGTGGTCAATCCCGCGCTTCTTTTCGAAGTCGGCGGCATGAGATTGGGGGCATATCAGGGCGATCCCGGAGCACTTATTGTTCTGACGCTTGAGGACCAAGACCAAGCCGATATGTTTCTCACGGTTTGCAGCGACGTGTTGAGCGCCGCCTCTGTAGGATCGTCTGACGGATATCTTTCCAGGTTCCTTGGCAGATTGGACGCGTGGCGTCGATTCCTGCGGGAAAGACGGGGAGGATTGTCTCGTAACGCAACCGTGGGCCTCATCGGTGAACTCTTTGTGCTGGAACGACTTCTGACAATCAGGCACGACCTTCTGCTGAGTTGGGTTGCGCCCGACGACGGCTTGCATGACTTCATATGGCTCGGCCGCGCGCTCGAGGTGAAAACCTCCCTGGGCCCCACTTCCCGTATCACCATCTCCACGTTGGATCAGCTGCAGCCTGCGGGACTTGACGCGCTCACTTTGATGCATGTCCGATTGGTCGAACGTACCGACGGGCGTTCATTGGGAGCCCTTATTGCGGACCTCAATGCCGCATTGGCCGACGAAGGATCACGGCAATTGTTGGCCAATGCTCTTCTGAAGCGCGGATTGATGCCGGACGACACACAGGCATTGAAGTTCCCTGAATGCAGCCTACAAGAGGTTGCGGCGTACCGGGTGGACGACATCTTTCCCAAGCTGACCCGTATTCAGGTGCCGGCGGCCGTGGTGGAGGCTGAATATTCCTTGGATTTGCGGGCTATAGCGCCTTACGCTTTTGATCCGGGGATTGCCCTCGCGGGATTTGCTGGGAGCAGCTAGGTGTCAGACGAAAGATTGGAAGAGTTCGCCAAGGAGTTGTGGCAACAGGTGGAGGAGGGCATCACCCCTGACTCGCCGTTCTCGGCGCACGTTTTTACTCAGCTGATCTTGGAGGAGCTCGAGGAAGCGGGTCACATGGAGGGGACATTCGCGCTCCACCAAGAGGGCCGGATTGGCAAATCACTGTACCGCATAGATGGATATGCCTACGACGAGGAGAGGTCGCGCCTCGACCTGGTGACCACCGTCTATCACGGGGATGCTCAGATCCAGAAACTCTCGAACGCCGAAGCAGTTCGGGCCTATGAACGCGCTCTTCGTTTTGCAACGGCCTGTGTCGACGGCTTGGCGGACAAGCTAGAACCCTCTAATACTGACGCCAGCGATCTGGCGCGACGTATCGAATCTGAGGCAACTGATCTTGCAGACGTTCGACTCGTTCTATTGACTGACGCAGTCCTGGCGGGCTCATGGCCGAAGACCAAGCGCTGGATGAAGCGGACTGTGGAATTCCATGCCTATGACATTGTTGCCTTGCAACGCATCATCGGAGAGGGACAAACACGGGCGGACATTGTCGCCGACTTCGTAGCATTGACAGGCTCGGCGTTGCCCTGCCTGCATGTCCCGTCGCCCGGCGGTGAATACGACGCATATTTGTCTGTCTTGCCCGCAGCCGCTTTGTCGCAGATATACGATCGGTATGGCGTACGCCTCCTTGAGCTGAATGTCCGCGCCTTCCTCGGTATGCAAGGCAGGAAGAGCGTCAATGCAGAACTGAGGCGGACCATTGTCGAAAGTCCATCCATGTTCCTGGCATACAACAACGGCTTGGTGGCGACGGTCGATGAGATCCTCATTGTGCAAAACAAGGCAGGAATCGAGGAAATTGCCGGTGTAAAGGGCCTGCAAATTGTCAATGGCGGGCAGACAACTGCGCTTCTCCATAGAACCCGGAAGAAAGAGAGCAATGATCTGGCGCAAGTTTCAGTTCCGGTCAAAATCATCAAGGTCGCGGGAGCCGATCTCGTTGAGATGGTGGGCGCGATATCCCGGGCTGCCAATCGACAGAATTCAGTCCAATTGGCGGACTTCTCTGCCAACGATCCGTTTCATCAAGAAATCGAAATGCTGGCGAATAACACCTGGCTGGACGACGGGAAGAGTCGCTGGTTCTACGAGCGCGCACGGGGCTCGTATGTCGCTGCCGAGCAGAAAGCGTCGTACAGAAAATCGGATCAGAAAACGTTCCGATCTGAGACACCCAAGGCTCGACGCTTCAGCAAATTGGATGTTGCTCGTTATCTTGCAGTGTGGAACGGCCTGCCTTACCGGGTCTGTCTTGGCGGACAGAAAAACTTTCAGTTTTTCATGCAGCGACTCAGGGAGGATCCCCTGCCCACACTAGACACCGATTGGTACAAGAGACTGATCGGAATCGCGGTTCTTTATCGAGCGGTCGAAAAGAATATCCGACTGGCTAAGTTTCCAGCATATGGAGCGCAGATCATTGCCTATTTAGTCTCTGGGCTCAGTTTTCGGAATGATGGACACATCAACTATCAGCAGCTATGGTCGGCCCAAGCTACATCATCTGAAATGAATGGCCTGATCCAAGAATGGGCGCCGAAGATTAACTCGGCATTGCGAGAGTCGGCTGGTCAGTTGAATCCCAGTGAGTGGTTTAAAAAGGAGCAATGCTGGGAAGCAATTAAGACGAGCTTACCGGTCCTCAGGGATTCTCGTCCGCCAGAACTCGCGTTGAATGCATATTCCAAGTTGGACGTCTGATTTGCGCAACCGACATGCACAATCGATGTTCCGAAAGGGCGCAAAAGATTACGAGCGTCAATAGGCGACGACCAGTATCGCGTCAGCCTCGGCCGCAACAATTTCAGTTCGTGGCGTGGGTCGCTTTGACGGACCATTTCGCGACACTTGGTAAGGTTGATGCATTGCCACCTTGACATGGAGGAACTGTAAATTGGCGAGAAAAAAAATCAAACCGCTGGTAAGGGGTGTTTGCCAAAACTGGCCAAGAGTAACGGTTTCCTGTTAATAACTTTGAAAGTTACGACTCCAATCAGAGAGTTACGTCATCGGGCTTTGTCGCTTGGTGGCCTTCAGATTTTATAGTTTCGAAATCATCCACTTAGACGTGAAACCGTAGCATTTGTAAGGTTTAGGCAAACACCCCTGGCACTACCTGCTGGAGGAGTCGCGCGTCAATGCGGTGCCGCGTAATCGATCGATGCCGTATTCCTCCAACCTTGCCCCGGTGTGGCCGAATGAGCTATTTCACGCATTCTTTCGCATGGGCGTGCCAAAGTGTGCGCGACGATGGCAGTTTGGACATGCAGCAATAGCGTTTTCGATCGTATCTTCGCCCCCGAGCGCAAGCTGAACGCGATGATGAACCTCGAGGTATGGCGTCCCGGTATTATGTCGACGGAAAGGCGCCTGTTTCTTACAAATCCCACACTTTCCTTTCGCCCTGTGCAAAACTTCAGCCACAACGTCGCAGTTTCGAATGAATACTGTTGTGGTCGCCTTAGTTGTCTTCGGGATCCGTTCGGCGTTCTGCAATCGCTTCATTCGTTGTTTCGACGTGCGGGACATTGCTTTCCGGACGTTCTCTTCAAATTCGAATAGCATCGCCGGCAGAGGCTTGGTGCCAGCCGGCCGCATTCCCTTTATCTGATTAAACACTGAACTCGGAACTGCAATATGTTGATACCCACGAAAATTTTGATGTGGGGGGCTCCAGACGGATTGAGGGATCATCGCCCGCAACTCGGCTATCGTGATTGGTGGCTTAAAGCTCTTGACAACCTTGAGGTCGCAAGTGAATCGCCACGACTCTCCAACACCCCGCTGAGCGTCTGATGTCGCGCGCCATTCAAATCGCACGCCCCTCTTCACGACATATACAAGGACACGGTCGCCGCGGCGTAGTTGCGAGCCGCAACTCCAACTACGGTCCCGGTCGTTCGCCATTCCCTCGGCGGCAATCTCTTCGCGAGTAATAAACATGAACGTCTGCATTGGGTACCTGATGTGGAATTCAGTTCGATTTCAATACTGTCGAGTATAAATCAAGCCCGCAAATGGCTTAGTTGCCCGTCATCGATCATTGACTGCCGGTAGTCCCGCGTGAATGAGGATTCCACCTCCAACGACCGCCATCGCTCGCTTATTTCATAGTACCGCGGCAAGATCGTTGCATATCGCCTGCATTGCGAGTCCAAACGCGTTGCCATGTGCTGTTGGGGCGGGAAGCCCTCGCCATGGCACATGTTGTCCGTTTATCTGAATGGCACCAACCTGAATCGGCATATTCGGAACGTAAGCAGGCAGTTGCGGAAATAGGCGGTGCATTGCTCTTCGTGCGTGTTCACCCGCGGCGACTATAAAAGCTGGCGGGTTTGCGTGTTGATGGAGTGCCCAATGAAAGTACTGACCTGCAGCGGCAATAAGCGCGTTCTTGAAATGATATGGTACCTTCCCCCATGCCCTGAATTTCCAGGGAGCTACGTCAATGATTGCAGCCCGCTCTCCAAGACGGCAAGGACCGTGCGGGATTTGGTGGGCTTCCATACAGGCTCTTAGCGCGTTGTTAATTGCGCCCCAGGTTGGTTGATACAGCGGAAGAGGCGCATAGACGACTGGATTGCCCGCATTGAGGCCGTGAACTAAGGGATGAGCAATCGGCCCCGGCTCGAAGCGCTCCTCAAAAAAAGCGACCCAACGTTCTATGGCATCAGCGTTGATGAGTGGCGGCAAATGAGCAAGCATAGGAAATATCTCAAGCCGGTCTATGCTTGGATTTATCGTAACAAATGCCACCCACGACTTCTGATTTAGCGCCCAAGGACGGCCCGAATACAATTCCGGCAATTGAAGGTTATCGGCTTCAACAGGAATTCGTGGATCGCTGTGACGTCGGTGAT
>Ga0116230_10003208_pt1 | contig 15925 bp, 14 predicted proteins | sample S1TSphfallax_3_FD_88678 | JGI IMG/M metagenome (GOLD analysis project Ga0116230, IMG submission 88678) | Host-associated microbial communities from peat moss isolated from Minnesota, USA - S1T2_Fd - Sphagnum fallax MG | ecosystem: Host-associated > Plants > Peat moss > Unclassified | place... | reverse complement strand
GGAGGGCAGCCCCTCGATGATGAACATCCACTGCCAGCCCATCAGCCCGCCGAGGCCGGTGAGGCCCAGCAGATGCACGGAGAGCGGGCCGCCGATGCTGCCGGTGATCGGGATCGCGATCAGGAAGTACGAATAGGTCCGGGCGCGGTAGGCGGCGGGGAACCACAGCGTGAGGTAGAACAGGATGCCCGGATAGAATCCGGCCTCGGCGGCGCCGAGCAGCAGCCGCATGGCGTCAAAGCTCTTCGGGCCGACCACCAGCGCCATCGCCGCGGCGACGACGCCCCAGCTGACCATGATGCGGGCGATCCATTTGCGGGCGCCGTATTTGTGCAGCAGGAGGTTGGAGGGGATTTCCAGGAACGCATAGGTGATGAAGAACAGCCCGGCGGCGAGGCCGTAATCCGTGGCGGTGAGGCCGAGTTGCTTGTTCATCTGCAGGGCGGCGAAGCTCAGATTGATCCGGTTCAGCCAGCAGAACACGTAGCAGATCATCAGGAACGGGATCAGGCGCAGCATCACGCGCCGCATGGTCCGCTTTTCAAGCTCCGGCGCCGCTGCCGCCGACGCGCCCGCCCGGTTCAGCTGTTCTGTTGCACTCGACATTATTTTCCCCCGATTTTTACCGTCATTTGAACGTTTTGGCCCTGGCGAAAGTGGTTTCGTCAAGGCGAATTTGTTTCTGCCAGAGCGAAAATACAGAAAGTTGTAACCCCGTCAAGCTTTATTGCAGTCGTCGAGGGTCCGCCAGCAATTTACGCGGCCTGCGATCCGGGCCAAGAGGGCGCCATTTCCTTGAAGGGCAAACCATGAAGATTGCCGCCTATCTCGCCGGGCCGGACGTGTTCCTGCCGAACGCGGAGGCCAACGCCGCCGCGAAAATCGCCATTTGCGCGAGATACGGGGTGGCCGGCCGGGCGCCGCTGAACGAGGAGATCGCGCATATCATGACCCTGCCGCACGATGCGGCGTGGCGGGCGATCTACCTGAAGGACATCGAGATGATGGAGGCGTGCGACATCATCATCGCCAATTTGACCCCGTTCCGCGGCGCCTCCGCGGATTCCGGGACGCTGGTGGAACTCGGCTGGTTCGCGGGGCGCGGCCGGCCGGCGTTCGGCTACTCCAATTCCGCGGTGCCGTTTGCGACCCGCAGCGCCGAGCAGGCGGCGGCGGTCCCGGACCCGATCCCGGGCCTCGCGGTCGAGGGATTCTCGCTGCCCGATAATCTGATGATCCCGGGGGCGGTGGAATATGGCGGGGGGCTGCCGATCACGCTGCCCCCGGACGGGGTTTCCCGCCGGTTCGACGCGCTGGACGTGTTCGAGCGATGCGTGGCCGGGGCGGCCCGGAAACTTGGTCTCTGAGATTCACCCGCGCCTCAGACCGCGCGCGATACCTGGTTGATCCAGTCGGGCAGATTGTAGTGGTTTGAGATGCGCGTGATCTTGCCATCGGCGATCGTGAAGAAGGCGCCTGCCGGCAGGGTGTAGGTTTGGCCGGCGGCGGGGGGCAGGCCGGCATCGGTCGCGAGATAGCGGCCGTGGACGGTGAACTCCGCCGCGGCGCGGGTGCCGGTGGGTTCGGTCAGCACGACGATGTCCGCGATGCGTTCCTGATAGCAGGCATCCATGTGGTCCAGAAATGCATCGAAGGCGGCGAGCCCGATCTCGCGGCCGCCCTGGTTTATGTCGTGCGCCACGTCGGGCGCCAGCAGGGCGAGGAAGCCGGCGCGGTCGCCGGCGTTGAAGGCGGCGTAATAGGCGCGGACCAGGGCTTCGACGGCTGCGGACATGCGGGACTCCTTCAACTGAAAGGGACCACGCGGGCCGGCGGCGGCATGGCCGGCCAGTCGCGGTGGTTGCGGACGGCGCCGGTCTCCCGGACCGTGGCGATGGCGGCCGGGTCCAGCGTGGCGAACAGCCAGCCGGAGTCTGCGCCGGCGATGACGCCGTCCTCCGGGAACCCGCGGTCCACGGGGCCGAAGATGCCGGCCTGGCCGCGATTGCTGTCCAGGCAGGCGAGCCAGGGGGCGTCCCCGACCGTGGGGGCGACGGCGACGTAGCACTGGTTCTCCACGGCCCGGGCGCGGGCGGAGAGCCGCACGCGGTTGAAGCCGTGCATCGTGTCCGTGCAGGTGGGAACCAGGATCGCCCAGGCCCCGGCCGCGACCTGGGCGCGGATGAGCGTCGGGAATTCGCTGTCGTAGCAGATGGCGATGCCGATGACGCCCCAGGGGGTTGCAAACACCGCCGGCGGGCCGCCGGATTGCACGCCCCAGGATTCTGCTTCGAACCGCGTCATCACGTGCTTGTCCTGGAACGCCGTGGCGCCGCTGGGGGCGATGAACGGGGCGCGGTTATGCACCCTGCCCGCCCGGTCGCGGAACGGGATGGTGCCCGGCTGCAGCCAGACCCGGTGGCGGATGGCGGCGTCCCGGTGGATGGCGAGGATCTGGTCGCTGACCGCGCAGACGGCGTCCAGCTCCGCCGTTTCGCCGGGGGCGGTGGTGAAGGCGGCGGCGATTTCCATGCAGGCATATTCCGGCATGAGAAGCATGTCCGCGCCGGCGGCACCCTGCGCCACCAGCGCGTCGAACCGGGATTGGTAATGCGCCAGGCTCTCGATCCGGGCGATTTCGTAGTTCAGCAGGCCAAGGCGCAAAGGGGCGGTCATGACAGCGGTGGCGCCTGCCGGAGCGGTTTGCTCCAAGCGTCCAGAATGTTGGTGACCGGCTCCGGGCCGGTGGTTTCCTGCCATTCCATCCGGCAGCTCAGGCCGGGGATGGGGCGGAAGCCACGGCGGCGCCAGAACGGCGCCAGCGAGGCCGCGTCCGGCGGGCGGGCCGGGTGGTCCGTGGCGCGGCGGACCGCGTAGAACAGCGCGTGGTCGCACGCGCCATCGGCGATGGCGTGGGCCTCCCGCGCCGCGAAAAAGGCGACGCCGAGGCCGCGGCCGCGATAATCCGGCAGCAGCACCGATTCCCCGAAATAGAAGAATTTTTCTGCGTCCCAGCCCAGCGCCGCGACCGGCTCCCGGATTTCGGCGGCGGCGTCCACCAAAGGCATGCAGGTGGACGCGCCGATCACGGTGTTGCCGTCATGGGCGACGGCGAGCATGGCGCGCCGGCTGTCCGCGTAGGTGGCGAGATAGTCACGCTCATAGGCTTCATCACCATCGTAGAGATACGGCCAATCGCGGAACACGCGGATCCGCAATGCCGCGAGCGCCGGCAGCATCGGCAGGATTTCCGCGCCGCGGAGCGTGCTGATGACGGGCGAACCGGTCATCGCGACGGTTCAGAACAGCACGCCGGCTTCCATGATGCCGGTGAACTGGCCCTTGCCTTCATTGTTCGACCCATAGCCGTAGCTGACACCGTCCGACTTGTTGTTGGTGAGGTACAGATAGCCGGCATTCAGGCGGGCGAACAGGTTGCGGCGCTGCCAGGTGGGGGCGACGGAGACGCCGACCGCGGCGGCGTCCGGCCCGATGAACCAGGTGTTGTCCGAGCCGTGGCTGGCGGCGTATTCGACGAAGCCGCCGAGCGAGTACGGGGTCTCCCCGAACGTGTAGTCGAGGATCAAGAGCGCGCCGTAATTGTCGGTCGTCTTCGGCACGCCGATGATGGCGTCCGGCTTGGAATACTGGAACTGCACCTCCGGCACCACGCTGAGATTGCCGAAGGCGTAGCCGCCGTAATAGGCGCCGATCATGTCGGAATTGTATTCCGCCGCGTAGCCGCCGGATTCCGGGCCGTAGGCGCCGATGGTGTTGAGGCCGGAGCGGCCGAGCGCGACGCCGCCGTAGACGTCCACATAGGAGCTGTTGGCGAAATTGTAGCCGGCCAGGAACTGCATGTAGTTGAACACGCCGGTGCGGTAGCCGTCCCCGAATTCCAGGGTCGCGTTGATGGTGCCGGCGGTGTTGTTGTAGGTGGCGAGCACGCCGCGGCTGACGGTGTTTTCCGTGTAGTACAGCAGCGAGGCAAGCATGTTGGCGTTCGACCAGTCCGGGAGCGATTCAAAACCCTCCTGCGACGGAATCTGGCCGACCGAGACGGTGAGGTTCGCGTTCGGCACATACGAAACGAAGCCCTCATACAACGGGGACAGATAGCCGGAGGTGGCCTGGATGGGGATGGTGCCGAGCGACAGCGAGCTGGTGGCGCCGACCTCCACCGTGTACTGCACGGTGCCGAGGGTTTTGGTGACCTCGAACAGGTAATTCAGGTCATCGGCGCCGACCGGCTTGTCGCCGAGCTGGCAATAGATGTCGAAATTGCAGGCGGTCTCGCTGCCGGTGCCGGTGAGGTAATAGCCGAAGCCGTCCGTGCCGCCGCTGATATTCGCGGAGCCGAGGGGCCCGGCGTCGATCTCGATCGCGTCCGGGCCGTTCAGGGCGTAGGCTGGCCGCAACGCCAGCGCGGCCAGGCACAACCCGGCACCGACAACCAATTTTTTCATCTTCAAGCCTCCTGTTGACAGCTTCACATTATCTGTTGGCGTAGCCAGCCATGAAATTCCTGCAGCACGTATTCTTCCGGCATCAGCACGCCGGACTGGAACGGGGCGGCGGCCAGCCCGCGCTGGTTGAGGGCGCAGAGGGCGACGTCCTGCGCCATCACCAGATTGGTGAAATCCACCGCCGCCGCCGGGCTGAAGCCGGGTGTGGCGATCGCGGCGGGCGGGAACAGCCATTCCACGTAGAGCTCGGTCTGGGTCACCGAAAGCGGACGCATCCGCACGATGCGCACGTAGTCGACATGGCCGACCATCATCAGCGAGGGCAGTTTGACGACGAAATTCTGACCGGCGGCGCGTTCCGCCTCAGAGAGTTCGGCAAAGGTCTCGCTGTGCGGCTGGCCGTCCATGGACCAGGTGACGGCGCCGGGTTTCAGCCCGCCTTTGTAGCGCGGGTCCGATGAGTCGGCGTGGTCCTGCCAGTGCGGGTCGTCCCGCTCGTCCTGGTAGGCGCGTTTGTAGATCGGCACGAGGTCGCAGAGTTCCGGATGGGCGCCTGGGCAGTGCAGGCACTCCGAGAAATTCTCCCAGAAAATTTTCCAGTTGCAGTCGAGAATTTTGGTCGCCGTGTGGGCGGCGCGCAGGGATTCGAGCGGCCAGTTGTCGAGGTTCGTGGAATCGAGATCGAAGGTCGGCGCGAACGGAGCGGCGGCGGCGCCGGCGAGGTTGATGAACACGAAGCCGCGCCATTCCGTGACCGCGATGTCGTACAGGCTGAAATCCGCCTTGTTGAAATCGGCCGCCGGGTGCTTGGAAGAGGCCTTGATCAGCCGGCCGTCCAGCGCGAAGGCCCAGCTATGGTAGGGGCAGGTCAGCATTTTTGCGTTCAGCCGGCCGGACGGTTCCGTGCAGAGAATGGCGCCGCGATGGCGGCAGACATTGTAGAAGGCTTGCAGCGTACCGGTACCGTCCCGCAGGACCAAAATAGGCTGCGTGCCGAGCGTGAAGGTGCGGAAGGCGAGCGGGCCGTCCAGCGTCTCCGCCCGGCAGAGATAGACCCAGTTCTTGTACCAGATGTCGCGCAGCTCGCGTTCGTGATGCGCGGCGTCCGTATAAAAATCGCGCGGCAGGGTGGCGGGCGTGTGGGTGAGGCCGTTATAGGTTTTCATGGGGATTTTCCTAGGCGCGGGCGGGGAGGCCGAAGGTCTCGATTTCCGCGAAGGCGAGCTGTTCGTCCGCCAGGCGGCGCCGCTCGCGCTTCATCATGACGATGCCGGCGATGATGGTGCCGGTGGTGACGATGGCGATGAGGATGCTCGCCAACGCGTTGACGTCCGGCTTCACGTCCAGCTTCACCTCCGAATAGACGATCAGCGGCAGCGTGGTGGAGCCGGGGCCGGCGACGAAGCTGGAGATGACGAGGTCATCGAGCGACATGGTGAAGGCGAGCAGCCAGCCCGACAGCATGGCGGGTGCGATGATGGGCAGCGTGATGTCCAGCAGAACCTGCAGCGGCCGGCTGCCGAGATCCATCGCCGCTTCTTCCAGCGTGCGGTCCATCGCCACCAGCCGGGACTGGATGACGATGGTGACGTAGGAGGTGCAGAAGGTGATGTGGGCGATCGCGATGGTGGTCATGCCGCGATCTTTCGGCCAGCCGATCAGGCCGGCCATGGCGATGAACATCAGCAGCATGGAAATGCCGGTGATGACGTCCGGCATGACCAGGGGTGCGGTGATCATGCCGCTGAACAGCCAGCGGGTTTTGAAGCGGCCCATGCGGGCGAGCGCGTAGCCGGCGAGCGTGCCGAGGACGACAGCACCAGTGGCGGCGGTGAGGCCGATTTCCAGGCTGCGGCGGGCCGCCGCCATCATCAGCGCGTTGTTGAACAGCGCACCGTACCATTTGAACGAGAACCCGCCCCACAGCATGACCAGGCGCGAGCTGTTGAAGGAGAATATCACCAGCGTGACGATGGGGATGTACAGGAACACGATGCCGAGCCCGAACAGCACCGTGGAGAAGGTCGGGCGCCGCATCACGATTCCAACGTCTTGGACTGGAAATACTGGAACAGGATGATCGGCACGACCAGCGCGATCAGCAGCGCGATCGCCACCGCCGAGGCGGTGGGCCAGTCCCGGTTCGAGAAGAACTCGTCATACAAGACCCGGCCGATCATGACGTTGCTGGCATTGCCGAGCAGATCCGGGATGACGAACTCGCCGACCGCCGGGATGAACACGAGCAGCGAGCCGGCGATGATGCCGGGCAGCGAGAGCGGCAACGTGACGTCCCGGAACACGGTGAAGGGCGTGGCGCCGAGGTCCGAGGCGGCGTCGTCCAGCGTCGCGTCCAGCCGCTCCAGCGTCGCGTAGAGCGGCAGGACCATGAAGGGCAGATAGGAATAGATGATGCCGAGATAGACCGCGAACGGCGTGTACAGCATGGTGAGCGGCGATGAGATGACGTGCGCCCATTCGAGAAACCGGTTGATCAGGCCGTTCTGGTCCAACAGGCCGATCCAGGCGTAGACCCGGAGCAAAAACGGTGTCCAGAACGGCAGGACCACCATCAGCAGCATGATGTTGCGCCATTGCGACGGGGCGCGGGCGATCGCGAAGGCCATGGGGTAGCCGATGATCAGGCACAGGAAGGTGGAAATTGTCGCGATGAACAGCGAGTTCAGATAGGCCTTCAGGTACAGATCGTCCTGCAGCAGATACTGGAAATTGTCGAAGGTGACGGTGAGGCTCAAGTGGTCCGGGTCCGTCCAGGCGATCAGCGGCGTGAAGGGCGGCCGGGCGATGATGGAATCCGCGAAGGAAATTTTCAGGACGATGATGAACGGGACGAGAAAGAACAGCAGCATCCAGCTGTACGGGATGATCAGCACCAGCGGCTGCCAGACCCGGGATACCACGCCCTCAACCCGGGCGCGCCAGCCGGTGTTTGCGACCACGCTCATTCGGTCAACAGAATCGCGGATTCGGCCGCCCAGGAGAGCTGCACCTCCGCGTCCCAGTCGACCCGGCGGTTGACCTCCCGCCCGGTATTGGTGAGGTTGACGGCGACCAGCTTGCCGGAGGCGGTGGCCATCCGGTAGGCGGTGACGCCGCCGAAATAGCCGAGGTCGCGGACTTTCGCCATCACCGAATTCGGGCGGTTGGCGGCGGGCTCCGGCTCGATGAAAATTTTCTCCGGCCGGATCGCGACGCTGACCGGCGTGCCGACGGGCAGGATGGTGCCGGCGTGGCTGACGGTGAGCTCGGTGGGCAGTTCCGGGCTTTGCACGACGATCTTGCCGTCCCGGAAGCCGCTGATGACGCCATCGAAAATCGTCATCGTGCCGATGAAGCCGGCGGTGAAGCGGCAGTTCGGGTATTCGTAGATTTCCGCCGGCTGGCCGACCTGGTAGACCTGGCCGCGGTCCATCACCGCGATGCGGGTGGACAGCGCCATCGCCTCCTCCTGGTCGTGTGTCACCACGATGAAGGTGATGCCCACCTTGTACTGGATGTTCATCAGCTCGTACTGAGTCTGTTCGCGCAGTTTTTTGTCCAGCGCCGCCAGCGGCTCATCCAGCAGCAGCGCCTTCGGGCGCTTGACCAGTGCGCGCGCGAGTGCGACGCGCTGGCGCTGGCCGCCGGAGAGCTGGTGCGGCTTGCGGGCGGTGAAGGGGCGCAACTGCACGAGGTTAAGCGCGTCCTCCACCCGCTCCTTGATTTCCGGCTTCTTCACGCCCTCCTTGCGCAAGCCGTAGGCGATGTTGTCGAACACCGTCATGTGCGGGAACAGGGCGTAGGACTGGAACATCATGTTCACCGGCCGCAGATGCGGCGGCACGTTGGTCATGTCCTGGCCGTCGATGATGATGCTGCCGGTGCTCGGCGTCATGAAGCCGGCGATCAGCCGCAGCAGCGTGGTCTTGCCGCAGCCGGAGCCGCCGAGCAGCGAGAACAGCTCGCCCCGATAGATTTTCAGCGACACATCCTGAAGGGCGACGAAGCTGCCGAACTGCTTGCTGACGTTCCTGATCTCGATGAACGGCCGCTCCGCCGGCGAGAGCCAGGGTTTGTCCAGCGGCACGGTCAGGCTGCTTGTCACGTCCATCAGGTGCCGGTCTTGAAGTTGGAGAAGGCGCGGGTTTCCGCCCGCATCGCGGCCGGGTCCGGCGGCAATTCAGCAAAGCAGCGCTTCAGGATTTCCGCATCCGGATAGATCGCGATGTTGCTGGTGATCGATTTATCGACCAGCGGTGTCGCGGCCAGATTGGCGTTGGCGTAGTTGGTGACGTTGGTCGCATCGGCGATCACGTCCGGCCGCAGCATGTAGTTCAGGAAGGTCAGCGCGTCCGCCGGGTCCGGCGCGTCGGACGGGATGAACCAGGAATCGAACCACAGGCCGGAGCCCTCCTTCGGGACGGTGTAGGCGAGGTTGATCTTGATGCCGGCACTCTGCGCGTTGGACAAGGCGGTGGCGTAGTCGCCGGACCAGGTCATCGCGATGCAGATGGATTTATCCGGAAGTGCGGTCAGGTAGTTGCTGTTGTCGAAGGTCCGCACATAGGGCCGGACCTTGTCCAGCAGCGCCTCCGCCTTCGCGTAGTCCGCCGGGTTCTGGGAGTTCGGGTTGAGGCCGAGATAGCTCAGCGCCATCGGCAGCACATCCGCCGGACTGTCGAAGAACGAGACGCCGCAATCCTTGAATTTCGAGACCACGGCGGGGTCGAACAGCATGGCGAGCGAGCCGACCGGCGCGTTCGGCATCCGCGCCTTGATCATGTCCACGTTATAGGTGAAGCCGGTGGTGCCCCACATATACGGAACCCCGTACTGGTCGCCGGGGTCGTAGGCGTTGAAATAGGAGAGGATTTTCGGATCGAGATATTTGAGGTTCGGCAGCTTCGATTTGTCCAGCTTCATGAACACGCCAGCGGCGATGTCCTGCGGGCCGTAGGTGGAGGCGGAATGCACCACCACGTCATAGCCGGTGTCCCCCGCCATCAGCTTCGCCTGCGCGGTTTCCGAGGAATCATAGGTGTCGTAGACCACGTCGATGTTGGTTTCCTTGGTGAAGTTCGCCAAGGTATTCGTGCCGATGTAATCCGCCCAGTTATAGGCGTAGATGATCGGCTGCACATTGCCCGCGAACGCCGCCGGGAGCGGAGCGCCGAGCAGCAGCCCGACGCAGAGCGCTGAACGCAACACAAGCAGCCTGGACTTCATCGTTTCGGTCTCCTTACATAAGCCAAACACGGGTTCATGGCGCGGTGGTCTCCGCGGCCGGGAAATCTTTTGGAAATATCGCCCGCAAATAGTCGAGGACGATCACCTTGGCGCTTTCCCGATCGATCCGGCCGCCGCTGAGCAGAATGTCCAGCCAGATCCCGTCGCTGATCGCCCCCAGGGTGCGCGCGATCACCTCCGCGTCCCGGCCCTTGTAGCGGCGGCGGCGGATCACGTCCGTGCAGATTTTCACCAGCATCGCGTGCCGCTCCACCTCGTTCGCGGCACAGCGTTCGCGGTAGGCGGGGCGGGCCCGCGCCTCCCCGTAGAACGCATGCCAGGCGGCGATGCGCCGGCGCGTGCACAGAGCCGGATCGAAATCCGACAGCATCATCGCCTGCAGCCGCGCCGCCGGGTCTTCCCCCGAAGCGACCAGCGCCTGGCGCCAGCAGGCCTCATACTCATCCGAGAGATAGTCCAGCGTCTGGTCCAGCAATTGCGCCTTGGTGGAGAAATGAAAATTCACCATGCCGACGGCGACGCCGGCGGTCTTCGCCACGTCCGAGAGTTTGAAGCTGGAAAGCCCGCGCTCGGCGATTTCGACGATCGTCGCCTCGATCAACTGATGCTGCCGGACCGCTTTGCTCGCGGTCCGCTCCGGCGGCTTTTTCTGCCGCAACGGCGCCGCCCGACGGCCGGCCCGCGAACTTCCCTTGGCTTCGATGTCCATCGCACTCCCAGACTGCACGACCATTCGATCGACCGCAGTTAATGCCAAACGCGTCATGGAAATCAAGCGAAATCGTCACGAATTCGACTGAATGACCATTCAATGGGCTGGACAATTTCCGGCTGGGAGGCTAGGAAGGGAATTGTAACAATCAACAGGCTGTCCATGCTCAAGAATTCCACACCGCGTGCCCTTACCCGCAGCAACGCGCAATTCGCGAAGGCACGCACGCGCCTGCCGCTCGGCGTATCCTCGAGCTTTCGCTACTGGGGCGACGAGAAGACGATCTATGTGAAGCGGGGCTTGGGCGGGCGGATCTGGGACATCGACGACAACGCGTATATCGATTACCGGCTGGGCTACGGGCCGGCGATTCTGGGCTATGCCGATCCGCGCGTGGATGAGGCGGCGATGGAAGGGATGCGCCGCGGCGGCGTGTTCGCGCTGGGCACCGAGCTGGAATACGAAGTGGCGGCGCGGATCAGCCGGATGGTGCCGGCGGCGGAGCTGGTGCGGTTTTCCAATTCCGGGACGGAGGCGGTGATGGCCGCGCTGCGGCTTGCCCGCGGCTTCACCGGGCGCGATGCCTATATCATCGTGGAGGGCAGCTATCACGGATTGTTCGACGCCGCGATGTGGCAGGTGGACATGGACGGCTGGGACGGCAAGACCGGCGAGCCAGAGCTGCAGACCTATGGCGACGGCATTCCCCGCCAGCTCGCCAGCCTGGTGCACTTTACCCCGCTGAACGACCTCGACCGGCTGGAAGGGGTGTTCAAGGCGCAGGGCGACAAAGTGGCGGCGTTCCTGGTGGAGCCGATCATGGGCAATTGCTGCGCGCTGACCGCCAGCACGGAATTTTTGGCCGCGGCGCGCCGGCTGTGCGACCAGTACGGCGTGGTGATGCTGGTGGACGAGGTGAAGACCGGCTTCCGTGTCGCCCGCGGCGGCGTGCAGGAATTGTTCGGCGTGCGCGCGGACCTTTGCACCTTCGCGAAGGCGATGGCGAACGGCTACCCGATCGCGGCGTTCGGCGGGCGGGAGGATATCATGCGCGTGATCGAGACGCGGGTGCGGCACGGCGGCACCTATACCGCGCATTCGGTCGCCCTGGCGGCGGCGAACAAGACGCTGGAGATCCTGGAAGAGACCGATACGCTGGAGACCATCAGGACCTATGGCCTGAACCTGCAGGCGGGGATTACCAAAATCCTGAACGAGTTCGGCATTCCGCACTGCTATACCGGCCATCCCAGCATGGGCGGGCTGTTTTTCAGGCGCGAGCCGCCAACCAATTATCGCGACTGGAAGACCAGCGACTATAATTTCTACGACACGCTCGCGCCGTTCCTGCACGATCTCGGCGTGCTGGTGGAGCCGGATTCGCGCGAGCCCTGGTTCATCTGCGCGGCGCACGACCAGGCGTGCCTGGACGAGACGCTGACGGCGTTCCGCACCGGTGTCGCGCAAACGTTGGAATATCTGCAAAGCGGTGCGGCGGCATGAACCAGATCAATACGGCCCCGGTTGCGGCGCCGGCGGCGCAAACCAGCACGCGGGCGGACCGGGTGCACGACGCCATCGTCATCGGCGCCGGGCATAACGGGCTGGTCGCGGCGGCGTATCTGGCGCGCGCCGGGCTGGACGTTCTGGTGCTGGAGAAGAACCCGCATATCGGCGGGGCCGCGGTCAGTCTTTCGCTCCATGAAGGCTGGACCTATTCCAATTGTTCGTATGTGTGCAGCCTGTTCCGGCCGGAGATCATGCGCGATCTGGAACTGTACCGGCACGGCCTGCAGATTATTCCGTATGAAGGCGGAATGACCATGATGCGGGACGGCGGCCGCTTCCATACCTATTACGACCACAACGTGTTCCGCGCCGAGATCGCCCGGTTCTCCAAGAAGGACGCGGACGCGTACGACGCCTATTCCACCGCGGTGATGAAGATGTGCCGCTGGATCAAGCCGCTTTTGCTGCGCACTCCGCCGGACCCGACCTCGTTCCGGCCGCGCGACATCGCCGAGCTGATCTATCTCGGCAAGCATTTCGCCGGGCTGGGCGAGCGGGACATGGGCGAGCTGGTGCGGTTTTTCACGCTCTCCATCGCCGAGTTTCTCGACGAGTATTTCGAGACGGACGTGGTGAAGGCGCATTTCGCCGGCTCCGGCATCATCGGCACCGCGCTTGGGCCGTATTCGCCCGGCACGGCCTATGTGCTGCTGCATCACTATATGGGCGATATCGACGGCAGCGTCGGCGCCTGGGGGTTTGCGCGCGGCGGCATGGGCTCGGTGAGCAACGCGGTCGCCGGCGCGTTCAAGGCGCATGGCGGGGAGATCCTGTGCAATGCCGAGGTGGCGCATGTCCTGACGCAGGGCAACGAGGCGAAGGGCGTGGTGCTGGCGAACGGCGACGTGCTGCGCGCCAGGCGCGTCATTTCCAACCTTGACGTCAAGCGGACGTTCACGAAAATCGTCGAGGAGAAGGATTTGCCGGGCGATTTTCTGGCGCAGGTGAAAAACTTCAAGATCCGTGGGTCGTCCGGCAAGCTGAACATCGCGCTGGACGGCATGCCCACCTTCGCCAACGTGGCGCCGGACCACCCGAGCCTGCGCGGCGATCTGCACTTCACCGACAGCATGGAGCGGATGGAGCGCGGCTATGACGACTGGAAGGCCGGGCGCTGGTCCGCCGATCCGTATGTGGACATGCTGATCCCGACCCAGATCGACCCGACGATGGCGCCGCCGGGCAAGCATTATATGAGCGTGTTCATCCAGTACGCGCCGCCGACCCTGAGCGGCGGGCGGGACTGGAACGGCCCGGCGCGGCATGAATTCGCGGAGACGGTGCTGAGCCAGATCGCCGAGCAGAGCCCGAATTTCCGCGACCTGATCCGGCACTACGAGGTGCGGTCACCATTCGATATCGAGCGCGAGACCGGGCTGACCGAGGGCAATATTTTCCAGGGCGAGCTGACCATGGACCAGTTGATCTTCAACCGGCCGATCCCCGGCTACGCGCAGTTCCGGGCGCCGATCCGCAACATGTATATGTGCGGCTCCAGCACGCATCCGGGCGGCGGCGTGATGGGCGCGCCGGGGGCGAACGCGGCGCGGGAAATTTTGAAGGATTGCGGGCGCAAGGGTTTTGACCCCAGGCAGGAAGCCGAACTATGAGCTACGATCACATCGTCATCGGCGCCGGGCATAACGGTCTGACCTGTGCTGCCTATCTTGCGAAATCCGGTGCGCGCGTGCTGGTGCTGGAGGCGCGCGGCCAGGCCGGCGGGGCCTCGGTGACGGCGGCGCTGGCGCCGGGATTCCGGTCCTCCGCCTGCGCGCATCTGCTGTATCAACTGCACCCGAAGATCGTCACCGATCTGGCGCTGGCGCAGCAGGGCCTGGCGTTTGCCGCGAAGGATCTGCCGACCATCGTGCTGGGCGATGACGGGGCGGCATTGCGAATCCAGGGCGATGCGGCGAGCGGCGAGATTTCCGCGCGGGACGCCGCCGCCTGGCCGCTGTTCTTCAAGCGTCTGAAGAAGATCGCGAAACATCTGCAGCCGATGCTGCTGATGGCGCCGCCGCGTCTCGCCGGCCGGGATTTCGCGCAGACCGTCGATCTGTTGAAGCTGGGCCTTGCGATCCGCAGCCTGGGCCGCGCCGATATGCGGGAGTTTTTGCGGATCGCGGCGATGAATGTCTACGATCTGGCGGCGGATAATTTCGAATCGCCGCTGCTCAAGGCGCGGATCGCGGCGGATGCCGTGCTGGGGACCAATCTCGGCCCGCGCTCGCCCGGCACAGTGCTGAGCCTGCTGTACCGGCTGACAGGAGCGATCGACGGCGTGCAGGGCGCGCTGGCGCTGCCGAAGGGCGGCATGGGCGCGGTGACGGCGGCGCTGGCGAAGGCGGCGACCGCGAAGGGTGCGGAAATCCGGCTGAACGCGCGGGTGGCGCGGATCATTGTCGAAGACCACAAGGCGGTTGGCGTGACGCTGGAAAGCGGCGAGACGATCGCCGCCGCGAACATCATTTCCAACGCCGGTCCTGCTGCCACGATGGCGGGGCTGGTGGGGGCGAAGCATATCGACGCCGGGTTCCAGCGCGACGTGTCGAAAATCCGCGCGAAGGGAGCGGCTGCGAAGCTGAACCTCGCCCTCGACAGGGCACCGGCGTTCACCGGGCTGACCGAAGCCGATCTCGCCGGGCGGATCCTGATCGGCGGGTCGGTGGAGGCGATCGAGGAGGCGTTCGACGCCAGCAAATATGGCGGCTGGAGCAAGGCGCCGATGATGGAGATCGTGATCCCGTCGATGACGGATGCATCGCTGGCGCCGGCGGGAGCGCACGTGCTCTCCGCGATCGTGCAATACGCGCCGTACCGGGTGACCGGCGGTTGGGCGGCGAACCGCGAGGCGTTCCTGGCCGATGCGCTGGCGCGGCTGGAGGCGCTGGCGCCCGGCATCCGCGCTTCCGTGGTTGCGCATGACCTGAAGACGCCGGCGGATCTGGAGGCGGAGTACGGCATGCCCGGCGGGCATTGGCACCATGGCGAACTCGCGATCGACCAGTTGCTGATGCTGCGGCCGGTCGCCGGCGCGGCGCGCTATGCGATGCCGGTGGACGGCGTGTTTCTGTGTGGTGCCGGCTGCCACCCCGGCGGCGGCGTGATGGGGGCGGCGGGCTACAACGCGGCCCGCGCGGTTCTGGCGAAAAGGCGAGCGGCATGAACGATATGTCAACACGGCAACTGCGCGGCAACGTGCGGATCGGGCTGAAGCCCACCCCGTTCATCGAGCGGATGCGGCCGCTGAACAAATTCGAATCCCTGTCCTACTGGCAGGGCTATTGGGCGCCGGCGGATTTCGGCAATCTGGACCGCGAGTACTTTGCGATCCGCAACACCAGCAGCGTGTTCGACCTGTCGCCGATGACGAAATACCGCATCACCGGGCCGGAGGCGGAGGCGTTTTTGCAGCGGCTGATGACGCGCAACATCGCGAAAATCAAGCCGGGCCGCGTGGCCTATACGGTGTGGTGCGATGACCAGGGCAAGGTGATCGACGACGGCACGGTGTTCCGGCTGGGCCCCCAGGAGTTCCGGCTGTGCTGCCAGGAGCACCAGTTGTTCTGGCTGTTGACCTCGGCCGCCGGGTTCGACGTGCAGATCCACGAGGAGACCGACGAGATCATCGGTCTTTCGCTCCAGGGGCCGACCAGTTGTTCGGTTCTGCGCACGCTGGGGCTGACGGGGATCGAGACGCTGAAACCGTTCGAGCTGCGGGATTTCCCGTTCGATGGCGGCACGATCATGGTCTCCCGCACCGGGTTCACCGGCGATCTTGGCTATGAATTATGGGGCACGCCGGCGCAGGCGCTGCCGCTGTGGGACGCGCTGCAGATCGCCGGGCAGGATTTTGGCGGCGTCGAGCCGATCGGCTCGACCGCCTTGGACATGGCGCGGATCGAAGCCGGGTTCATCGGCGCGCATATCG
>Ga0116230_10003203_pt1 | contig 15930 bp, 9 predicted proteins | sample S1TSphfallax_3_FD_88678 | JGI IMG/M metagenome (GOLD analysis project Ga0116230, IMG submission 88678) | Host-associated microbial communities from peat moss isolated from Minnesota, USA - S1T2_Fd - Sphagnum fallax MG | ecosystem: Host-associated > Plants > Peat moss > Unclassified | place: USA... | reverse complement strand
TATATTTGACATGGGCTTATTGCTACACTTCTAGCATGGGGAATGCCTATCCCAACAATGGAAGTAAATTGATGGTGAGTGTTAGAATCAACTTTTCAAGCTTGTTGGTTACATAACCATTAGTTTAAGACCTTGCTTTTGGAACAAGAATCAAATGGTGTATGAGATGGTATTCATGGAGTAAATTACCATTGAGTGGAAACAACATTAAATTCCAAATATACACAACATCAATATGAACAAGGGTCTAATTTAACATGTTATTTTTAACATCTGATCAGTTCTAAAAGTTATGAAATTAAGGTGAACGGCTGAAATATTAACAAATTGTGAGCATCATGGAAATGGGTTTTCTCTTGTGAGACAACTAAAAACTTCAAACTTTAGGTAAGTTAATTGTAATATAAACTCCAACATGTTTCATTTATCATATTTGCAAGTTCAAATAGTAATGTGAAGGAAACATTTCTTCCTGTAAGTTGCCTTAATAGGTTTGAAAATGTTTGTCAGAACTACTTGATCATTCATGCACATATCAATTCCTTGTCCAAAATTTTATTAATGCTTTTCCAGGTGATATATGTGTCGTAACTAATGTTTCATAGCTCTTATGTGATTCATCCCTACAGCTGTCCCAACTTATTTTCTCATAAAGGTCTCAACCTTGTTAGCTTGGTTCTCAGTTCTCACCTTCTGAGCCATGTTTTCAACCATGTCTGTATAGAGACAGGGGTTATGGTTATAGAATTATTGAAGAAAACATACACAAATATGTGGGGGCTACTGAATAGGCTTGAGATTAGGGACAGAAAAAAAGCTTATATGGTCAATCAGATTCTTTAAGTGGGAGCATTGAATTGTTTTGAGGAGTTACCTTCAATAAACTGGCACTTAAATGTTGCAATAAGTGTCATAGGCTTGTCATTAGGTGCAAAGAAAAAAATTTGTGACCAATGAGATTCTTCAAACATGTGCCTTGAATTGTGTTTGAGAGTTGCATTACTGAATTAGTCTGTGTACATCTTGCATGTCACTTTGCATGCAATTGATATGCAAATTGCAAAGAGCTGTTAACAAGATTTGTAGTTTTTACTCATGATTCTCTGATTATTCGTAGAGATGTTGCTCATGGTGCTCTAAGTTTTTTTGTTTTTTCCCTCTGATTTTGTAATGTAGCCACATTTGTGATCATCCACCAGAGGAATTAGTCAGGTCCCAGAGGAAGTAGATTTTCTTAAAGAATGATGTTGGTATTTTGGCAACCTGCTAGAGCCTATCATCTAAATATAGTGATTTCAGAATTTTTTTTCTCTCAAAATCTAGTGATCTCGTGCATTTTTTCACAAAAATCTTAGTAAAAGTGGCATGAATTTTCCATGGTCAACACCTGGCAAAGAGAATATAAAATAAATTGGGGTGCCCCTCATAGTATCAGGCAGGGTTCTGGCATCTTACTTGTGCTGTTTGTTTCTTTGTTCTTCCTCAATTCACACACTATGCTTCCGTTTTGGTAGTGGTTGCTTCCAAGGTTTGCAACCTTGTTGCTAGAAAGAAAACCTCCTTAGAGCTCATGGTCATAAGCTATGGATTTGGTGCGTACAAGATAGCAGCACCTGGGAAGCAGTAATCTGTAGCAAGTTGTCAGGATTGATCCTGGGGGACCTCAAGCAGGAAACAAAGCTGGATTTCAATGCTGATGAGAACACCAAATCTTTCAGAATGATGTGGTTGAGGCACAACAGTGGTGGTTGTTTCTGGGCACAACAAAATTTGTTCAATGAAGAATGGGTGGTGGATGTGCAACCCAAATCAGCTGTACAGATGAATTCAGCACAGATGAATTTCTCCGTTGTATGTGGAGACCCATGATCCTGTGCACAGAAGAATTCCTCTATTGAATGTGGATCACCATCATATTGCACTACAGATGGATTTTCTCCATTGTATGTGGAGCCCCATGATCATGTGCTGCAGACAATAATTTCTCTATTGAATCATGTAGAGCACCATCATATTACACAGATGAATTTCTCCATTGTATGTGGAGCACCATCATGTACACAGCTCAAATGGTCACAGTTGAATGCCTGTTCATTTGATACAATCTACTTGCATTCAAGAATTTTCTAATTCTACTGCAGTCCTTCAGTGAACTGCTTACTACTAATGATATCTCTCCTTTGCATCTCTTCCCTTGAACAGCAATCAAAGTCCCAGTGTGCAACCAAACCATCATTCTGTAGGGTATAGATTCAGTGAGATTTCTGAAATGCACAGGCTGCTGATATCTTTTCTGGGCATAGACAAAGGATTTGGAAATGACATTAAGTTATGGAATCACAAGTGTGCACCTAATTGGCATTTTTGCAGAAAAAATACCAAAAGAGTCCATTCAAGAAGATCTTACCTATTCAAGGCGGAGAGAAGCAACAATCGGCTGGCTGACCAGGAGAGAAGTATCTAACACACATTCGAGGCCACTTCTACATCGGAAGGCCCATCGTGGCTTCCTCAAACGGAAAAATCACATTATAGTTGCTAGTTTAGGGGCCTCGAGGGTTCTAAATCGGTGTCCAGCAGCGCGCTATTGCACTGCCTGTATTTATTGCAACAAAAACTAGTCGGAGTTCTCATGCTCTTGTCGAGTTTCCGGGCAGATAAATGTCACTGCTCTCGGGCGTTTCTTGGTTGAAAAGCTCCCGACTGTCAAGAGCCTTCGTCGAGTGACTTTCTTTCTTTCCGGGTGGATGTGTCGTTATGGCTCTGGAAGGTTCGTGGAGAAGCTCTCGATTGGAGCCTTTGCCGAGTTTCCGGGTGGCTTGATGATGCTGCTCACCTCGGCCGACCTGGAGAGAAGAAGAAAAGGAGGATCGAGGGAAGAATTTGGTGCAGGTTTCGCTCTCAATGCGAGAAAGATGTATCCGGCTAAGATCAGGTTTACAGTCAGAACGGCTAGCAAGCAGCTCATCACAGCCTGAGAGGTTCCGAAGGGCACGTATTTGCCGGACCAAACAATGCCGTGTGCGATGTACACACCTCGAAGGCGTCCGTAGAGCATCTCGTTGTCGATCCAAATATTTTTAAAGACGAACACTGCCCACAACAGCAACGTCCAGATTACAACTGATGTGCACACGAATAGCGCTACCACTACTTGCTTCACCCCCATTGCAAAAAACAAAAAAAACAAAACAGATTTTCCAAGTTTTGCGCTTTCCTGGGTTCTCCACCCTCTTCTTCTTCACCGCTCGTTGGACTGTGAAACCCGGAGTCCTCCAAACCCTAATTTGTTGCTACCGACGATCAACGCAGATTTTAACGCAGGCGCGGAGAAATTTCTTGCGACCAAATTATCAACGCACGAGCGGAGAAAATTGTGTTGGGAGCCCGACTGGTAATTTTTTTAATTCTAAATTCGACTGTCAATTAAAAAAATGAAAGTGAAAATTCCGGCCCCTCCTCCAACTTTAGAGGTGAAAAAATCTGGCTACACTTGGAATTCAGTTAGACGTTTTTGGCTCATCTTCTTTTACAGTTGGAATTTTTAAGGTGATGTGTGAAATTATTTTGTCAACATTTAGCACCTACTTGTTCCAAAGTGTAGAGTTTTAAGGTACATGAGTAAGTATATTATGAAGTGCATTTTGCACACACAATGCAACCTACGAGCACATTTTAAAAAAAAAAAACACAAATAACATATGAACATGCATTAGCAAACGCAAGCACTTATGGGGGAATTGAACCCCTAAAATTCGTCATTCTAGCACAAATGACATACAAAATTAACCCAAGTTAGTATATATTTTCAACTTCAAGAAATCATGCAAAGACAAAACATTATAAGCATTGCAATATGGAGATTGAGCAAAACATGTCAACATTGTGGAAAGGAAAAAAATTTAACTTGTAAAATAAGTATTGAATTCAATAAACTTAAATGCAAAAACTAACATATTTTGCCTTTGCAAAAATTGGCCCAACAATTACACAATGTGTTATTGACTAACCATCGTATAATATTGGTGTCATGTTCCTCTCCACTATTAAATACATTTGGCAAAGTGTAAAATTATTGTGTAAACATGCGCACAACAAATGGCATATGAGTAGTGAGCCTATTGTGGATTTCAAACTTCATAAAAACCAACATAGAAAAACACCTTTCATTTTTCAAGTTGCCTGCACCATGACCAATTCAACCAATTTCACATACTCAAGGAAGTTGCAAACAAGTACCCAAGATGTTGTCATTAAACATCACATTTTGGTCAAAATATTAATGTCAAAAGGTGGCGCCATGCATTTTATTACATTTAATTTCATTGTCGACTTGTTATAAGGCCATTGACATTCATGATTCAAACACAAAGGTTTCCACCCCATCCACCAACTAGGTTTTGTTAAAACAAAATGTTATTTTAATCATTTAAAGGTGTCTTGGGAAATTCATCTCACAATACAATTATAACCAATACCAGGGATACACAATCCCAAACACATTGACCATGACACCACAAGTTCGAAACCTTGTTTTAGTTCTTAAATTAAAGTTTTTGCAAACCTTACCAAAACACCCGCAAACCACATAATTACATTAAAAATAAAAACATAAATTGAAAACAAAAAATGGTGGAAACTTTATAATAGTTCTCAAATCAAAGTTTTTATAATTCATGACATGCATAACAAAAAATTTAAAATAAAATAATGCAGAAGGGAAAGTTCCAAGGATTTATCTTTGCATTTGAATGTTTACCAATGATTTCACAACAACAAATACATCTTTAATGATAAAGGTAGGCATCAAGGTTTCCAAATTTTGATGCATTGCCCATATATGTTGGCCATTTACTTCAAAAGTTAAATGTTGAACTCTAGAATTAAAGATCAATTATCCATGCTTGCATTCAAGCAATGACTTGAAGGCCCAAAAAATGTTTGTAAGAAATACGAAAAATTGTTCATAATACATGTTGTATAAATCACCTTTGTAGACCTTGATAACAACCATGAGGCTACACACAAACATCCTTCATATGTGCAAACTTAATGAGAACATTCATAGATTTTAGCAAAAGTAAGATACAAGCAAGTCCCAATAAAATCTAGAGATCAATAGATTTTCATTGTTCATCTTTGCTTATTGGTTCATAAGGTTATTTAATGCCATTTTCACGAAGAACGTTTTGTATTTTTCCATTAATATTTTAGCAAGGTTGAACATCAATATCCATTCCATCTTCACATTTTAAATATCTTTTTGTCCTTTGTTTCCAATAGTTCAATGAATTTTGTAAATTCTAAATGCCTTTTTAGTGAATGTGCAAAATAATTATGAAACGTTTGTAATAGATTTTGAAAGTGGATGACCAAAGGTAAACTTGACCAAATTGGTATGATGGGCCATACAATGGACCCCTAAAAAATTAGGCACATAGTTGTCATGGATTTGCTTTGTAACATTAGTCCTTGTGCCTTGGAAAACATTAATGCCATCTACCCCAAAATAAATGAGTTTATGGGCAATTTGGTATAGTGGCAAGTCACTACCTATTAGCAACACTTCCATATAATCACCTTAGTTAAGTTATCACTCCTTCATCTTGTAACCACCCAATCCAAAGAGATGATAATGAAAATCCTTAACCATTTTTCCACCACATAGTAATGGATAGACAACCATGAGTGCATTGTGAAAAAATAGGTGTTTTGCAACTAGGATTGCAATTGAGTTTTAATTGCAATTTTGAGTTGTAATGACCACTTGCAATTTAACACATTTTTATAGCTTGAATGTTATTGGACGAGGTACAAAAGTTGTAATAGCACAACTCACCATATATGAAATTGTATACATATGCAACTTGTGCAATTATGTTGTAATTTAATCATTGTAACTACTATGTCATTACATTGCAACTATTATGCCATTATGTTGCAACTACTTCACAATTACATTAGCAACAACATGTCCATGTGACAATGATGTGTTGACAAATCAATGGACACATGGAAATTTTAAATTTATTTTGATATTCAATATTTTGTGAGTTTAATAATTTAGATCATTCAACTTAGGGTTGATAAAATGTTGACATGTCACATTTTGGTAGGTAGGTCAATAGGTAGGTTAGCCTAAAATAGGTAGGCATTGCTATCTACATTTCTTATGTAAGGTGGATAGGTAGGCTTAGGCTAAGTAGGTAAGTAATTTGGGATAATGCAATTTTATTTCGGTTTAACCTTTAGGGCCAAACCTTCTTTTATTGGTTTAGTTCAAATGTCATTTGTTTTTTAATATTCCTAATGCACTTATTTATGTACTTTACAAACAATATTGGATAAAATCAATTGCATCCAATTTGTAATTCACTTGCAATTCATTTGCAATTACTACAAGACAAACCAATGAGCAAACACTTAAGCTCTTTGAGAACTTCAAATTATAATAACACTTGAAAATAAAAAGGATGGTATTATTATTATTATTATTATTATTGTAAATAATTGCACAAAAATCTAATATGATAATTTTGGAATAATTATAAAAAATTGTCAATTAGTGATTTATTATTATAGTTGTATTATAGTTGTTATATGTGACTTTCGTGCAATTTGTTAACAAAGTTAGACATGGTTGACCAAAACTGTATGTATGCTGCATACATTCATATGCATATAAATTCATCTTGGGATTAATATGCAATTATAATAAAATTCCACAAATTCATAATGTGGCATTTTAGTTTTTAATGGCATGTATTTCCATGGGATTATCGTAGCATAATTGTAAATTAGTTATTTCAAAGTTCTAGTTGCACGGTAATGAGGTTTTTGTGCGAGCAATTTCTCATACTATTGGTTGTAATCACAATCAAAAGCAATGTAGTGTGTAATTTGAATTGTTGCCCTAGTTGCCCTTATCAACATTTATTGCATGAATTTTACCAATGGTCCAACCCAAGTTGTCATTCCAATGTCTTTTACTAATTTTTGGCATTACCAAGAATTCATACATCAATTGCAAGGATTCATATTCTATCATTAGATGAACCTACTATGACAAATGAAAAATAGTTACAAATTGAACAAGTTTCCTTAGTTTTCTCTAGTGGTCCCAATGTGCCAATTAAACACCAATAGTTCCTTGGCTACAAGAAAGGTTCTTGGCATGCTTACACTCATTGAACCAATCCACTTTTTTTCACATTTAAACCCCATAATCCTATTAGCCTTCTTATAATGTGCATATTCATAAAAAAATCCCATTTATGAGCAAATAATATGTCCTTCTTTTCTACCTTAATACAAATCCTACACTTAACAATGTGCAAGCTTCCATCTTCCGTTGTAAACAACTCAACCCATGGGAGTTTTGTTGCCATTTTGTTTTTAAAAAATTTAATGGCACCATAGTTTTGCTTATTGATTCATATTTTACATGGGATTGACAAATTTTCTTTAGTGGTGTGGGAAGACTCATTTAAAAACATAGCATTTTATTTTATTTTAAATTTGAAAGATTAAAAACACAATAAAAAAACAAAGGAGATAGAGATGGAATAAGACCATGAAATGAAAAAGTTATATCATAAGCAAGAATGACAAAAGGAGCACCCACAATAAGGTTCATGTAGGAAAATAAATATTTGAACTTATAAATAGGTGGGAGTATTGTAGGTATTGTGACAAAAAATGATAACAACAGTTGACTAACAATTTTTTTATTACCACCCATGTAATTGAACAAATAATAATAATAATAATAATTTCAAGTTCAATGAACACATAATAATGGGTAAACAATTGTTGGGCTTTTACACACATTTAAATTTTGCATCAGAAAATAAAGAATAAATGAAAGAGGTTGTAAAACCCTAATTAATTGGTATAAAAAACACAATGTGTAATGCTTACTGTCAATGTATGCATGTTGTCAATCTACAAAGTACTTACAAATTGCACAACCATAAACAAATAACACCTTATTTTTATAAGTTTTTGCACCTTATGAGTATGCAAGATTGCACAAACTAACCTATTGCATGGTGCATGCCAAAATCATTCACAATGCATGATGCACACCAATCAAAACATGATTGCAAACTTGAAATGCAAATTACAAAAACAAAACCCTAAAAACTATTGAGAAAAATGTATTCTCCTTTGCCACCAATCTTGATCGAGTTCATGTAAAAAACACCAATGTGTGGTTAGCTATAATGATAGGAAGATCTTTGCAATGCCCACCGTTGGTGATTGTCCTAATTGAAAATTTGCATGCCAACATTTTTTGAAAACAATGTAGAACAATAAAACTTCAAAACATCTTGAACACCCAAAAAGAAAAATGATGGAATCAAATATACATATTCCTATTTGCCATTGGGGCTGGAGAAAGTTCACAAAGAAACATCAATGCAATTATGTGTAACAATCTACCTCATTACAAATTGGAACTTGCACATCACAACAACAAACTTTGAAGCCATTGGATGTTAGAAATAATGAAGATTTTGAATATTGTAGTTGGTGAATAACAATTAAAAATGAAAGACCATTGCAAGTAGGCAATTTTGATCACAAGTAACAACTAAGTAATGATGAACACAAATAACAAAGAGAGGAGCTTCATTGGCAAGCACTTTCACACAAACAATGACAAAGGTGTCATTGTTACTATGAATGTCTTATTCAAGAGGCTAGATGTGGCATTTAGACGAGATTTAATGTCCTCCATGTCACATCTTGGCAAGAAGGAAATTTGGTTTAAGGTGTTGAAGAATCCATGCCATCAACACACACTTTTTGGTCCATCCCATTAGTGTATTGCTACTTGGTGACAATTAAAAAAATTCATATTATTTTCCTATCGTATTAATAGCCAAACTGTTTTTAAAATTAAAAATGCTAGTAAATTACCAAAAAAACATTACTCCAAAGGTTTTAATCTTGTTTTTGGTGAAGAATCATCAAAAGGTGTAATTTTTTTATTTTGGAAAATTTTTTTTACCATAAATTAATCGGAAATTTTTGCTCAAAATATTTATTTTGGGGGTAAAGTTTTCTCACAATTTTGTGTATTGTTTGAATGGTCTTGTACAAAAATGTCAACAATTAATGCAAAATTTATTTGGCGATGATTGCCACTAGGGCTCCAATAGAAAATTAAAAAACAAAGAAAGAAAAAACTATTCCAAATGTTATTTTTTAAAACTCATAGCAAAAGCCAATTTCAATACAATGTAGGTCAAAATGTAAAGATAAAACAAGTTTTGCAAAACTATCAACTTGGGTAAAAGGGGTACATTTTTATAAATGATCAACATTAACCTTCTTCACAATTATCAACATTTACCTTGTTCACAAGATAAAGATTAAAGGCAAAAGTGTAATTGTTTAAAGGAAAAAAAACCAATGCCACCCATACAAAAAGATTATAGTGAAAAAAAATTGCAACAAAGTCACGAGATTTAGATAATTCTTTTTGGGGATGATTGCAAGTGTGGTGACATCACAAAATTGAAAACTGAAAAATCCATTGGTTATTGGAAAATGTTTATCAATTTTTGGCTTGGGAAATATTTATTATTTACCATTGAACTACATAGTTTTTTTTAAAACTATGAAACAAATGGAAAGAATCCATTTGCAAGGAGAATTGATACATCAAGAAAAAACACTAAAGGAAAGGGTGTCACCCAAGACAACCCAAACCCTATGGTTTACCAAAGAACATAACCACCACTAAGTGGTTGATAACACCATCTCATTTTCTTCCAACCACGTGCATGGCATGGACCCCAAACTTGATTGAAATCTTCCAAGAAACTATGGACTCCAAACCTAATTGTAATTTTTTAAGAACCTATTTTCTTTTTGAGGTTGTCTCTTAATTTATTTAAGGTTTTTTTTGTCTAGTCTTTTATATTATTATTATGATATAAAAAGGTTGAAAGTCCAATGTACATTTTACCATGCCATTGATTTAAAAGTTTAAAAAAAAAAAACTATTTCATTTACTTGCAACCTATTTTGTAAATAATGACATCTACCTAAATTTTAATGAATTTATTTAAACATACTTTAAACCTAAGTAAGTTTGAAATAAAGTTATAACAAAAATTTTAAAATTTTCATATTAATAAATGAATTAAATGATTAAAAAAATTCATTATAGCAAAGTTTATTTGATGGTCACTTTCTATTATTTTTACAAGGTAATTTGTTGGTTTATTTTAATTTTCATTGTTCATACATGATGATCATCTAAATCAACAATTTAGTGTCCATGGAAGCATGGTTACGAAGTTTACAACTTCTCTTTGCATTAAAATATCTTATGATCCCCAAGAAAAGGTCTTCAAATTTCACAAGTTTTTTGAACATGTGCAAAAGGCTTTTGAAATAGGACCCAATTTGTGTTGAATAATAAATTTGGCTTCTTGTAAAAATGGTGCTTCCACATTGAAAGGATTAAAATTGATCAATAACTTTGACTTCTTGTAGAGGAAAATGGTTCTTCCACATTAAAAAGAGCCACACCTACCTGTTTATGCAATTGCTTACCCTGGAATATTTTTAAAATATTTTTTCTGAAAGCTTGAATAAATCAAATTTGATTTAAAAAGTTGTAATATATTATTATGTAAATTAAAAAATCCCCCAAAATATGTCATGTTTTAATAATCTCATTGAATATATGAATTTTTACAATGTTTAATAACATTGATTATAATTTTTAATGAGTTTTTTTAGAACTCTATTTTCATTAAATGCATCCCAAATGACACCACATGTTTTCGTAATATATTTAAAAAATTATAATTAAAAAAAATTAAAAACTTGCAACATTAAGACAAAATTTGACACAAGCACATGAAAAATTAAGCATAGGTTACATATCTTGTAGCTCATGTTAGTGTGGACACACCCAAAAACTCAACACTCTATCACACACAAAATTTATGAGAATAAAAAAAAAAATCTAAGCAGAAGGCAATGATAATCACAAAAAAATAATATAAAAAATTCCATCCATTCACACAAAAATGTATTACCAAGGACATGAAATATGAAAAAAATCAAATAAAAATTAATTTATAAAAATTGAAAAATGAAATGAAATGAACAAGATTATGATGCCACATGTCGTATCTTAAATCACTTTTAGTCATATTGAAAATGTTAACTGCCACATTTTTTAAAAAGCTAGGTCAAACAAGTTTTGATAAAAGTTTTTGAGCAACAATAAAAGTTGTCGTCCAAAAAACCTTCATAAACAACTATTTATATATCCAATAGGATTAAGAAAATGAGAAAATGGTGAATGGGTTTCAATTAGTATTAATGAAAAGTTATTGAACTTCATCCTTTCTAAATGCACCAAATTAGTGCAGCGTGCCGTGGCTGGTAAAGGGCGCAACACAATTGTGCACCTCCACAAAAGAGTGTAATGAAATTGGACTTGACTGCGGCTCAATATTTCTGATTGGTCGATCATAATGATTGGTCCAGGTGGTTTGCTATTAGTAGTCCCCACATATTTGCAGTTCCAGTTATAGTTTTATTGGTGGGGTTGGCAAAGAAAAGCTTAGATATTTAATTTTATTATCCAGAGTGACATACTGAGCACCGGTGGAGATGCTCTAACATGTTCATTCATGTGATCATCAGCTTGCCCTTGGGTTTTTTTTTTTTTCAATAATGTGATATCGAAAAATTGGCAAAATTTTCCAAAACATTAGTGAAATTATTTGAATTTAGAGTAAAAAACAGAAATTTCCAACAGTTTCCCCATTTCTTTGTTGAAACAATGAAAACAATGTTAGAAAAAAGAATTACTGGTGACCATAGAAAGTGTCATTTTTGTTGAAATCTGGTTAGTAGAAGAGGATGGCGTCTTAAGGCCCCACTGCAGGTTAAGGGCCGACGGACCACACCGTAAGGACTCATTGCATCTTAAGGACCCGCGACACACGGCATCTTAAGGGTCCCACGAGCACGTCCACCTTATCCACGAGGAGAGGCCTCGACCAGCCGAACTAGCGAAGCGGCGATCTGCGATGCGCGAGCGGGCGAGCGAGCGGCGCTCCATTTTGCACGCGAAAAATTCAAAACCCTCGCATCTTCTGCTGCTGCTGTCGCCATCCTGTTGTTTGCGAGAGTAAGAAGAATTTGAAGTTTGTGCGGCGAATATTGTGCAGAGCAAGTATGCTCGCATGATGCCAGTCGCGTGGTGACTAAGTGGAGGGAAGGGAGCAGAAACGGGACAAGAGTGCCGTGAAGTTCTTATCATGGTTGTTTGAGGTTGGTATATCTACTATATGGTTGGAGAGTCTGAGGTGGTGGAACAGCGTGGGTGCGTGCTTGTGTGTAAAACGAAGGCAGTGTTATGTTGTTTTGTTGCTGCGGGATAGTTTTGTCGTTCGGATTTCGGTTGTGATAAATACAAGCGGCGGCGGCGGCGGCTCGCGAGGGCTCAATTTAGTCAATCAAGCTGTCCATCTGTGCGGGGGTATGCGCGGCCCCCCCCCTCTCGGCTCTTACCGGTGACGCCGTTCCCTTCCTGAAAGTAAGTATTGCTATTGTCTTGTTGTGACTTATTAGCAAGTGTTGTGGAATTTTGAGCGAAAGGAGAGCGATTTCTGGACTGCTTACCTTTTGTGAAAGGGACAGAGATTGCCATGTTTTATTTGATTTTGGTGACTATTTATCTCATAGTAATCTCTGGACCAGCGTCTCTCCTGAGTCACTGCTTCCTGTGGAATTGCCTCTCTCGACTGGATATTGAAAGATAACAGTTGGAGGATGGATAGTAACACCAATTCCTCTTCCCCCTTGCAATGATTTTGTTGGGTTTTTTTTCAACCTGATCTCAGGGGAGTGGATGTGAGAATGTTGACTCAGACATTCAAACCACACATCTTGTCATTTTGAAACTGACACAGCACATAGTTGGAGCTTCTTAACTGAACTCAAGATTTTTTTTTAACTGTGTGGCAACAGGCAGCCCTCCATTTGCAATATGCACATTGGAGAACAACAATGAAGGGTAGGAAGCATAAATGACCTAACAATCATCTGGTAGAATATGTCTAAATGATGTAATCTGGGAAATTTTTAGATGTTCAATGTTTTTTTTCTGTGTGGAAGGTAGACCCTTGGTTGCTGCAATTTACAAAGGACACCATCTCTGAAAGGGAGTGATTGAGTCCAACCAGCAATGATAAGGTGGTGATGCATTATGGATTCTCTGCAATCAGCATGCTGCATTGGCAGTGGCATGAGTCTGCAATGATTTGAATGTTGCACTGACCTTGAATAAGGAAACTATTGACTTTTGGCTATGCCTCTTGAGTTCTAGCCAATATTGCGACTGAGTGTTCCCAATGCTTGCTGCAAATCCAACAGAAACTAAGCTCAAGACCCATATCATTGTATAATTGCTTTCCCAAACTCTTTGAGCAGATTACTGTACACTTGTCTACACACATCATTTGGAGTTGATGAAGTCAGTGTGGATGCCAGTCCCCACCATTCAAGATGATGGTGATGGTCTGATACTTTGTGAGTGACACTCCAAAGGTTATGACCACACTGATTCTTGTTGTGCTGGTTTTGGTTTTTCTAGACTGACACTCTGGTTATCATCATGGTGTTATTGTGGAGTTTTGATTGCAATCTCAGAGAGATGATTGCAGTCATGGCCACACTCATTCTTGTCCTGTTTGTCTTGGTTTGGCTTGTTTGGCTCAACCTGACACAATGGTCAAATCTTCAATTTTGCTACTGTGGAATCTTCTCTCAATCTCATAGATATGTAATTGAGTACTGATAGCTGACTGCATGCGTTTCAAAATAGTAGGATTTTGGAGAATTTTGCTAAATTTGATTAGCACAGAACCTCTTTCTGCAAATAGGTTTTTAGAATTAGTTTCAGCTGTTGGTCTGAATTCTACGCTTAAAATTATTTACATTTTACTGCTGTATCGAAATGACCATGTGTGTAACTGCCATACATGGTACTGTTGAAGATCGCTGAAGATGAGGGTGACTGTCACTATTGGTCAAACTTCTCATTTTTTTCTGTTTCATAGGGTTGGTCTCCTCTGATTCCTGTTTGTATTATGTATTTGTGGACATGTTATTGGGTTGTCTCTTGATTCTATTTAGGTTGAGTTATATTGTATGTATGGAAAAGCTCTCTATACCTATGAACACATTTTGTTGTTGTACAATCGTTGTAACAGATGGGCAAGTCAGGGGGGAAGAGGAAGAAGTCTGCTTCAGCAGTGGGGGATGGAGGCACCAAGCTCGACTCAGATGATGCAGTAAGTTTCCAGCGACCAGAAATGCATTGTTGTTTTATATGTTTTCTATGAACTCTCAGTTGTGTAAGCCAGCTTCAGCAAAAGGTTAAGCTCTATCTAAATATGCCTACACAGGCCTTTCTCAAGAGGGCACATGAGCTGAAGGATGAGGGCAACAAGCGCTTTCAAGCAAAAGAGTATGCTGCTGCACTGGAAAAATATGAGCAGGCTTTGAAACTTGCACCGGAAGGTCATCCTGACCGTGCAGTGTTCCACAGGTCACCTACTTATATCACTTCACAGCATTGCAGTAATTCAGTCAACAGTCGTAATTCTGTTGACATTGTATTCCCACGTTTTGTTACATTAAGCGTCATGATTTTGTTACATATCAGAAGAAGAAGAGCAATGCAAAGTTTTCCAAGCAAGTGTGACATGAGCAGAGATTCATAGCCTTCATCCTTCATAAGACTACTTCCTTTCCTTTTTTATGTTGAATATGTAAGCATGACAGATGTAGCATGTGGTGTCTCCTAGTAGCCTTTGTAATTCAACTGCTCTATATGTTTTGAATTTCTTCAGCAACCGAGCAGCATGTTTAATGCAAATGAAGCCGACACAATATGAGAGTGTTATCATGGAGTGCACTCTGGCACTGGAGGCACATCCAAAATATAGTCGAGCCCTACTCCGAAGGGCTCGTGCGTATGAGTCATCTGGCAAATTGCAACTAGCTCTGTCTGACATCCAGCTTCTTCTTCAGGTGAGATGAAAGACCACCTGTTGTTCTCCATTAGTTGTATCTGCTGATCCCTACATGGGTGTTCCACTGACTTGGATCCATTTTATCAGGAATTAACTTAGATCTTTCTTTTTTTGTGTGGGTTCTCTTGTTTCTGTTCTTACATGTGTGTTGCAGAAGGGCATATGAAGCTCTATTTGTCGATGCCTTTGCCAGAGATGTTTGGAGAATATCACATTGGATTTCTTCTGGAATCTGACCAAACTTATGGATTCAGGCAGAACCAAACAATCATGATGCACTGGAACTAGGAAAACGGCTTAGAGCAGCTTTGGGAAACAAAGAAGGTGCCCAGCAGGACACTCAATCACACTCCAGGACCTTGACAGCATCCCCGCCAGATGAGGGGACATCTCCTGGCACTCCAAGGGCTGATGATTCAACAACAATACAAGGGGTTGGGAGAGGGCCATCATTAGCGGCAAAGCCTTTAGGAAAGAAAAAAGGTTGGCAGGTCTCTCTTGGTGGTGGGACAGAGCCAAGGACAGCCTCACATTTGTCTGCTGGATTTATGAATGAGGTGGGAACCAAAACAGATCAACAAATATCTCTATCAGAACAGAGTGAGAATGAAAGTGTGAAGCAAAAAGTGAATGCTGGCAATGGTGGGAAGGTTTCAGATGGCAAGCACACAGGAATTATTGGAGAAGATAGGGTGCCCACAAAATGTGATATGAGGCCTTTGAAATTTATATATGGACATGATATTCGCCGGGCAGAAATTCCTGTGAATTGCAGGTGAGACTGCAGACAATGCATCTGGTTTCCATTCTGATGATGGATGCAGTTTTTGGATCTGAACTTAGGAAATTG
>Ga0116230_10003202_pt1 | contig 15931 bp, 12 predicted proteins | sample S1TSphfallax_3_FD_88678 | JGI IMG/M metagenome (GOLD analysis project Ga0116230, IMG submission 88678) | Host-associated microbial communities from peat moss isolated from Minnesota, USA - S1T2_Fd - Sphagnum fallax MG | ecosystem: Host-associated > Plants > Peat moss > Unclassified | place... | reverse complement strand
TTAATCCTTAGTACGGTAATAGAAATTTTAACCCTAGTTCATTGAATTGATCACAACAATTTGATTTTTAAATAAGTTTATACATTTTTTTCTTGTAATACAATATTTGTAGTTGAACCATGATAAGGTTAGGCTTTTGATTTCAAATTCTACATGAAAATTATTGATAATTTTTTTTCAAAATTTTGGTTTAAATTTCAATTTCATGTTGAACATTAGAAAGATAATTCTCAATTGGAATTTTGTCTATGATTTTAGTCTTAAATGATTCCTAATTCAATGTCTTATTAGTGAATTTTCATGACATAAGGAACCTTTAGTTGTCCACTTTAAATTAATTTTGATCGAACAATGTCATCAGTATAATTCTTTATAAAATTATATTGAAGCCTCACCTTTTATTAACAAAAATATTTATATGCATTGGAGAAAATAACCAAATTGATGGTTGGCACTTTTTTTCCAATTGTACTACATGAAAGGTCTTTCAATACATTGATTTCTACTTATGTGTCTAAAGTTGACATAGAAAATGTAAATGCCATAAACATATTAAAAGATAGATAAATTCAAATGGACTAACAACATATTTTAAACATATAATATATTTAAATAATAACACAATATCAACATATTGTTAGAATGAATAATATTATGTAGATATTAAGGTTAAATTGGCATGTTTCAACAAGACAATGGATGGTAGTATTAATTACCCATCATATTAAGACTAAATTATTTGAACTTCTTGACTTTTTTTAATGTTGCTGTTAGGATCAAGTTTTCTATTGAATTTGAAACAAAACATTGAAAACATTTATTTGTTGGATCTTCTAAAGAGACCAAAGTATTGTTAATATTCATTGATGCATTTGAATATGGTAGCTCCTAGTGTTTAACCTCCAAATGGTCAACATTGTTTGTTAATTTTAGACTTGCCAAAGGGTTTCAAATTAACTAAATGCATGAAATTTTAGTCTAAAATTCGCATCTTTATTATCATTGAACTCAATGTCATATTGTCATATAGTCATATACAACAATAATACATCCATGATCATATAAATCCATATATAGTATGGAAAAGATTTAAAAGCATACGCTACTAAAAACATGTTACAATTAGGGCTAGTGTATAGATCATTATATACCTATTAAATTATGGGGACTAAATTTATAATAGAGTGTCATTAAACATATAATGGACATAGTATGTAGGTTTATGTTTAAACAGCAAACACATTGATCAATAACAAACTTGAATATTATTATGCCTAGACAAGTGACTATGTTTAAATTATCATTCTAGAATAGAAATTGGTGGTGATTCATTTGACCCTTCAAATATTTAAATTTACATTATCCCACATTGTGCCATTAGGTAGAAATTCTTGGGGTACTATTGGTAATTACTTACTATCCTTTACCAAAGGATGAAGCTAAGGTTAGTTAGATGAATGGTTAGTAATAATCCAACAATCACCTACTAGCTAGTGGATTTTAAAGAAGGATTAGGATATTAAAAGACCTAGTATTTTTATTGGGATGAAATGGGCCTTGTGTGGTCTTGTGAGAAAGTGGATTGGGAGAGGAGAAGAGGACTTGGAATGGAATTATTCCCTAGAATATTCAAGATGGGATTGTTTTTTAGGAGACTCTTCTTGTGTGAAGAGAATGGTATGTAATATTGAAAAACAAGGAGGAAAATATGGAAGCAAGCCATATTTGTATTCTTGTGATGGAATATGGTTGGGGGTTTCTCAATGTATTTAGTTAATTCTAGACTTTTGAAAAGTCCATAATTAACAAACATTGACCATTTGGAGATTGAAAATTTGGAGATAAACTTTGATTTAGGGGTCAAAATATGATGCATCATAGATATTTATAATATTTTATATCACTAGATGATCCAACAAATAGATGTTTCTAATGTTTTGTTTCAAATTCAATAGAAAACGTGATCCTAACCACCAAGTTAAAAATACATTTAGGTGGGCACATTCACAATAAAAGGAGTTATGTGTAATGAATTCTTATTGTATCTAATGTTTATTGGATCTGACGTTAGTATTTTCTACTTGTTGGGATAAATTTGAAAACCATCCTTCTGATGCACTTCTATGTTTGTCAATTAGTATTGGGGTGAAATAACTTATCAATTCCCAAATTTGTAGCATAATGAAAACGTAGCTCCTAAGAGAGAAATGGGGGTGGGACTTGCAAGATGCATGCAAGGATTAAGGTGAATTCATAAGTGAGAGTTCAAGTTGAGAAAGAGGGCAATTAATGAAAATTGGAAACAAAATGGTGCATGGACAAGCCACATGCAAACCAAATTCACCAACACACCATAACCCAAACTTTGAAAAGAACTTACACCTTCTCTCCTATGGTATTCCATGATTGTGATGGGGTTTGCATCAAAATGGCAAAATGTCCTAGGATTCCTTCATAGGAGTCCCAAAAATTATTGATATTGTTAAGTTATGATTCATGCAACTTTGTAGGTTCATAATTATCACATTTAAAAACTTTGATTGAGGAGTTATCAAGGGAAAATTTCTAGCCTTTTCAAGAAGAGAAATTTTCAACACCATATCACATGTTGAATTTGAAGATCATTTGACCTTTGTTTCTTTGATTTTAATAGTCAAGAATCATATTATCAATTTGAATCTTAGCCATTCGTTTGGCCATATTTCTTAGCTCACAACCCCAAATGGAGAATGCAAACACACTTTTGATATTAAAATATTAAGACCTTTCCAATGGTATGTTGAATGCCCAATTGGGACAACGTTTATTAACTACACTTTTGTTTTAGAAATTTAGGACTCTTTCAAAACTACAATTTTCAAAGTGCTTTTTAAGTGGGAGTTGATAGTGCTTGGGACTCATTCTTTGCACTTTCTCACACTTGTGAGAATATGATCAAGTTCTAAGGCATTTTCCTAGCCCATTTCCCCCTCTCATGCCTTAGCCTTGATTATGAGCCCAAGGTTAGGTGTATGGGAGTAAATAAATGATGTGATTTTGTGATTTTGTATGTAAAGACTTTAAGTAAAGATCAAGGTTCATTGAACTTGAAAAAACTAGGAAGAAAAATGTGATGATGTATTGACTATGCTTATGAAAAAGCTTAAAGTGAAAATGTACATGTAATCTAGGTGAATAGGGTGTAGGATTGTAGCAACTACTTCATCAAATTGCAATTGAGTTTTCAAGCCCCTCAAGTTGACAACGTTTTGAACCTTAATTGAGTGAAAGGAATTTTAGAAAATAAGTTCTTGAACTTATTTTTTTTGTTACATTGAGTTGTCTTTGTCATCAACATGTTGATGGAAGCTTATCAACATGACATTATTACTACTAATTATTTAACTTATTGTTTCACCTTTCAAAGCAAGGGTAACTCTAGGGAGATATAAAGACATTGCCCATAAATTGTACACTAAAATTGGGGGGCAATACAAACCATAATTTCCCTATTGCATGAGGGAAATTTCGCTTTTGACTAGGATGTTCCTCTTTGACTAGGAATTATGAATTCTTTTCCTTCAGATATTCCTTTTATTAATCTCTCATGAAAATCTCACTTTTCCCACTTGCCTTTTGAAATTGCCTATGTCAAACTCTTGTTGATATTACTTTCGTACCTTTCATTGTCATTCCATGGAGCTTGGTTTGCTATTTTACTTTCCTATTCTATTTTTATGTCAAATTATTCCCATGGAGTGGGCCATTCCTTAAATAAACACTTGTCAACTTTGCCTTGCAAAGCGCTTATTTTGGGAATGCTTTGCTCCTTGGGTGTTACTTTACATTTCCACAACTCACTTCAACAAACACCTTTTTTCATGTATAAAAAAATGGTGTCAAGTTTCTTTATGGTGAAAAATTTGAATATGGTAAACAAGCTTGAAAATTGTAAACATCATGTGTGAAATGACAAGTTTGGAAGGGCACATGATTCATAAATAGTAAATGAGTGTTCATGCATCATGTCTCCAATTCTCATTTTGCACATTAATATGTTCTTCTTTTCCTTTGTTTTGTGTTGCATATCCTTATTACACAGTTCAATTAAGTCAATTTGCAATTTTTGTTGAGTTACATCCATAAACTCAAATGGATTGGCCTTGTCAATAACACTATCCAATCAATTTTGAAACAAATTCATCTAAATTTACCATGTCACATTTCAAAATTCAAAATTTTAAGTCACATTGTTAGCTTCTAAATTATGCACACCATGAAAAAAAAACAACAACAATGGATCTTCTTGAATTGCAAATCTCCCTAATGATTTACTTAGAGACATCTTCATATAAGGTTTTCTTGGCTAGATAAGTGAAATGAATGAACATAAGAAGCCAAAATGACCCACATCTTCGAATAAGGTTTTCTTGACTAGATAAGTGGTGTGAATTGAACACACAAGACCAAAAACCAAGTGAAGATTGATAGACTGCTCGAATCCCTTAGTCCAAGTGTAAAATTTAAAAAGAATTCTTCAGAGAGTGGTCAACATTTTGTTGGCTGAGAACATGTGCAATTCTCTAAAAGAACATATCATTTAAATTTTTTATGATTATTGCAAACACCTTTCCAAACAATTTAAGCTCAAGAAGCTAGTCCCCAAACATTTTATTATTTCAAATTTTTAGTGACGAAATTTTTTGAGCAATTGGTATATGGGTGATTTTGGATGATCCTTTGCATGGTTGTCCTTGAACAATTATAAAGACAATTACAATGGCAATTCATAACTACTTCATTTTCTGGCCTAAACACTTCGTTTCTTTCATAATAACTATCTGCTCTACCTCATTCCTTTCCTAATAATTATCTCACTTTCTCCCTACCCACCAAATGGATTAACATGTGCCAAATCCACAACCTGTTGTTACTTATATTAATTAGTTCCAGGTGCTTCTGAAGTGGTTTTTGTTTTTCTTATAACAATGAGCCTTTTCATTGACCTATCACAACAAAATAGGTGGTGATTTTTTGGAGCCTGGAGTTCCTCCCCTTGACCCACCTATATAGCTGAAAGAGGACAACATTTGTCAAAGCATATGAGATCAAAATGAGGTGCTATGGAGAACATGTGAAGGAACACATTGGGAACTTGGGGAACATATTGAGAACTCATTGGGAACTTGTCGGGAACAACAGAAAATGAAAAGAATCCTCAACTCCCTCTTAAGAGGGGAAAAAAAAAAGCACCTTGAGTGCATGCTTGGGCCCTCGGGTTGGCTGCATGAAACTTCTTATTCCAAAAGAATTTGTCACAATTTTTGGCTTGGGCAATGCCCCTTGTTAAGAACTGAGTACCTAGGTATTCATGTCCATGATATATTTACATCCATTCAAATTAAATTCAACATTGACAAAAATAACAATCAACAATTAAAAACCATATGGGAACTTATATAAGAAGAAAAAAAAGTTGATTGTCACTGGTAGTGCGCAACAACATGGAACCCAAGTTAAAGGACCTAGATCTAAAAGACTTACACCTACATGCTAATAAGTGTAGGGCAATGACCAAGGCCGTGCCCATCATTAGAATAAAAGGGCCCACATGAGGTAGAGCTAAAGTGGGATTGATTTCCATAATGACCGAGGTCAAGGGCATTACACGACATAAAAATCAACAAGCCATTTTTATGTATTTATTTATTTACCATGATACCCAAATGGTACTAGATGGGTACCCATTGGGTATCGTGGTTAAAAATAACCTAGGCATTTCAAAAAGCAACACACCCACCTTTGTAGGCATTCATGTGATGAATGTTGCATTACCAGGTGTGTCCACATACACTGCGTTTCTAGGAGGAGGTTTTTTACAATTAGAAAAAGCCTGTAGTTGATTAAGGGTTCATGAGGTCATTTGTGACTAAGGGACACAAATGTGGTTTTGGCACAAGCAAATGGGGACCTAACTTCACACAATCCATTGTGAAGCTTGGCAATAAAAAACTTTATAGAAAATATTAGGAACGGAGGTAAGAGTTTGATGACATAGCTGGTGAAGTGAAGGAGAGTGGTGAGAAAGACACATGGGATGGGTCAAAAGAACAGAAAAGGGAGGTCGAGGCATATGAAGTGCGCAATGACTTGAGAAGCTAGCAAAGTTCAAAGTGGCATAGTTCTTAAGTGGTGCTTTTTAGAGCTTTAGTACCCTCATTTGATGGATGGGCACAATCTTCTCATCTAATTGAAGACTTCTTGCCATCTTTCTTTTTTGTGTCCTTGCAGTCACCAGCTTCTTGTCATTGCCAGAGTTTTTTCTTTTGACTTTACTTGTGTAACTAGTCTCATGCATAAGGGTCTAGTGTATATTTACAAGAAAAGTCTAAATTGTAGGGCATGGCATCCTCCAGAGGTTAGGGACCAAGTTGCTTTCTTGTAGATGTGTTCTAGTACCCACTTTGTAACCCTTTCCTGAGGAGGATGCACCATAACTGAAGGTGTTTATTTTTCGTAAACTTGGCCATTGCAAGATGTGGTTTGACCTAATTGACATTCAAGCCTCATGGAGAATTTTTGTAACCATGAAAATCAACTGCAATGGCTTTGAGACTTTGACATACTTACTTTAAGAGCTTTAAACTCTTGATGCAAGTGTTATGATTGTTCTAGTGCATTGATGTGGATTGATCCTTAGCAGTCTGCTACACAGGAGCACCTTGTTAGTTTGAATCCTACCAGTTGTGTGAAAAGAAATACAGAACAATGCCCTATGTTGATTGAACCTGTTTCAAATCAGGAACTTAGCAGACACACAAGATGTAATTTGAAAAAAAGAGTTTTATCTTTACAATCGTGTAACATTGAGGACAAAACATGTTTCATGCTGATCTAAATTGCAAATGAATCATGACAACACATACTTTATTGGAGATTGTAATTGCCCACATCATGATCTTCATGGAAATACAAGCTCCACTCCAATTGCTTGTTGCAAGATCAGCAATCTCCAATCCTAAAAATGAAGAGACCCAAATATGCAAAACTACAGACATCATTGATACTCTCACATTGCCAGCTTTGGAGTGTTGAGGGAGGAGTCACTTGAATTTCCAGTACTGACATTCTGTGTTTGCATTGCAACATCAGTGTCCTCCAGCCCCAGATGTTGCTAGAGCAAAACCAGATCAAATCTTGGCTGGTGATGTCCACTGCAAACTTCAAGGGCTAGTTGCTATGGGTAAAAGGACCCAACCCATGATTCAATTAGCAATGGCTAATGCACAGAGGATCTAAGCTTGGGTAGAAAGTATAAAGACCAAAGAAAACGATGACACAGGAATGAAATCAACTGGTACAATTGAATTATCCTCAAATGGAAGCCTTACATGCCTTACATAAGGTGGACAAGTAGGGTGCATGTTTCTAAGTGAGTACAAAAACACTTAGTTATTAATAGTTTTCCACATGTGCATCAAGTAAAAGCTGCTTCGCAAGAGCTTTTGTTGCACCAAGAACACCTAATTTTACCAACTAAAATGCTGGCATGGATCTTGGGAGCTACTATTATGGCACAAATGATGGCATATGGGGTGCTTCAGAAGTCTTATATTTCAATTGACAGTCTCTTGGCTACAAAATCACCTCAGAAAGGAGCACAAAAACTAGGACCACAGTAAGAAAAGCACTTGATGATTTTTCCTATGGAGGCTGTTTCATTGCTGCAATGCCCCCAGAAGGTCAGACATGCATTCTACACTCAAAACACTAATGCATAGAAGATTGCTATCATAATCTGCAAGAAGGAGAAGCACCTGATGTTTGGTGCTCTCTCTGCCATGCTCCCAACCTTTTCACTCAGCGATGCCCTCAACAACACCCATAGCAAGGAAGCCAAAGGTTCAGCACAGCCTAAATTAAGCAGCCTGTTCCTCAGGCTGTCGTGGAGGGGCCTCCTGGCTTGGACCTCGTCTCCAAATGTCTGGTCGTGCATCATCACGGTTACTTCGTTCACGATCAAACCCACCACCACTCCCACCTCCTGAGCCCCAGCGATCCTCTGAAACTTTTGGCCCAGGAAAGGGGCGTGCAGGGCGAGATGGTGGTCCATCACTGTAACCACCTCCACCAAACCTTCCACCTCCACGTGGAGGAGCATAGGTATCACGAGACACTCCTCGTGGAGGCTCATAAGCTCCTGGTCGTGAATGAGGGACCTCTGGCTCACGGCTACGAGGAGGTTGATACTTGTTTGAAGGAGGTGGTGCACTGTCAGCCTCGGCCTCCACTCCATGCTCAGACTCACGACTAGGAATTGGTGTACGGGTTGCAAACAGGGCAGGCCGTCGTTCTTCCACTGGGGGCCGGGCCTCTCGCCGATCATTCCAGTTGTCCGAAGATTCCATACTACTACGTCTGGGTTCTTCACTCTCAAGTCTCTTGCGAAGTGAAGGTGGGATGAATTTGCCAGGCTTGTCCTCAATCTTTGATCGTAATGCCTCTCTTTCACGCTTCTCCCTCTCCTCAGCCTCAATCTCCCGCTGTCGCTGCTTTTGGGCAATCTCCTCCAGCTTGGCCCACCTGTCAGCCTCTTCTTTCTGTTTCCGTTCTGCCTCTGAAACACAACCACCAATAATCACCTCATCAGCAACTCAAATGAGATCTACCAGTAAACATTTGAATTGACATAAAACTCTGCTCATTTGATACCTTGAGGCACCTCCAATACCAGCCAGTCCTACAATTTCTGTAGACCCTTGCCTCACCAGGGGCCACAGACTGCTAATGAAGAAAGCCCAAGAATAAAAGAAAGCATTAGGAAATGGAGAGCACACCTTCTAGCTTCCTGGCCTCTTCTTCCTCACGGATCTTGAGCAAACGAGCCTCCTCTTGTCTCTTATAATATTCCTTCTTGCGTCTTACATCACGTTCCTGTGACCTGAATGCACGTTCTTCTGCAAGTCTTTCCTCACGCAATTGTTTCAGCCTCTCAAATTCTCCTTCACGCCGGCTGACTACTTGTTGCTGGAAATGATTCTGCTCCCACAAAATGGAGACACAACAAATACTTAACACAGATTACAATTGGCCCTATGCAAGATAAAGACCAAAGAACACATTTTCCCCCAATCTATGGAATAAATAATATACATAGAGAGCACCTTGTCATCAAGCATTCGGATAAGCCTATTCTTCTCCACCAAATCTGTTTCATGCTGTTTCTGACTCTGCTCAATTGCTTGCTGCAAACACATTCAACACATATCATGTCAGGCCGGCCATCCAACAGTTCAGGAACAAAAAATGTATATTGTCTTGAGTGTTAACTGGAACAGGAAAAGTTACCTCCTGTTGTTCCTTGTAAAACTTCTCATCATCCTGCAGTCGTTTCTGATGAGCTTCTTCAATCAGTGGTCTCTCTTCCTCCCGCTTAGCACGTTCCAAATGATCCATGGTCTTGGAGAGTTTTTGCAACTTGCGCTCCATTTCTGCCCGTTCTTTCATCTGCTCACTGAGTGCTTCTTCCATAAGGCTTTGCTTAGTCACTTTTATCACCTCCTGCAGTTTCAGATGGTATGAATGTTACTGACTTCACTTATTGCAAACATGCAAAAATCCTGAGCATCCATCAGCAACTGAACAGTCCACACACAAAACTCACTCCGTCTCCTGTGGCCTTCTTCCCCTTTTTCCCCTTTCGCTTCTCAGCTTCAGCAAGCAGAGCTCTTGCTTCCTCAAGCTCTTTTTCTTCAATCTCCTTCCGAATCCTGGCCTCCTCACGCCTGGCTGACTCATTTGCAAGCCTCTTGGCCTCAGCCTCTTCTGTCAGTCGTTGCTGCTTCAATCTCTTTGACTCCTCTTCCCTTTCCTACAGCCACATGACACAATCAGCTCATCTGTCCTAGATGGTTGAGATTTCTAAGACATGCGAGAAGAGAGAAGTGAGCTGAAAACCTGCATCATCTAAAATGAAAGCTAAGGAACCACATATGATAGTGGAGGAGCATGCTTCAACACACCATTTCAAGCATCTGCCGTTCCTGTTCTTCTTTTCTCCTCTCAATGAGGACCTTGCGTGCCAACAATTTCTTATGCTCCTTCTCAACAATGACTTGAAGCTCAGAGAAGGGCTGACTCTGCCTGGGTAGCCTCTCGATTGGCAGTGGTTGAATCATGCCAATAGCCTTGTTGAAGCGCTTGGCCAGGATGGTGAGGTGATTCTTTATCTTCTCAGACTCCAAATCCTGGCAGAGCAACGCCCATTATTTAGATGACCTATCCATCAAGGACTTGGATCACAAAGACTGACAAAATAAGTAAAAAGTTGAGCCTAGAGACAATCACATAAACCTCATCAACACTTCAGTGGGTACATCAGGCAGGCAAAAAAACTTCTGTGAGTATCCCAGAAAGAGCTGCTGCCAAAATGCTTACCTGACTGCCAAAACTGACTACTCCTTTGAGGTGATCAACTTTGACTTGAACAAAGTTGTACTTCACTGCATCAACTGCAAGTTTCTCCACAACAGAGAAGTCGAAGAAACTGATCATGTTTGTCAAGTTGGAAATTTTCATTGTCTGATAGACTTGGGACACCTGCACACCATCATTGCCCATGTCTATCAAAGAGTAAGAGAAGTTCAATCCTTGGTGTGGAAGAAGGGTCATACATACAGAGGAGTGTCCTCCAAAAGACCAGCAACAAGCTACACTCGGCAAAAAATAGAAAGGACTCTCCATGGACAAAAATAAAAGAAACAATACACATGTTCAATTCTGAAAGCTCAAAACACCATAAACATCACTTGAAAGAGGACAGGAGATCACAACCAATATCTATCCCAAGAGGATTTATGAGATGACACAATATTACCACATAATAGAAGACTACCTGCTGAAGTACTCTGAGAGTAGTCAGTTTCTCCAAAGCAGGGACATACTGCTCCAGCTGCACTTCTGGAACTGGTGATGCAGATGACAGCTTATCACTGAGCTTTGAAAGCTTCAACATATGGGGCTGAACCTTTGCAGCAAGGTCAAGGGGGTGGAACTCATTTTCAACCAAATTGTACAAATCCTTCACTTCCTGAGAAACATAAGTAAGCACACCCTTTCCAACCTGCATGCCCACCACCATCTTAAGCGAAGGTTCACAAATCACACAAACAAAAAAAGAAAAAAGAACATGTTTTCCTGAGGACTATGGTCAACTATAACTGTAATAGCAAACATATCCCATGTCAACTAAACTGCAACCTTATAGGGAAGTCAGTTTGAATTCACAATTCATGATGGGGAAGTAAAATCTGGCAATTAGATATAGCATCCTTCCATACAATACACGAACTAAGTGTCAGACTCAAGGTTTTGCAAATGCCCTGGGCTACACATTCAAAGGATTTTTCTTTCTACAGATACACTCAGGACATGCTAATCCACTGAGCTATATAGACAGTGAAAAACTGGTGGAAAGTTACTTACAAGCTCTGAGAGTAGTGCTGCCCTTGACAACTGCAAAAAGCAGCAATAAAACAACAGAGTAAATATGCTGATGTAGATATCTTTTCAAGTATTGAGAAACTCCCCATACTTACCATTAAAGTTACCCTGAGAATTGAGAGATGATTACAAGGTTAGAGAGAATTCAGATCCAACAACATACCAGAAAACAGGAAAAAGTGGAGACCCAATGCTAATGAACACAAAGAACTGAGGAGAGTGGACAATTTCAAGAGCAATCAGCTACCACAATGTCCTCACTCATCAGCTCCCATCAGTGAATATTGGTTAACATCAGACATCAACCAACATACTGAGTTTCTATCACAAGATTGACAGTGGCAGTAACAGGATGATTCAGGCACGATGGTGGCTAGCTCAATAAAACATACAAGAGATCACCATTACAAAGGGAACCAAGAAGAAAGGGGAACGCAATCTGTGCCACCTCTCTTTTTTCTAACTACATGCTTAGAGGAATCAGGAATATCAAGAACTAACAAATAATCAACAAACCTCCTTACTAAAAATGAATAAATAGGAAAAATTGCACAAGCATTTGACTCTCAGTAACATGATTTCAAAGATTGAATTGATTCTGAAAACGTAGAACTTGGCTAGGTAGAATGCACAATATGCCAATATCAAGTGTGAGAAACCTCAATATTACCAAGAGCATAAAGAAGCAGAACTTCCAATCACATATTAAGGTGTGAACCTACACAGAATACTTCAAAACCAAAGGAAAATACAAAGACAAAGCATCCAAAATGACCTATTTTGAGAAAGAAAAAAACATGCGCTTGCCCATATTGTGAAAGAGTGCACTCACCACTTCCCGAGAATCTTTCTTGGGGTCAAGAGAGAACCCCAAAAGATTGGCCATCCGAATATTTCTGTCTTTCTCCATCTCAAGTTCAAAATGGTGAGCACCATGCTTGCGATCATAAGGTGTGATTGCAAGGGTTGCCAATAGCACTGATGAAGCCATCAACTGCAAGTCTTTTGCTGTAAGATTCTTGTTGTAGCTTTTCTGCAGATTGTAAAGTTTGTACCAAGCATAAGCATGATAGAGGTGACTGTCAGCGACCCAGAATATCTTGGTCAACTTGGCATAGTAGATGGCCATCATCTGGGGTTTGGGAGTTTTTTTCACCATTGACATCAGTCCATGGATATCCTCAATTGAACGGAATGCCTCCTGCAGATCACACATACGAAGTGATTATTCATTGTACAGAGTTTCACAACCAGTATTAAGCACCTTTGTTGAACATTTTGAGCAAAACCCAAGGATATTTATACTGCTACAGGAATCTACAAGCATCTGTGTGCAAGCAGAGTTTACATCACATCCCAGAAAAAATATTACCTGCCATAGCTCCAGCTCTGTGGCAACCTTAAGTTGCTCAAATCTGGTTTCAAGGTACAGCTGCAAGCTTTCTGGTTGAGTCAGATCAGGTCTATCCCTCTGATCTCTGTACTTGTTAAGGTTCATCAAGTGGTTGCGGAGAATTTCACATAGGCGCCGAAACTCAGTAGTTCGCTTGTATTGTAAGCAAAATTGGAATGCACGGTGAGCTGTCATCTGTCAACAAGGAAGAGCTTGTCAGATTCTGCATAGTTAATGTGAATCTCATTTGCTAACTTAGACATTCAGACCCAACCCTACTTAATCATTTGTAAAGTTCAAAGGTATTACATTGTAGTCCTAGAACAGAACTACAGAAATACATTTCAGAGCCTTAGGGTTTCAGGCTGGTCTGGACATAAGCCAATATAGAAGGAGATAAAAGACATACTGCATACAAAGACTCAAGCTTGGAGTTGTTCCGAAGAATCTCCAGGACAGTTCGGTATGTCTCCCATAAGAACTTGAACCAGGGTGTAACAAGCTCACGATCAGAGCGCTCCTTTCCCTTCTCCCCACTCACATAGCTCATCATTAAATCTTCAGGCCTCTTCTCTGCCTCCAAATCTTCAACATCCAGGGTCACTTCAGCTGCTTGAGCCTGTGCTTGCTCTGCCCGCTCACTGGACAGTTGCAAGAAATACTTGATCACCTCCTCCAGTGAACTCACATTCACTTGCTGGCACACAATACGGTACTGGATGAGGCCATCTTTTGCAAACCTTCCCTTCTTCATGTCCACACACAGCTCCACATACTTGAACATAATTCTCTCGAGTGTTTTCTGCCATGCCCGGTATCTCTTTGAAGTAATCAGGTCATGAAGAGCTTGCAATGCTGCCTGCTTCTGGCCAACATTCATCAACTCTGCAACCACATGAGAGAAGCCCATCAGCTAAAACCGCCACCCTGACCTAAACCAATGTTTAGATTTCAAACCTGTCCCAGATAGGTGGCAAAATGTCATCAATGTGCAAAAGATGCAGAAAAAGTCCAGTCAATACAACCTAGTGTCCATCATGATAAGTTCACAAATTTGATAGGCCAAAGCAACAAATTAGAGCCCCATGATCCAAAATTCAGTAAGTAACAGCTTCTGAATGTCATGAGTAGAACCTATTGAACATTTCCACTGGCACCCTTTCTCAAAAACATCAAACACTAAAAACAAAGAACTGTTTTTTGAAGCAGCATCACATTCCTACACCATGATCTCAATTCTAAACCAGAAGAACCTAATCCACTCCTCAATATTTGGACACTGATTCCTTCCCCTAGACTAGCTCTGCAAGCCTTGCTACATCATGAGTGCATGTAGAACTCGTAGAGGACCAGGTCAACGAATTTAGGGTTACAGCCTGAAGTCAAGCATTGCGAGAGCCTATCATCTCATGCTAAGGTCTTGTAGTGTGAAGCATGATTTGACATGTAAGTAGAGTGCCATCACACTCCAACTACTGAGATTTCTTATAACTTCTCGCATAGTTAACAACGCGCCTTTCGTGTTTGGTTTCCTATCTAATTTCTCCAGCAGGAGCGGGATTAGCGTCTGTGGCCGGCCGGCCGGCGTCTAAGATGTGTCCCCTAACAAACTCAGCCACCCGAGCATTAACTGGAATCTGATCCAAGGCAAGAAAAAGATACTCGTTTCGAGCACAAGCAGCGCCCTCTCATGCAAGACACTTTAACCGATCAGTGCCGCTTGTACAGATCTCTAGTCAGCCACCGCAATCAGTATAGAACACAATGACTCAACGGGTAACAATTGTAGAAAAAAATCCTCGCAGAAGTTACGAAAACGTTTGACAGAAAAACTGTATTCTCACTTCAACAATCATTCTACGCCAGTGGCCACCACTTGCAACTAACAAAACCCGAATGCGACGAGTAGGAAAGCCCCCAAAAAAAATCAACGCAGCACCAGGAAGAAAGAAAGAAAAGAGGCATGCGGAAGCACAACCTAACGAAAACACATATGGTATTGCTTTGAAATCCTACCTTCCGCGCGCTTGAGGGCATTCTCGGGCTTGGCGAAAGTCGCCATGGTAGACAAAAGACCGGCGCAAGATCACTCCGCGCCTCCTATAGACCTGCAGGCACAGAAAACAGCAGCATACAATACACTGGAAGGGTTGAGAGAGATATGGAAAAGGGAAAACGAGATCGCGGGCGAGAGAGAAAGAGAGAAGAGAAACAAGAGCGATGGAGGCGAGCACAAACCCCTTGTGAGCGCCAAACCCTAACTTTCTGAAACTGCGCTTACTACCGTGCGGGAGGCTTTCCGGCCGTTCGATTCCCTAGACGCTTATCGGAATGGTGTAGATGGCGTGGCGTTACCACGCGCGCTTTACGTGACATAAAGATGAGGCGGTGCTGTAGTAAAAGAAGTGGGACCAGCAAACTCTAGTACCTGCCCACTTCAATGCTAACCTCTTTCCTCTTTTACGTGAAGGGAAAGAATGTACACACTATGAACTTGGGCTTCAAGTTGCTTCAACTTTTTTTTTCTTTTTTTTTCCTCTTTTTTTTGTTTCCATATGGTTTTCAATAGTCCATCCTTATTTTATTATTGATAAAAAAGAAGAGTTATTAGTAAATAATATAAATATTATGAACATGAAAAGGCATCTATTAAGTTGTTTTTTTAATATCCATGTTAGTGGGTAGAGAAAAAAGAATGAGATTATTTATTTATTTTAAAAGAAAGAGGTAATTATTATAAAAAAGATCGAAATAGTTAGGTTTTCATATGATCCTTCAAATTCCAATTAATGAGAATTATCAATGAACAACTATATGAAGGATTGTTGTGGTACTTTTATCATTTCAGCATAAATTAAATTTTTTTTTATTTTGTCGCACTTTTGAAAAAATATTTATTGTTTGTGTCAAATTTTTAATAAAATCAAAAAGTTCAATTGTCAGGTTTTGAACGATAGACCATCCATAATAGTGACTAGTGGGTGCCCGTGACCTTCGGCCACCTTGGTTCATCTTTTAGAAACTTTTAACTTTTTTATTTTTATTTTTATGTATTTT
>Ga0116230_10003200_pt1 | contig 15941 bp, 19 predicted proteins | sample S1TSphfallax_3_FD_88678 | JGI IMG/M metagenome (GOLD analysis project Ga0116230, IMG submission 88678) | Host-associated microbial communities from peat moss isolated from Minnesota, USA - S1T2_Fd - Sphagnum fallax MG | ecosystem: Host-associated > Plants > Peat moss > Unclassified | place... | reverse complement strand
TGGATACCGGTTTTGGGATAAATCCGATGCTCAACTTTTTGAATCTAGAGCATCTTATCCGCCTTCAAATGATTCCATTTGAAGGCGGGATGCTCTAGCCGAGATTAGGTATTGTCTCTTTGTAGCTTTGCAAAGCTTGAGTCTTATCCCACCAATCGGCAAATCCATCGACATTGAAGATGGCGTCTTTGTCTGGCGTCAGCGAAACATAGAAGATGATCGGCGCGAGATAGAGATCGGCGAGGCTCAAATCGCCCGCGATGAAGGATGACGAGCCCTTGGTTTTCATCGCGAGTTCGATCGCTTTGCGGCCCGTCTCAATTCCGTTCTGGAGCATGGTTTCGTTCTTGCCGCCGATGAAATCTGGAAAGTGATGATAGCCAGCAACGCTAATCAAGGCCCCGTAAGCATAGGAATCGATGATGCCGATGATCATGTCCATCATGGCGCGCTCTTTGGGCGTGGCCGGGACCAAGGATTTTCCTGGCAGAATGTCGTTGAGGTAGCGGGTGATCGCCGAGGTTTCGAGAATGCGAAGCCCGTCATGGTCGAGCACGGGCACCTTGCCGAACGGATGGCGCTCTAAATGGTCCGGCTTTTTCGGATCGCCCGCGAGAACATTGAGCTGTTCTTGCTTGAAGTCCGTGAAGCCTTTCTCAGCCAAGAGCATTTTGACGGTGCGCACATAGGTGGAGCCGTCGAATCCCCAAAGTGTCATGTCAGGCATGGATTTTACCTTTTTGGCCGTGTCGTATTGGAAAGGATCGTCATCGGTTTATAGGGCGTGGACGCCTGAAATCCATGAAGGCTCTTACCGGCTCAAAACGACAGTCTTATTGCAAAACAGCATTCGTTCCACGCCCTGCTTGACTTAGCACGAGATTGGCAGGATGCCTCGCTGATCCATTGTCATCTCAAAGGTCTTCCCGCATGACCGGCGCGGGCACAAATCATTCCAAGATAAGTCTCGAGGGCGGCCCCGCCGTCATCCTGGTGCGCCCGCAATTGGCGGTGAACATCGGCATGTGCGCGCGCGCCATGGCGAATTTCGGCTTGTCGGATTTTCGCCTCGTGTCGCCGCGCGAAGGCTGGCCGCGCACCGGCGCTTTGCGGAAAGGTGCCAATGCCGCCGCCGCTGGCGCGGTGCATCTGCTCGATGCCGCGAAACTCTACGACACAGTCGAAGAGGCGATCGCCGATCTGAATTTCGTCTGGGCGACGACGGCGCGCGAACGCGGCCAGGCCAAGCGCGTTTTGACGCCAGCCGAGGCCATGCCCGAGACCGCCGCGCAATTGGCAGCGGGCGAAAAGCACGGCGTGATGTTCGGCCCCGAGCGCACCGGCATGTCAAATGATGAGATCGCGCTCGCCGATGCGATCATCACTTTTCCGGTGAACCCGGCCTATGCCTCGCTCAACCTGGCGCAATCGGTTCTGCTCGTCGGCTATGAATGGCTGCGTGCTTCGAGCGAGGCCAAGGCACCTTTCGTCGAGCAAGAGCGCTGGCCCGCGGCGCCGCGCGAGATGCTGACATCGTTCTTCGACTATATCGAGACGGAAGCCGAACGGGCAGGCTTCTTCCGGCCTGTGAGCAAAATGCCGGTCATGCGGCGCAATCTGCGAAATATCTTTCATAAAATGCGCTTATCGGAACAGGATGTGCGCACCTTGCGCGGCATGATCGTCAGGCTTGTCGAAGGGCCGCGCGCCGATGCGGAAAAACGCAAGCGCGTTGATGACGCTCAAAAGCCGGCCGAGAACAAAGAACCAGCCGATCCATGACCGCTGAAGATAAATTTTTAGATGACGTCTTTGCTGAATGTCCGCAATGCGGTCACAAAGACTTCACCGGCCCCTCCGAGCCGCAACTCGACGACATATTGATCTGTATCGGATGCGGCCGGAGCCTGCGCTTGGAAGATGCCCTCACCGCTGGGATCGAGAAGGCGCTGGTTCACGAGCTGACCAAGGATGGAACCTTTAAGCGCTAGCGAGACCGGTGCCTCCGCCAGCGCCTCCGCGAGTTTGCCAGCGCCTTGATCGGTGATGCGGATACGCATGAGGGAGTTTCCAGACACACCGGCTTTTGAGATAGATGCTCACAACATGCTCGGCAGCACGCGGTCAGGCGGGCGGTGGCCATCCATGAAGGCTTTCACATTGATGATGACCTTCTCGCCCATATCGATGCGGCCTTCGGTCGTGGCCGAGCCCATATGCGGCAGAAGCGTCACTTTGCCAGCCGCCGCGAGCTTCGTCAGCTTCGACGAGACGGCGGGTTCATGCTCGAAAACATCGAGCCCGGCACCCGCGATTTCGCCTGCTTCCAGCATCCGGGTGAGGGTGATTTCATCGATGACCTCGCCGCGTGCGGTATTGACGAGGATCGCCTGCGGCCGCAGATGTTTCAGCCGCCGGGCCGAAAGCAAATGATAGGTCGCGGGCGTGTGCGGGCAATTGATCGAGACAATGTCCATGCGCGCCAGCATCTGATCGAGCGACTCCCAATAGGTGGCTTCGAGTGCTTCTTCGATCGCGGACGAGACGCGGCGGCGATTGTGATAATGAATCTGGAGACCGAAGGCCTGGGCCCGCCGCGCGACAGCCTGGCCGATCCGTCCCATCCCGATAATGCCGAGCCTCTTGCCGGTGATGCGGCGCCCGAGCATCCAGGTCGGCGACCAGCCGCCCCATTCGCCGCCGGGGATCACATGCGCGCCCTCGACGATCCTGCGCATCACGGACAAGATCAAGGCCATGGTCATGTCGGCCGTGTCCTCGGTCAGGACGCCGGGCGTGTTGGTGACGTCGATGCCGCGCTCATGCGCTGCCAAAACATCGATATTGTCGACGCCATTGCCAAAATTGGCGATGAGTTTCAGCTGCTCGCCCGCGGCCTGAATGAGCCCAGTGTCGATCCGGTCGGTCACGGTCGGTACCAGGACATCGGCAATTTTGGCGGCCTCGGCGATTTCCGCCGGGCTCATCGGCCGGTCGTCCATATTGAGCCGCGTGTCGAACAGTTCGCACATGCGCGTCTCGATGATATCCGGCAGTTTGCGCGTCACCACAACGAGCGGTTTTTTCTTGGCCATTCAGGTTCCCGCTTATAATTCGCCCGTTTTGTGATTCACTTGCTTGTGATCGAACCCGCTTGCTCGCAGCCAGCGCTCTCGCGGCGCCCGTATTGCGGCATTATGGACCCGCGCAAAATGAGGTTTTTCATCCAGTCTTAAGCAATGTTCGGCGAAGTTCTAACGAACTTTACACATATAAACTCTCTACCAGAGAGCCGGTCAAAGACAAGAAGTGGCCTGCGTTACAATGCACGAGGCTATCATCGGGCGAATCGGCGTTAGGATTAAAAAGAAAATGTGGTTTCGTCTGAAAAAAACTCTTGCGAGCTGGATGGGTCAAGGCACGCGGAGCGCCCGCGCGGCAGGGCTTTTGGCTTGGTGTTTGGCCGTCGTCATAGCGGCTTTTTGTTCGCTGCCGCCAGCCTTAGCCGATCAGCTCGGAGCGGCGAGCGGCCTCCCTGTCCCGCGCTATGTGAGCCTCAAATCGGACCGGGTAAATCTGCGCGAGGGACCGTCCAAGGATCATCGCACCACCTGGGTGTTTCAACGGGCCGGATTGCCGGTCGAAATCACGGCGGAATCCGAGACCTGGCGGCGCATCCGCGATTCGGAAGGTGTCGAAGGCTGGGTACTGCACTCGCTTTTGTCGGGACGCCGCACGGCTTTGGTCGCGCCCTGGCGCAAAAACGACAGTTTTTTACTTTACAGCAAACCCAATGAGAAGTCTGACCCGGTCGCCCGCCTCCAAGCAAACGTGATCGGCGGGATCGCCAAATGCGACGGCACCTGGTGCCGGATTTCAGGCGAGGGTTTCGACGGCTATATCCAACAGACGAATTTGTGGGGTGTCTATCCGAACGAGAAGATCGAATAAAAATTCATGCCCAAATAGAAGGTATGTGTCACGCGTTGTTGCGCAGCCGTACCACGACATCGACGCTGGCGATACTTTTGCCATAAGGCGGTTCGGGCAATTGCAGGAGATCGACCGAAACCTTGGGAATGTCGATGAGCGCATGGCTCTCTTCGATCAGGAAATGATGATGATCTGAGACATTCGTGTCGAAATAGGTTTTCGACCCATCGATGGCGATTTCGCGGAGCAACCCGACACCCGTGAACTGGTGCAGACTATTATAGATCGTCGCGAGTGAAATCGGGACGCGCGAGGCTTGCGCCTCCTCTAAAAGCATTTCCGCCGTCAGGTGGCGGTCGCCCTTGCCAAAAAGGAGCCAGCCGAGCGCAACCCTTTGCGGGGTTGGCCGCATTCCGGCGGCGCGGAGCTTGGTACGCAACTCGTGGACAGGACATCCAGCGAGGACGATGCCGAGAGCATTGCGGCGCGCGGTTTCGCGGCGGCGCGTTTTGGGAGTGCGTTTCGATTGCGGCATGCGACCAGCTCCAGAACATCTCGAAAGCGACATGCTCATGACATAAGCTATATATGAAACCTTTCAGAAATCGGCAACCGGCCTTGAGACGGTTGATAAGCCGCTATTTTCGCTGCGCCGCGGCATGGGACGCCTTGAACCAAGCCGATGGCTGCGGCGGGCGGCGAGGCCGCGCTGCGACAGCGGTATCGGAGAGAAACCAGCGTTCTGCGGCTTTCAGCCTTGGGGCGGCTGTGATAGAAGGCCGCGTTTTCAGGCCTTCAAGATGCGCGCGACGGCGTGAATTTGAACCGGAACTTCAAAATCGGCATCAGAGAATAAAGTCGGGCATCGGATGAACAGGTCCTTTCTCTTGGCGAGAGATTTATTGATATGAGCGAACGGCGCTCCAGTTTTTCCTACGACGATCTGATTGCTTGCGCGCGCGGGGATCTCTTCGGCCCAGGCAACGCGCAGTTGCCGCTGCCGCCCATGCTCATGTTTGACAGTATCGCAGATATTTCCGAGACGGGCGGGGTCAATGGCAAAGGCGTTATCCGGGCGGAATTCGTGATTAAACCGGAACTTTGGTTCTTTGGATGCCATTTTAAGAACGATCCGGTGATGCCGGGCTGCCTTGGCCTCGACGCGCTTTGGCAGCTTTTAGGCTTCTATCTGGGTTGGCTTGACCTGCCTGGACGCGGCCGTGCGCTCGGCGTCGGTGAAGTAAAATTTACCGATCAAATCCTGCCCACGGTCAAAAAGATCATTTATGGTGTCGATTTGAAGCGGGTCTTCAAGACCAAATTGGTGCTCGCCATCGCCGATGGCTGGCTTGAAGCGGATGGGACGCGTGTCTTCGAGGCAAAAGATTTGAAGGTCGGATTGTTCAAATCCGCTGCCCCAGCGGCATAAGCTTACCGCGGCGAACGAGACTTTCGCGTTTTGCAGATCTTCGAAAATCTTGCCAGCCCGCGGGCATGTATAAATCTCTTTAGGACCATACCCTTCAAGGAGAAATAGATGAGACGAGTCGTCGTCACCGGAATGGGTATCGTGTCCGCGATCGGCAATAATACGCAAGAAGTGCTGGCTTCGCTGCGCGAAGCGAAATCCGGCATCGTGAAGTCGGATCGTTATGCCGAACTGGGGTTTCGCTGCCAGGTTCATGGGGCGCCGACGCTCGATCCCGAAGCGATGATCGATCGCCGCGCCATGCGTTTTCATGGCGGCGGCACAGCCTGGAACCATGTCGCGATGGATCAGGCGATTCTGGATGCTGGCCTGTCACCCGCTGAAATCTCAAGCGAACGCACCGGCATCATCATGGGATCTGGCGGTCCTTCGACACGCACGCTTGTCGAGGCCGCCGACACCGCGCGCACCAAGGGCCCTAAAAAGATCGGACCTTTCGCCGTGCCGAAAGCCATGTCCTCGACGCCTTCTGCGACGCTTGGCACCTGGTTCAAGATCAAGGGCGTCAATTATTCGATCACCTCGGCCTGCGCGACCTCTAATCATTGTATCGGCAATGCTTATGAGATGATTCAATACGGCAAGCAGGATTTGATGTTCGCAGGCGGCTGTGAAGAACTCGACTGGACCTTGTCGGTTCTGTTCGATGCGATGGGTGCGATGTCGTCTTCCTACAATGATAGGCCTGCCACGGCGTCGCGTGCCTACGATAAAAACCGCGATGGTTTCATCATCGCCGGCGGCGCCGGCGTCGTTGTTTTGGAAGAATATGAACGTGCGAAAGCCCGTGGCGCCAAGATCTACGGCGAGATCGCTGGCTATGGCATGACCTCCGACGGTCACGACATGGTGGCGCCCTCGGGCGAAGGCGCCGTGCGCTGCATGAATATGGCGCTCGAAAACGTGAAAATCCCGATCGATTATATCAACCCGCATGCGACCTCGACCCCGATCGGCGACCTGAAAGAAATCGAAGCGATCCGCGCTGTTTTCGGCCCTGGCGAAAAATGCCCGCCGATTTCGTCGACCAAATCCTTGACCGGCCATTCGCTTGGCGCGACCGGCGTGCAGGAGGCGATTTATTGCCTGCTCATGATGCAAAACGGCTTCATCTGTGAAAGCGCCAATATCGAAGAGCTTGATCCGGCTTTCGCCGACATGAACATCCTGCGCAGCCGCCGTGACAATGTGAAACTCGGCGCCGTCTTGTCGAACTCGTTCGGCTTCGGCGGCACAAATGCCTCGCTTGTCTTCAAGCATGTCGACGCCTGAGCCGGGCGTGCTGTCCACGGGCACGCGGCTGATGCAGGGCAAACGCGGCCTCATCATGGGCGTTGCCAACGATCATTCGATCGCTTGGGGCATCGCTCAGACTCTTGCGGAACACGGCGCGGAACTCGCTTTCACCTATCAGGGCGAGGCGATTGCCAAGCGGGTAAAGCCGCTGGCAAAGCAGGCCGGATCGAGCTTGGTGATGCCTTGCGACGTCGAGGATCTCAGCTCCGTCGATGCACTATTTTCGACGCTCGCCGCGCAGTGGGACAGGCTCGATTTCGTGGTTCATTGCATCGCCTATTCGGATCGCTCCGAGCTTAAGGGCCGCTATGCGGATACGACACGGGATAATTTTACCCGGACGATGGTGATCTCGGCTTTTTCCTTCACGGAAATCGCCAAACGCGCTGCGCCGTTGATGATGCATGGCGGCAGCCTTCTGACGCTGAGCTTCGGCGGTGCGTCACGTGTCATGCCGAATTATAATGTCATGGGGATCGCCAAGGCGGCGTTGGAGGCAAGCGTGCGCTACCTCGCCGCTGATTTTGGCGGCGATGGGATTCGCGTCAATGCGATTTCGGCGGGTCCGATCCGGACGCTCGCTGGGGCCGGGATCGCCGACGCACGCGTTATGTTCAACTTTCAGAAGCTTCATGCGCCGCTGCGAAATGACATTACGATCGCAGATGTGGGCGGTGCCGCGCTTTATCTTCTGTCGGATTTGTCGCGTGCGGTGACAGGCGAAATCCATTATGTGGATGGCGGCTATAATATCATTTCTATGCCGCGTCCCGAGGCTCTCAAGGCCATGGAACCCGACGCTCAAGATAAGGCAGCGCAGTATTAGCTGCATAATGCAGCCGGATATTTATTTGCGCGGCCGGTGAATGAATGGTTTTAAATTACATGGCCTTTTCTGAACCGCTTGAATTGGGTGCCGATTGGGCGAAGCCCGATGGAACAAAGCCCGCCGCCGTTGTCATGCTGCTGCATGGTGCGGGTCAGACGCCCGAGGAGATGGGCGCCATCGCGCTGGGGCTCGATATCCCCAATGTGCGTTTCGTTCTGCCGCGTGCACCGGCGGGCGGCTGGTTTCCGAAACACTTTCTCGATCCCGTAGAAGACAACCAGCCGCAACTCAATGAAGCCATCGCGCATATTTTGAGCTTGCTCGAGACCATTCGCGGCAAGGATGTCGCGCTTGATCGCATCCTGCTTGGCGGGTTTGCCGAAGGGGCCTGCGTCTTGTCCGAATTTTTGGTGCGTTATCCCAAATCTTACGGAGGCCTGATGATCCTGACCGGCGGCCTGATGGATCATATGGCGATCGGAAAACGGCCAGGCAGCGGGCTTCTCGCTGTGCCAACCTACGTCAGCGGCAGTGAAATCGGCGAGGAGGTGCCGGTGCAACGCATCCGCGACACGATCCGGACCTTGCAGGCCGGCGGTGCATTGATCCGCTCGCATATCTTCACTGAGCGGCCATTTTTGATCAGCGAGGAGGAGAAGGTCGAGATGCGAAAGCTCATTCTCCAAGCGATCGCCGCAGCTGAACCGTAAAGCTCTGAATTAGATATCCATGGCCGGTTGTCGAGACGGTTCAGTCTTACGGTCCTGCCGCATATGACTCATCCTCGATGGAACGCTTGAAACTTTGCCGCATTTAGATGCGTAGCTTAAAAAGTTAAAGTCGAGAGCTTCGCTTTTTTGCCTTTTTCTGAGCCGAAATTAGAGGCTCCCGTTTATTCCGGAATGTGAGTTGTCATGCGTGCGATGAGCTTGAAAATGGCCTCTTTCGTAGTCGTTTCGATCCTTGCAGGTGCTGGGCCAGCCAGTGCGCAATGGTCGAATTACAGCGGCTATCAATATTCGCCCCCATCTTATCCAGACAGCGCTGACGATCCAGCCTACCCGGCAGCGCCCTCCGCGCCTTACGCTGGCAACCAATATGGCTATGATTATTATGGCAATCCGGTCCCGCCGCCGCCTCGCACCAAGCCTTATGCGCGCCGCGGCCGCGATATAGACGAACAGAGTTACGACGCGCCGCAGCCATACGATACGCGGCAGCAGGGGCAAGCCTATCTCGAAGCCCCATCGGGCGATTCCTACGCGAGCCCGCCGCCTCCCAATCGCGATGCGTTGGAGGTTCAAGCCGATTCGTCGCGGAAAACGGTCCAATTGGTGGAAAATCCGACGCATGAGCCCGCGGGCACGATCGTCGTCGATACACGTACGAAGCATCTTTATCTTGTGCAGCCCGGCGGACAAGCGCTCGCCTATGGCATCGGCGTCGGACGGCAGGGTTTCGAATGGAAGGGTGAAGCACGTGTCCAGCATAAGTCCGAATGGCCGGCCTGGAACCCGCCCCCGGAAATGTTGAAGCGCCGTCCGGACATTCCGGAACATATGGCAGGCGGCCTCGACAACCCGCTCGGTGCGCGCGCTCTTTATTTGTTCCAAGGCAATAAAGACACACTTTTTCGCATTCATGGGACAAATGAGCCAGATACGATCGGCAAGGCTGTCTCATCCGGCTGTATCCGGATGATGAACGCCGATGTCATCGATCTTTACAGGCGGGTTCCTGTCGGGACTCGGGTCGTGGTCCTATAAGAGTTGCGCAAAATCATAAAGAGAAAGAGCCTGACGGAGAGCCTTGTGGGATTGATCGAAGTCATCATCACCGTATGCAGTCTCGCGCATCCCGATGGCTGCCAGGATAAACATTTGCAATTTGTCGATCAGGGCGCGTCGCTGGCGCAATGTATGATGGAGGCGCCGGTCTATCTAGCAGAATGGTCGGGGGAGCATCCCAACGAGCAGATTAAAAAATGGCGCTGTGCTTATCCATCGCAGGAAGATAAACCAATTTGAGCGGATCAAATGATGAGCGGGCTGCGGTGCAAACGGGAATGTTCGATAAACGCGACCGGTTTCTGCGTCTGCTCGGAACCAAGCCGATCATTATGGGGATCGTCAATGTGACCCCGGACTCGTTTTCGGACGGCGGCCGTTTCAACAGCTTGGATAGTGCTAAAGCGCAAGCCCTGAAGCTTGTGTCGGAAGGTGCCGATATCATCGATATTGGAGCGGAATCGACACGGCCGGGCCATACTCCAGTGCCGGAATCAGAAGAACTCGCGCGGCTCGATCCCGTCCTCGGCGGCCTTTTGCAGGCGGTCGAAGCGCCTGTTTCGATCGATACCTCCAAAGCAGCCGTTGCGCGCCACGCCATTTCGCTTGGTGTTTGCATCGTCAATGATGTCTGGGGCTTGCAAAGAGATCCAGCTATGGCCGATACCGTCGCCGAAGGGGGCGCCGCGATCGTCATCATGCACAATCGCAACGATGTCGACGAAAAGGCCGATATTGTCGATGACATGCGCCGTTTCTTCGATAGGTCGCTGGAATTGGCCCAAAAGGCCGGTATTCCAAGGCATTTCATCATGCTCGATCCTGGCGTCGGCTTCGGCAAGACGAAACAGCAAAATCTCGAAGCGATTAGCGGCATGACACGGCTCAGGGATTACCAATTGCCGTTCTTGGTCGGGCTGTCCCGCAAATCGCTCCTGGGTTCGCTGCTTGGCGACGATCCTGAGATCAAGCTCATCGGCACTTTGGCGGCAAACCTCGCGGCGGCGGCGCATGGCGCTTCGATCTTCCGCGTGCATGACGCAGCCCAGCATGTCGCGGCCTTCAAAGTTTTCGATGCCATCGAAAGGGCTTGAGTCGCACGAGCCTGAGCCGCTGCGTTCCGATCCGGTTGAGATTGGCTTGGGTTTGGGCTCGAACATTGGCGACAAGCCAGCCAATATCACCCGCGCGTTGGATTTGCTGAGGGCCCGCGCGGCCGTGGACATCACCGCCATGTCTTCGATCTATCGCACAGCGCCTTGGGGTTATTTGGAGCAGGAGTCATTTGCCAATGCCTGCGCCTTGGCGCGGACGCGGCTTTCGCCAGCGTCACTTCTCATGGAAGTGAAAGCCATCGAAGCGGAAATGGGCCGGGAGAAAACGATCCGTTGGGGGCCGCGCCTCATCGATATCGATATTTTATTTTATGGCGACCTGCCCGTGGCGGAGCCGGACCTGATCCTGCCGCATAAGGACCTGTTTCATCGCGCCTTTGTGCTTGTGCCTTTGGCGGAAGTTGCGCCGCATTTGCGCATTTCCGGGCGCTCGATCGCGGAAGCTGCCAGGCAGTTTGGCGAAGACCAAATCGAAAAATGGGACGCGTAGAGCCAGAGTCAGGCCACTTTTTGTTCAGGCGATCCTGTATCATAAACGCGCATGAAACGGCGGTGGCTGCCTTTTCCAGTGTGTTTGACTTCATAAAGCGCCGCGTCTGCTTTGCTTAACAATTCCTCCGGCGTCTGGCTGTCATCTGGATAGGCGGCAAACCCGATGCTGATGCCGATGCGGGCGGTTTTTCCATCGCCCAGATCATAAGGCGTTTCCGTGATGCGCTGGATGATCTTCTCTGCGAAAGTCCCGGCTTCGGATGCTGGCATATCCGGCGCGACAATGACGAATTCATCGCCGCCTATGCGCGCGATGATATCTTTTGAACGTGTACGCGACATCAACCGGTGTGCGACCTCGATCAGCACTTTATCGCCGCTCAGATGACCATAGGCATCGTTGACCTGTTTAAACCCATCGAGATCGAGGTAGAAAAGAGCATATTGCCCGGATGCCGAGGATAAAAAATCCGCGAGACCTGGACGGTTGAGAAGCTTGGTTAACGAATCCTGCCGGGCATCTTGGTTGCTTTTATATTCCGCCTGCAGGGTTCTAACCGCCATCATTTGAAACCGGGACAGGATCTGCATACAGCCATATAAAAAGATCGGCGTTTGAATGAAGGTCACCCAAAGCCATCGATCCCCTGAAAATGCACAGCCCGCCACGAAGGGCAAATTGTACAAACAGATCAGCAAGAAGGCGAACCTGGGCGCCGAATAATTGCGGGCGCAAACCGGGCCGGTCAGCCCCATCACTGTCAAAGCCGACAGCACCTGTAAAAATGGAACATTCGTGATCATGAAGGCAAAGGCCATGACGCCTTGCAACCCGCACCACAGAATGGCCATTGTGAGACAAAGGTCGGTCGGCGTCGGCAAGCCGCGTTTTGCCAAACGAGAGGCGCGCCGCAAGACGAGATAGCGGGCCGCTGACAAGGCAACATCGAAGATCATAAAAAGAAAGAAAAAGCTTCCGCTATGTGAGAAAAGCGCGACGATATTGAGAATAACCCCATTCAATATCGCCATAAGCACAGCTGTCGGAGAGCTGAACAACTCTCCCAGCAAAATATCTCGAATGTGATCGGGAACGGACGGACCTGGGCAGGTCAGCCATTTCAAAAGCGGAATCGAAGGTTGTGTGAACTTATACCGGGAGTTCAACCGCGTTATCCGAATGTCGTTCAGCCCGGAGATCGGACCTTTCTCCGTGATCCTCGTCTTGAATACTTAAGCTTATGTGACGTAAAACTTTTCGCTTTAAAATTGTAGCTCTATAGTTAGCTCTATCTAAACGTGATCGAAACAAATGAAACTTCCGGGGCGAGGACATTTGCACAGATAGCTCTTGAATCTATGAGAACAACCTCAATTCGCGCCGCTGTAGATTTGGATCTGGCGGATCGCCTTGCTGGCTGGAGCGTGGGCCTCAAACGGTGCCATGGCATTGGCAAGCGGGGATTTAACCTCGCTTGATGCGGCATCCGCATGCGCCGTGATCGGGATGAATTGGAGCAGCAGAAGACCAAGGCCCAGGGTGGTCCCGGCCAGCATAACACCTAACCGCTGACGGAGACGTTTTCGCGCGAACAGCGGATTTTCCGCGCGGGACTGATTGCGGCTCGGATACATGGTTTCGATGGACATTGTGCTCTCCCCTTCTGATGGCAGCACCTTGGCTGAGAAGAGAAGGAGCGGATGTGCTTTTGCGCACGCCCCGCGCAATGCGATGAACAGTTTAGGCGCGTCCGACGCGGGCCGTACCTTCTTTAGCGACCTGATTGTTTGGATTGAGCGACAAAGCGCGCTGATAGGATTCGACGGCCTTGGCATTATTGCCGCTGCGCTCATAGGCTAGACCGAGCCCGGCCCAGGCATCGGCGTTTCGATTATCGACATTGAGCGCCGCGTTGAAATCCTCGATGGCCTTATCGTACTTGCCAGTGGCGAGCAGACTCTGACCGCGCGCTTCATAAGGGGCGCTGGCAAAAGGATCACGGTCGATTGCGTTGTCGAAATCGGTGATCGCCAGCGGATGATTGCCTTCGCGCTGGTAGATCAAGCCGCGCGCATGAAAAGCCTGGGCGCTTTCAGGATTGAGGCGGATGGCTTGGTCGAGATCCGTGCGGGCCTCGGCTAGATTGCCTTGCGAGCGCAGGAGATTGGCGCGTCCGAGATAAGCCGGGGCGTGATTCGGATTGGCGGCGATCGCTCTATTGAAGTCGCTGAGCGCTGCGTCGTTCCGGTTGGTTTGGCGATAGGCGAGCGCGCGGTCGGTCAGCGCGGCCGCGTTATTCGGATCGAGTTTGATGGCTTGGCTGAAATCGGCGATCGCTTCCGCGTAACGCCCGAGTTTCGCATAGGCGACGCCGCGCGTGTTCAAAGCTTCGACGCTATTTGGATTGCGCTGCACGACATCGGTGAGCGAAGCCAAATTGGCGGATTGCTCTTGCGGCGTTTCGTTGGTGGCAACTTCCGCGACCCCTGGGCCGCGAACGCCGCTGATCGAGCTTGTGCTTTCACAACCTGCGAGAGCCAAAGCGCTGCTGAACAGAGCCGTCAGAACCATCCAAGGGATGCGAGCCGCCTGCGCGCTTTCCGCAGGCCCTTTCGCCATATGGATCTTCGAACCTGTTTTCATGCTCGTGTTCCTGCTTCTGCCACGCGCGTGAATCCTCGAAAAAACGACACTCGAGCAGGATATCGATCACGTTCATCATCTTGAGCTCATTCGACTCACGATGATCGCGATCTCGTCCGGTCTTTCCGCTGACTCAATCACGCAAGATCAGAACGCATGCACCGAATTTGGTTTCGAAATGGTTTTAGGCGAGCGAACTTAACTCAACCTTTCGAACCATCAGCGCGGTGCGCCCATCACTGGCTTGGGCTTCATGGGAAGCAAACCTTCCCGCTGCATTTTCTTACGGGCCAATTTGCGGGCGCGGCGCACAGCCTCAGCCTTTTCACGCGCGCGTTTTTCAGAAGGTTTCTCGTAATGACCACGCAACTTCATTTCGCGGAAAATGCCCTCGCGCTGCATTTTCTTTTTGAGCGCTTTGAGGGCTTGATCGACATTATTGTCGCGAACGAGAACTTGCACGCATCATTCCTTATGTGATGCCACGACCACAGCTAGCGGCAGACGGACTTGCTAGCAGAGACGGACTTGGAGGAGAAAATAAAGTAGCGGGCGCTGACGAGCACCTGCACGTGTAAAACAGGTAGCAAAGGCAAGCCGATTTGTCCAGACGTGTTTAACAGCGAAAACCTGTCTAATCACGCGTTTTTGCGGCCTTGTGGCAGGTTTGCCGGTTTTTGCGTCCCTCACGTCCCATCTTCAATGATTTTCGTTATAATTTTCGTCACATGGCCCATCTTGCGTCCGGGCCTTGCTCCGGCCTTCCCGTAGAGGTGAAGATGGGCGGCGGGATCTTTCAGGATGTCGCGCCAGGCATTGATATCGTCGCCGATCAGATTGCGCATTTCGATCATTGGCCCGCAACGCTGCGTCGATCCCAGCGGCCAGCCGCAAATAGCCCTGATATGCTGTTCGAATTGCGAGGTGAGGGCCCCGTCCTGCGTCCAATGCCCCGAATTATGCACGCGCGGCGCGAGTTCATTGACGATGATCGACTGCCGCGGCGCACCGGCGCGATCGGGCGTTTCGGTCATGAACATCTCGACGCCGATCACGCCTTCATAATCGAGGGCCTCGGCGATCTTTTGCGCTATGGCGATGGCGGCTTCCGCCGCGCCCGCGGAAAGACACGCGGGAGCCCGTGTGACGCTTAAAATATGATGCTCATGCTGGTTCTCGCAAATATCGAAAGCGGCGAAAGCACCGTCCAACCCCCGTGCGGCCACGACCGAGACCTCTTTGACAAAGGGCACGGCACCTTCAAGGATCGCCGGGACGCCGCCGAGCGAACGGAAGATGACGGCGAGATCGGAACCCTCGCGGACGATCGCTTGGCCTTTTCCGTCATATCCGAAACGCCGTGTTTTCAGGATCGAAGGCCGTCCGAGCTGCGCGACGGCACGGGCTAATGCACCGGCATCGTCCACTTGCGCATAAGGCGCCGTGGCGATGCCAAGGCCGTTCAAGAATTGCTTTTCGAGGAGCCGGTCTTGGCTCGTCTCCAAGGCTCTCGGATTGGGCCGCACGGGACATATGCCTGCGAGAACCGCGGCGGTGCGCGCCGGCACATTCTCAAATTCATAGGTCACGACATCGACGGCACTGGCAAAAGCGGCCAAAGCCGCTTCGTCTTCATAGGCGGCGATTGTGTGAGACGCCGATACATCGAACGCCGGGCTTTGCGCGTCCGGCGCATAAATATGGGTTTTGAGCCCAAGGCGCGCGGCGGCGAGCGCCAGCATGCGGCCGAGCTGGCCGCCGCCCAAAATCCCAACCGTCGCGCCTGGACCTATATCCCGCGCCATCGCGATCAACTCGCGTCCGAAGGCTGCTCTGCGACGGCGGCGGTTTGCGCGGCGCGCCAATCTGCCAGCCGCTTGGCAAGCGCCGGATCGAAAAGGGCAAGAACGCTGGCTGCGAGCAGAGCGGCATTGATCGCGCCCGCTTTTCCGATCGCGAGCGTTCCGACAGGAACGCCGCCCGGCATTTGAACGATCGAATAAAGCGCGTCCTGTCCGGAGAGGCTGGCCGTCTCGATCGGCACGCCGAACACCGGCAGAGCGGTCAAAGCGGCCGTCATGCCGGGCAGATGCGCCGCGCCGCCCGCCCCAGCGATGATGATTTTGAAACCAGCTGCCGCCGCGCCTTTGGCGAAACTGAAAAGCCTATCGGGCGTGCGATGCGCCGAGATGATCTTGGCCTCATAGCCGACCGCGAGCGCTTCGAGTATATCGCCTGCATGTTTCATGATCGCCCAGTCGGATTGGCTGCCCATGATGAGGGCGATGGGCTTTTCGGCAGAAGACACTGGCGGCCGCGGGGTTCGATTTGGAAAGGCAGCGGCATAGACGAAGCG
>Ga0116230_10003199_pt1 | contig 15942 bp, 16 predicted proteins | sample S1TSphfallax_3_FD_88678 | JGI IMG/M metagenome (GOLD analysis project Ga0116230, IMG submission 88678) | Host-associated microbial communities from peat moss isolated from Minnesota, USA - S1T2_Fd - Sphagnum fallax MG | ecosystem: Host-associated > Plants > Peat moss > Unclassified | place... | reverse complement strand
CTGGAAGCTATTGCCTCGGGGGTTGCCGACTACGAACACTCCTTGGTTTTCGGCCGGTGAAAAGAAAAATAGCGGTTGTCACGACTTCGCGCGCCGATTACAGCCATCTCTACTGGCCCCTGCGCGACCTGTCGTCGCATCCGGAAATCCATCTGCAATTGATTGTTCTGGGTCCGCACTTATCGCCTGATTTCGGCTTGACCGTCCGGCAGATTGAGGCGGATGGTTTTTCCATTGCCAGCCGTATTGAATGCCTGCTGAGTTCGGATACAGACGTCGGAATGGCAAAGACCATCGGCGTTGCCACTCTGGGTCTGGCTGACTGTTTAGGGCAAATGCGGCCTGACCTTTTGGTGGTGACGGCTGACCGTTACGAAATGCTGGCCCCGGCATCTGTGGCCGTCGCATTGCGCATTCCTATTGTTCACATTGAAGGAGGCGAAATTAGCGAAGGCGCTATTGATGACGCTATTCGGAATGCCCTGACTAAGCTGAGCCATATCCATTTCACCTCCACCCAGACCGCGCGCGACAGGGTCATCGCCATGGGTGAGGAGCCATGGCGGGTCCATGCGGCCGGCAGCCCGTCACTGGATCACCTGCGCCGTTCCACGCTGCTGACACGGGAACAGTTGGAGAACCACCTGGATTTGCGCCTGTCTTCGCCTTTTGCTCTGGTGGGCTATCATCCCGCAACCTTGGCGCGCGACACCACGCGCGAGGCTCAATCGTTATTCGATGCGCTGGAAAATATGCCGCTGAACATCGTGTTTTGCTATCCGAATGCCGACGCCGGTAGCCGTCATCTGCTGCAGCTAGCCAAAGCATTCCGCCAGTCTCACCCGGACGCGAAGATCTATCAGAATCTCGATCCCGTTAGCTACTGGAGTCTTCTTAAGAATGCAAGAGTGCTGATTGGCAACTCCAGCAGCGGCATTATGGAGGCCGCTTCGTTCGCCGTTCCCGTGGTGAATGTCGGTTCCCGTCAGAAAGGCCGCGAACACGGCGCCAACGTGCTGGATGCCGGGGCGCAAACCGGCGATATTCTGGAAAAGATCAGCATGGCGCTCAATGATGATTTCAGCCAGTCGCTCAGCGGGATGACGAACCCTTACGGGGACGGAAAGGCTGCGGCCAGGATAGTGGAAGTGATCGCTTCCGTGCCGCTGGATGAAACGATGCTTGTGAAGAAAGCGCAAGCGCTTTGATTCCTCTCTCCAGTCCCGACATCGGCGATGCCGAGATCGCCGCCGTGGTGGAGGTCTTGCGCGGCGCACGCTTGAGCCTTGGTCCCAAGCTGGATGAATTCGAACACGCCATGGCAAGTTATGTGGGAATAACGCACGCAGTAGGCGTCAGTTCGGGCACGGCCGGTTTGCATCTGGCCCTGAATGCTCTGGATATCGGCCCTGGCGACGAGGTCATTCTGCCCTCATTCACGTTTGTCGCTGCCGCCAACGCGGTGCTGTATCAGCGCGCCGTCCCTGTTTTCGCCGATATCGATCCCCAATCCTTAAATCTCGATCCTGTTCGGGTCGAGAAAGCCATCACGCCCCGAACTCGCGCCATTCTGGTGGTTCACACATTTGGTCAGCCTGCGGATTTAACAGCCTTGCTTGACTTGGCGAAACAGCATCGTCTAAAAGTGATTGAGGACGCATGCGAGGCGCTGGGATCGGAATACCGTGGCCGGAAGGTCGGCGGCATCGGCGATGTTGGAGTTTTTTCGTTTTACCCTAATAAGCCGATCACCATGGGCGAGGGCGGTGTGCTGGTTACGAATGACGATGCGCTGGCGGCTAAAGTTCGGGCGCTGCGAAATCAGGGCAGAGACAGTACTGATAACTGGCTGCGGCATTCCATGCTTGGATACAATTACCGGCTTCCTGAAATCAATTGCGCTCTGGGCATTGAACAACTGAAGCGGATCGAGTGGATTATCGCTCATCGTGAGGCTCTGGCGCGGAGATATTGCGAGATGATGCGAGAAATCTGTCCGGAAATCGAGTTGCCCGTCCAGCTTCCAAATGTGCGCGTCTCGCGGTTTGCCTTTGTTGTTAAACTTCCGCGTGCCACGGCTCGGCAGAAGATCATGAACCATCTGGCGGCGCAAGGCATCGGCTGCCGCGACTATTTTCCCGCCATCCACACCATGCCGCTCTATTCCAGTTATGCCCGGCCACAGAACAGTTTATATGTCACCCAGGATATCTGCACCAGAACGCTCGCGCTGCCTTTTTTCAACCGCCTGACCGACGATGAAATGCGCGAAGTCTGTCACGCTCTGCGAAACTCATAGAGCAAGTTTCCAAAATAGCGGCATCGATGAATCTGTCCGCTGGAGTAATCAATCACAAATCTTCTGGTCGCGTGAAGTCCAGCCGCGCGCGCCAACGTCTGCATCTCAGCATCGGTAAAAACATGTCCGTATGTGCTGCACTGTGTCTCTCCTGCCTTCCAGCGCGCCACCACGTCTCCATTCGTCTCATGTGGCCGAATCAGGTCGTGAAGAAAGCGGCTGGCGGTAATCCAGAAGCCATATTGAAGCGCGTTATACCTATGGTTGACGTCGATAAATAGTGACCCCCTGGGCGACAGCAATCTGGCGAATTGGCGAAATACATTTCGCCTCGCGCTCATTGGCGCCACGTGCCCTAATACATTCCACAAACAGACGATCACGTCAAACTCCTCCTGAACACTGTCTAATTGTTCAGCACGGATCGGCCAAATCTCGGCACCGGTAAGGCAGCGCTCCCGCATGGCGGCGCTAGGCTCCAGGTGAACCAGCCGTACAATCCCGCATGCCTGCGCGATCCTGCCCCCCCGTCGCCCGTCGCCCGCCCCGACGTCCAGCAAAGACCGGCTTCCGCGCTGAATATTATCGGAGATGACGCCCTCCACTTTAGCCAGATAGCTTTGGCGCGCTCTCGACAGGCGTTCAAATTCGGTCGCCATCAGATCGTAAGCCGCGACTGGTTCTGTCACATTGGTAGGTTCCCGAAGAAGAGCCACGTCTTTATCTTGCAACGTGGGCCCGGTCAACAAAACCTTACAATTCCAAGCTACGCGTTGAATTGCGACAAGCCGTCATTGGTTCATGAAGACTTTTGAAAATAATTTCTTTCAGAATCCCCTCCAGATCCAGCATGAATTGACTGTCAGTGTCAGAGATTCTGGCTCTCTCGAAATGGATTACGCCAGTGTCTGCTGCCCGTCCAATGAACTGCCCGCACAGGAACAGCCTGGTAACTTTGTCGAGAAACACTCATTCCCGAACGGCAGGGTCGTCTTTGCTATCGGCGATACCGGCGTCCTGCGCGATCCTCTTCCCGCCTTATGCGTCCGGCACTATCTGCGCCGCGGCGTGACTGAGAGAAGTACCAACCCAGTGATTGTCACTGAAAGCATCAATCAATTGATTTACGATTGCTGCGCCGCCACCAGCTCTTTGAGCTGCTTTTATGCGGAATACAAAATGGATAAGCGAATCCTGCGTTATGTCAACGCCGGCCACGACGTTCCCATTCTGGTTCGCACAAATCCAGATCAGGTTCTTCGCCTGGATGCAGGCGGCCCAGTATTTGGCCTGCGCGAATCTGTTCATTACGCCGAGGGAGTTGTGCCCATCAGGAAGGGAGACCGGCTGGTGGCCTTTACTCAGGGCGTGGTTGACTCCTTGGCATCTCATAAGGGCGGCGCGGAGAACGCACTGATCTCGCTGGCCCGGAGCCGCATGAACACAAGCGCCTTTCAATTAGCGCAGCGAATTGTGGCCGAGTGCGAATCCACCCGTTCCGGGAGGCGCCTGGAAAAGAGTGCTCTGGCGGCTTGTTTCGGCCAGCCTGCGTCGGCACCCACGGCTTGCCTGCACGCGGTCGCGGGCTATCACGACAAGCGCTTCGATGCCATGCTGGTCCCAGCTTAGAATAATAGGCAATGAGTCTGGGAACCACGCTGCATCACACTGGTATCGTCGCGGATGCCGCCGATTCCAAAAAGCACCCGCTGAATCATCTTTGCTACAGAATTGCCGATATAGTTTACAGCTGTGCATCGCTCCAGCCTGGCGGGTGGCGTCTGATTAGTGAACCCAATCCCGCCGTTGCGTTTGACGGCCGCCCCGTGGCTTGGCTTCTTGCTCCCGCCAAACTAGTGGTTGAATTTGTTCAGAAGGGCGATCAAAACTCTCTTTAACATGGACTTCACAAGTCTCCCCTTCCTGGCTTTCCTGGGAGCGACAGCCATCTTGTACCGGCTGATACCCCGGTCTTGGCGATGTCTGCTGTTGGTCGCGGTCTCCTATTACTTCTATGGGCTTGGAGCAGGCTGGTACATATTTCTTTTGCTGGGCGCAACCTTGGCCGCTTATTTTTCAGGGAAGTCCAGGTCATTGCTCATGGTGACGGCCTCCCTGCTCCTCTCAATATTGATATTCCTGAAGGCGATACCCCTGTTTCATAGCGGCTGGCTGCTGCCGCTGGGCATCTCCTATTACAGCTTTAAGCTGGCGGGCTATTCGATCGATGTCTATTGGGGCGAAATGCAGCCCGAAAAGCGCCTAATTCCGTTCCTCGCGTATTCGTCATTTTTCCCGCAGATTGTCTCCGGCCCCATTCAAAGGCCGGAAACTTTCCTTCCGCAAGTTGAAGCAGCGCCTCTGCCTTCCTTTGGAAGAGCGATGGAGGGTGTCATGCGCATACTCCTGGGCTTCTTCAAGAAATTTGTGGTTGCCGACAGCTTGGGCGAGATTGTGAATTATGTGTATGGGCATTTGAACTCCCATCCAGGCGCTCCCGCGCTGCTCGCCTTCTACTGCTACCCCTTGCAGCTATACGCGGATTTTTCCGGCCTGACCGATATTGCCATCGGATCCGCTATCCTCTTCGGAATTGAATCGCCGGAAAATTTTAACGCTCCCTTTAGTGCGTCCAGCCCGAGTGATTATTGGCGCAGGTGGCACATTACTCTTACCCAGTGGATCTCGGATTACGTGTTTACTCCTTTGCGCATGCGCCTGCGTACTCTGGGCACTACCGGACTCATACTCAGCTTATTCGCAAACATGATTCTCATCGGGCTGTGGCACGGCTTTCGCTGGAACTTTGCTTTGTTTGGAGCCATTCATGCCAGCTATTTAAGCGTTGATTCTCTGACACAGAAGGCTCGCAAGCGCCTGTATAAGCGCAGTCCTTTGGCGAACCGGCTGAGCGATTACCTGGGGCCGTTGATGACGTTCCATCTGGTCGCTATCGGGATCGTTTTTTTCCGCGCCGCCACGTTTTCCCTGGCGACCACTATGTTCGCTCACCTTTTTGATGGATGGGCAACCCCCGCATCTGGCCTCGCCGATATTTTGAACCGCCCGGGCCACTCCCTCTGGTTCTTGGCCGGAGCTTATGCCCTGATGGAATGTCTCGACTTCTTGCGCCGGCGGTTCTGGGGACGCGAGTGGATGCTGACCATGCCGCGCTGGGGCCGCTGGTCGGTCTATAGCTGCGTGGCCCTGACATGGTCGCTTGTTTTCTTCCTCATGTTGACCAGCGGCAAGCGCGGTTCTCCATTCTTATATGCCATTTTCTGATCGTTGGGTTGCTTCCAGAAGACCCGCCGCTTTCTTATAATCGAAGAAACAGACTTTGAATCCCAATAAGACCTCAAATCTTGATTATCGCCGCTTAGTTCGAAGTAGTAAGGGACTGGATGTCTCCTTACATTCCCAGCAAATCAGAATTGCCTTGCTGTCGGATGCTGCCACTCAGCAATTCATTCCTGTATTGAAGACGCTGCTTCACGAGAACGGAATAGGTGCGGTGTTTTATGAAGGACCCTTCGACGCTATCGAACTGGAAACCCTAAATCCCGCGTCGGGCTTCTACCAGTTTAAACCGGACTTCGTGATCTTGCTCAACGCCACGCAGGCGCTTCGATCGCGTTATTACAGTCACGGTATGGAAGCCGAGTTCGAAAGGATTCCCAGAATCTGGAAAGCCATCCAGACGAACTCTTTGTGCCGGGTCATTCAGTGCAATTTTCCGCTCCCTTATGAACGCCCGTTCGGCCAGTTTGACCTGAAGCTTCAGAATTCTTTTTACACCGCCGTTCAGTCTCTGAATTCTCATCTGACAACGCTGGTGAAAGACAACAGCAACATATTACTCTGCGATCTGGAGTCTGTCGCGTCCGATCTGGGCCGAAGAAACTGGTTTGACGACCGCCTTTGGGACATGTGCAAAACCTTCTGCGCGCTGGACCATCTGCCCGCCGCCGCCCAGGCCATGGTCGACCTGGTGCTAGCCTCGCTGGGCCGCGTGGTGAAGTGTGTCATTCTCGATCTGGACAACACTCTCTGGGGCGGAGTCGTCGGTGACGTGGGTTATGCCGGCGTGGAAATCGCCGCGCATGGAGACGGTGAAGCGTTTTATCGTTTTCAGCAGTATCTGCTTTCGCTCAAGAATCGCGGCATCCTGCTCGCTGTTTGCAGCAAGAACGACCAGGCCAACGCCGCCGCGGTCTTCGAATCCAACCCCAACATGGTTCTGAAACGCGATGACGTCACGGTCTTCATGGCAAATTGGGAGAACAAGGCCGACAACATTCGCCAGATTCGCGACACGCTCCAGATCGGGTTTGATTCCATGGTCTTCCTGGATGACAATCCATTTGAGCGCAATCTGGTGCGGAATTTTCTGCCCGACGTCATCGTGCCCGAACTGCCGGAAGACCCGGCCGACTACATCAGCGCCATCTCACAATTGAATCTGTTTGAAATCACCGCGTTTTCCCGTGAAGATGTGGCGCGTTCCGCATTGTACAAAGAGGAAGCAGATCGCCGGGAAGCGCAAAATTCTTTTACCGATATCAACGACTTCTTGAAATCGCTGGAGATGCGCGCGGTGGTGACGCGGTTTAAGGAAGAAGAAATTAGCCGCATTGAACAGCTCTTCCTGCGAAGCAATCAGTTTAACCTCACCACCCATCGCTATAGCGAAGCCGAATGCCGGTCGATGATGAACGACAAACAGGCCTGCATCCCGCTGCAGGTGTCTTTGCAGGACCGCTTTGGCGCGCATGGCCTCATCTCGATCGTGGTGGCTTGGCGGCAAGCCGATGCGCTCTGCATTTCAGACTGGCTGATGTCTTGCCGTGTGCTCGGCCGCGGTGTGGAGCAATATGTGATGAATCACGTCTTCGCGACGGCCCGCCAATTGCGATTGAACACGGTGAGCGGTGATTATCTTCCCACCGCTAAGAACGCCATGGTGAAGGACTTCTGGGCGCGCTTCGGATTCGAACATGCAGGCGGCACAACATGGCGGATGCCTGTCGCGGCCTATCGTCCCATCCCAGTCCATATCAGCGAACTTCCCCAGCCCGAAATGGCAGCCAGATGACTTTATGAACTCCGACGAAATCAAGACCCGTTTGACCAAAGTGTTTCGCGACATCTTCGACTCTCCGAACCTGGAGCTGCGCGACGGCACTACCGCCAGCGATATAGAAGAGTGGGACTCACTCACCCACGTGGATCTCATTGTCGAGGTGGAGAAAGAATTCAAAATCAAGCTCTCCACCAGCGAAGTTCGTAAGATGAAAAACGTGGGCGACTTTATCGCGCTCATCGGCACCAAGGTGTCGTGATTGAAACTTGCCCGAGACATCTGCGTCACCGCGATTATTATCCTGTTGTTTCTGGCAGCGGCGGAGGGTGCATTTCACGCCGGTCATCTGCGCTTTCAAGGATCTTTCTACAGTTCTGACCGCACCCTGGGCTACGTTCTAAGGCCTAACGCGCAGGGCTGGAATGTTTTGGAGAATGTCAATTATTTCCGCGTTAATGCGGACGGACTGGCGGACCGGGACCATGTCTTGCAAAGACCGCCCGGCGTCATCAGGATAGCCATCGTGGGCGATTCCATGAGCGAGGCCAAGCAGGTGCCCCGCACCACGGCTTATTGGGCCGTTATGGAGCGCTATCTGAATTCCCAGCTTTCGCCGCGCGGCCAAAAGGCGGAAGTCATCAACTTCGGAGTGGCCGGATACGGCCTGGCGCAGGATTCCCTGGTGATCCAGAGCCGGGTGTGGAAATATGATCCGCAGATCATCATTCTGGCCGGCACAATCGAATCGTTAATCCTGCGCAGCACGCGCGACCTGTCTCCTTCCAACGGCTCCGAACATGTGCCGTTCTACGTGATTCAGGATGGCGCACTGGTGCCGGACCGTCAGACGCAGCTAGAGCGCGCTTCCTTCTCGGACTCGGGCCGGATGCATACGCTGCTGGGCGACTTTCTGAACTCAGTCGAAATCGCCGCGTTGTGCAATGAGGGCGTCAAAAAGGCTATTGACCAGACCGGCGCATTTCTGGGCAAAAAGAAAACGCTGAACCAGTACAAAGAAACCGACTCATTTCTTGGCCCTTCTACCACTGCGCTGAAGACGGCGTGGGACATAAGCGAAGCTCTTATTTTGCAGTCCTCGTCCGATGCGCGGCGTCACGGTGCGGAGTTTTGGCTCTTTACCTTGGATATGCCTGAACAAGTTGATCCCGACGATCAAACGCGATACGCTCTTCAGCAGTGCCTGGGGATTAAAGATCTGTTTATTTCAGATAACGATTTTGCCAGCTTCGCCGCGGCCCATGCGATTTTGCATGGCACGCTTGCGCCGCCATTGCTGGATTTTGCGAAGGCAAATAAAACGCTTCTGCATGGCTTTCCTGGGGATCCCAGGAATTCAGGGCACTGGAACGAATCGGGCCACCGCGCGGCCGGTGAACTGATGGCAAAGGTTTTGCTTTCATCCTCGCGTATCATACCTAGATGAATCGCCGCCTGTTTCTGGGTGTGTCTGCCGTCGCCGCTCTGACCCGCCCGTCTTTCCCTCAACCCATTAACAAGCGGGAACGCATGCTCGCCTGGCTCAGCGGCCAAACCACGCCCAATTACACGCCCGCCGCCTTCTTCCTGCATTTCGGAGAAGGTTACAAAACCGGGTCGGCGGCGGCCCGGCGGCATTTGGAGTTCTTCCACCATACCGACATGGATTTTGTGAAGATCCAATTTGAGCAATCCTACTCGCGCCAGGACTTTCTGCAAACCCCAGCCGACTGGTCCAATCTCAAGCTCGAAAAACTCGACTTCTACGAACCGCTTCTCCAAACCGTGCGCGAACTGGTCAAGAGCGAAAAGAAAAACTCGCTCATCCTGATGACGCTTTACTCGCCTTTCATGTGCGCCGGCCAATGCGCCACCGCGCCCGTGCTCAAACAGCACATGGAGGAAAACCCGGAAGCGGTGAAAAAAGGCCTGGAGATTCTCACCGAAAGCCAGCTTCTTTTCGTGCGCGCCTGCATCAAAGAGGGCATCGACGGATTTTACGCCTCCACGCAAGGCGGCGAAGCCACCCGCTTCAGCAACCCGGCCCTCTTCCAGAATTATGTAAAACCCTTTGATCTGGTATCCATGAAGGAAGCGGCTGGCGCTTGCCCGTTCAACATTCTCCACGTCTGCGACTACGTGGCTCCTTACGCCAATTATTCCGCGTATTACGATTACCCCGGTCATGTTGTGAACTGTAACGTGAAACTGGCTGACCACAGTATTTCCGCGCATGACATAGCCGGCAGTTTCAAGCGTCCGTTCATGGGAGGTATGGACCGCCACGGCATCATCGCCAGCGGTTCACCCGATCAACTGGCCGCTGAAATCCGCCGGGTGGTGAAGAGTTCGCCAAAGCCTTTCATGCTGGGTGCGGACTGCACCGTGGCCGCTGACACCAACTGGGACCGGCTGAGAGACGCTATCGCCCTCGCTCATCGCACGTGAAACCCGGCCCATTCTTCGGGCGCGGCTTCCTGCTCGTCCACCGACCGCACCTGCGACAGCGGTGCTCCCTTATGCAGCGCCGAAGCCAGATCGTCCAGGCTCTCCCGGCTGCCCACCGCCAGAACTTCAACCCGGCCGTCCGCCAGATTTTTCGCGTACCCGGTTAGGTCCAACGCGCGCGCTTCGCGGCTGACGAAGTAACGGAATCCCACTCCCTGCACGATGCCTGAGATGTACCAACGCCTTGCCGGCATATCTCTATTCTCACTGATGACAAACTGGTAATTCATGGCCTTCCCCATTCATCGACCCCGTCGTCTTCGCACTTCCAAAAGTATCCGCAATCTGGTCAGCGAAACCCGCCTGGAACCTGGGCAGTTCATTTTGCCGCTGTTCGTCTGTCCCGGCGAAGGCATTCGCAAGGAGATCAAATCCATGCCCGGTAACGCGCAATTATCGGTCGACAAGCTGGTGGAGGAAGGCAGGGAATGCGCGGCGCTCGGCATTGGCGGCGTGATCTTGTTCGGCATTCCGGAGACTAAGGACGAAATTGCCAGCGGCGCTTATGATCCCGATGGCATTACCCAGCGTGCCGTGCGTGCGCTGAAACGCGAAGTGCCGAAGCTTCTGGTGATGACCGATGTCTGCAATTGCGAATACACCAGTCACGGCCATTGCGGCTGGGTTGCGGACGGCGACGTGGATAACGACGTTACGCTCGACTGGCTGGCGAAAACCGGCGTTTCCCACGCCGCCGCTGGCGCGGACATTGTTGCGCCCAGCGACATGATGGATGGACGAGTAGCCGCCATGCGCGATGCACTGGATGAAGCCGGTTATCTGAAAACGCCCATTCTTTCCTACGCCGCCAAATACGCATCGGTCTTTTATGGGCCGTTTCGTGAGGCGGCCGAATCCGCTCCGCAATTTGGAGACCGCCGCACCTATCAAATGGATCCCGCCAACGCGCGCGAGGCCATGCGGGAAATTGAGCTGGATCTGGAAGAAGGCGCGGATATGATCATGGTGAAGCCCGCCATGGCTTACCTGGACATTATTCATGAAGCCCGGCAGCGCTTCGACGTGCCGCTGGGCGCGTATCAGGTCAGCGGCGAATTCAGCATGATCATGGCAGCCGCGCAAAATGGCTGGATTGATCTGGATAGAGCCATTCTGGAGTCGCTAACCAGTATTCGCCGGGCGGGTGCTGACTTTGTGCTGACTTACTTCGCAAAAAAAGCAGTGGAATTAGTTGGCTAACTCCACTGCTTGTTAGTGACAGGAGTTACTTGTTTCGCTTGAACTGCTGGCGCCCGATGAACAACAAGCCCGCGCCTAAGGAAACCAGTGCGAACTCACCGGGCTCCGGCGCCGTAGAACCCGCCGAAGCAAATGTAATGTCGGAGACCGTTAATCCGCCGTTCGAAATGATGTCTGGAGCTCCATCTTCAATCGAGAAGTAAGTGGACTGGCCGGTTCCCAGGGCCGGTGCAAACTGCACAATTCCTTCGGTCGTCTCAAAGAGAACCGTGGACCGCAGATCGGTAAACGTGGTGGTTGGCCCCTCGTAACCGGTTTGCGCGGTCGAACAGTAGGAAGCGCTCGTGTAGACGCAAATGCCGTTGAAGGAAAAGTCAAAGATTCCCGCGTTCGCGCCGGAACCCTCCAGAGTAAAGCTGGTCAGTGCTTCCGAGTAGTCGTTAATTACCCCGACCAGCGAGCCATCGCCGCCCGGATCACTGGTGCCGTCTATAAATGTGATGGGACCGTTAAACGCAGTCGATCCGGGAACGGTCGCCACCGAGGCGCCGCCAGCGGAACTGATCGTGATGATGAAATCGCAATCAGTGGTCGTCGTGGCTGTGGAAGGGCAGATGGAGGAGGCCGATAGCGTAGCCGCACCGGTCAGAATGCCGAATGCAAGAGCCAGTAATATGTTTTTCATGTGTAGTTTTCTCCAGGTCGTTGAGAAGGCTTGCTCTTAGTAAGCCGGATAGCTGCCGGTTGAGGCAAGGCCAACGGAGGAAGCGCCGTTAACAGCCGTGGCCAGGGAGTAACCCTGCGTGCCCTGCTGCTGGCTCAGGAACGGTGTCAGTGCCGCCACGGCCGAAGCGCTGCCGTGATAAACGCTGGTTAAACCGTCGGTTGATTCAAAGTACAGATTATTCGGCTGGTCGGCATTAAGGATGACAGGTCCCAGCACGCGGTGCTCGCACTCCACTCCCATGATTGAGGCCGCCACTTCCGCAAACCACTCTAGCTGGGCTGCGCTGTAGGGTCCTCCGAACGGCCCGTCAGCGGTGCCGGGCGTGGTCTTGGTCGCCAGCGAAGCAAATTCGCGAATCGCATTCAGATACGCGCCAATAAAGGCGTTCTCCAGTGCACTTAGCGTCGCGATGAAGGTATTCAAATTAGAGAAGGTGGCGGGCGCGAAGTAGAAGGTCTGGAACGGATCGCTCGCATGACTGGAGCCAAAGTTGCCGACAGCGCGCAGCAGGTTGGCGTGCTCCACTTCCTGGTTGAGAGCGGCACGCAGATAGTCCACGTTGGGCACATTGCCCGTTCCGCTGGTGGCGCTGCCGCCTGGGCCTGCAAGGCTGGGATTCTGAATAACAGAGCCAACAAGACCGTTGTAATAGAAAGTCGTTGCAAGATCTTCCGCGATCACGGCGGCTTGAAAGATCTGGTTAGCTGTGTCTTCGGCAGCTCCTGCACTGAGCGCGGCGAACATCTTTGTGCCGCCCAGTAGACTGACAAAAGACGCACCCATACCTAGCTGGCCCAGGCCTTTGAAAAATGTCCGACGGCCCCGATTCGCAGGTGCGGCCGAAGCGGATGAGTTATCAATCACGAGTTATCTCCTCCTATAGAGTTTTCGAACAGCATGCTTAGTGCTTACTGTCTGAACGTATCTACGCAGGGGAGATAACTATCGGATTTGGTCTGGTAATCGTCCCGGTACTAGTGGTTAGCCCTTGATCAGCTCAAGCTCAAATTCAATCTTGATCTCGTCACCCAGCATCACACCGCCGGTCTCCAGCGGAGCGTTCCACACCACGCCGAAATCAGAGCGCTTCAGTTTGCCCTTCGCTGTGACACCGATGCGCGTATTGCCCCATGGATCTTTCGCCTCTTCCGAAACTTCATGCACGTCCAGAGTCACCGGCTTCGTCACGCCGTGCAGGGTCAGGTTGCCATCCACTGTATACGCAATATTGTCGCCCTTGGCAACGCCGGTGCTCTTATACGTCATTACCGGGTAAGCCGCGGTATCTAGAAAATCGGGGCTTTTTAGATGGCCATCGCGTTTCTCGTCGTTGGTGTTAATGGAATTGACATCCACTTCCGCCTCGATGGTGGTGGCGGATGGATCGTCCGGGTCATGCACAACCGTGCCCTTGACGCCGGAGAAGGTTCCGCGAACGCTGGATATCATCAGGTGCCGAACCGAAAAATGGATGCCTGAATGGGATGGATCAATTGTGTAAGTGGCTTTCATGCTGAATAGACACCGTTTAGATTCCGAATGATTCGGCGAGTTTCATGAAAATCAGGTTCGGGTTGAGTAGATTTCGCGAAACAGGGGCTTTAATTCCTCCCGTTCAGCCACAGCCTGGCTGATGCGCTGGACAATCTCTACCGAATCCCGGTGCAATTGAAGCGCCCAAAGCACGTCTTCAGCAGTCGGCTTGCGGGCGCTCTTGACTTGTTCCAGCAGAAAATCAAGCGCCGCGTCCAGACGGGAGGCGCTGATGGCGCGCAGCAGAATGTTGCCGCTGCCCGGCCGGAACGGATTCAGCCACGCCGCTTTCAGAGCATCCACCGCTTCCGGCAGCCGCGAAGCTCCCAGCGCCAGTGCCGCTTCCTCACTGATTTCTTCGTCTGGATTCTTCAAAAATTCCGCCACGAACGGAACGCCGACCCGGCCTTCAATGCCCAGCAGCGATTCCAGAACCATGCCCGTGACGCGCGCCTCCTCGTCGCCGCTGCGGGCCTTCAGGCGCAGCAGCAGCGCCACGTCGCGGCCACCCATCTGCTCCAGCGCGCGCGCCGCATCCGTGCGCACCGTGGCCTCGGTTTCGGTCACCGCATCCACCAGATGCAGCAAAGTTTCGTGGCGCGGAATGTCGGTGCATTGCACCAGTGCCAGGGCGCAGGTGCCGCGCAGAACGGCCGCGCTGTCGGTCTTGCCGCCCCAGGTGTTCTCCATCTGGCGATGGCGCAGTCCGCGCAGGAAAACGGCCGAGTCGGCCACGCCCAGTTCCTTCAGACATTTGGAAAGCTCATTTTTGCCCCAGCATTGCGGATCGGCGCCGTCCTGAAACAGGCGGTTGTAAGCTTCCAGCAGATTTGGCAGCAGCGGCCTGGCCTGCCATTCACAGGCAATCGCGGCTGCTTTCGCCACTATTAAATTCACCTTGTCGGCCAGTGCTTTGCGCAAGTCTTTGAGGCCGGCTTCAGAAGGTCCGGCGGAGCGAATCTCCTTCAGATGTTCCAGTTGCCGCTCCACTTTTTGGTTAGCCATGATGAACGTGCAAGACTTAAAACAGTTCTTAATATGATTGTTCCACCATCGGGGAAAACTGCATTGGTCCTGTCGTCGGGCGGACTTCTGGGCGCCTATCAGGCGGGCGTTTGGAGTTATCTTTCTGAATCAGGCTTTCAGCCTGACGTCGTCGTCGGCGCCTCCGTGGGCGCTTTCAATGGCTGGGCCATCGCGGGCGGTTGCCAGCATGAGGAGCTATCCCGGCGCTGGCTGGACAAGGCCCAGACAAACGTGCTGATCCGGCGCGCGAACTCAGGTTTACGCGCCGGATTCTTTGAACGCGAACCTTTGCAGCGCCTGGCCTCAGCAATCTTCCGAGATTATCGGGCTTCTTCTAACTTCGGGCTCGTTACCGTGGAACTCCCCTTTCTGCGCAGCCGTTTATTCACCGGCTCGGCGATCACCGCAACGCATCTGGTGGCCAGCGCATCCATTCCCGTCGCCATGCCTACCGTTTTCATTGACGGACGCAGGTTCACCGACGGCGGCTTGCTGGAGGACGTTCCGCTCTGGGCGGCGGCGGCCATGGGCGCGACTAAAATCATTGCCGTGGATGCCATGCATTTCGATTGCCCGTGGTTGTACCGCGCTGGTGTCCGCCCAATGAAATGGCTTGCGCCGCGCATCAGTGCGGCCGTCCGTGCATGCACCACGCTGATTCGCCCCAGCAAGCCGCTGGGACATTACACTGAAGCGCTCGAATGGGACCGCAGCCGAATTCAGCGCTGGATTGAACGCGGTTATGAGGATGCCCTTCGAACCCTGAAAGGAGTCATCTACAATAGTGTCCCTACCACATGAAATCATTTGTCGCCGCTATTGCCCTTCTCAGTGTCAGCGCTTTTGCCCAGCAAACTCCAGCCGACGCCCAGTTGATTGCCCGCCGCAATGCCATTGAAAAGGAACTGGAATCCGTTGCCATTATCGACCGAAAACTGATGATTCCCATGCGTGACGGCAAGCGCATGGCGGCCGATGTTTACCGCCCGAAAGACACATCCAAGAAGTATCCAATCATCTTTGTCCGGACTCCTTATAACTTCAACTTCTGGGATGTGAAACTGGGCGCGCCCAGCGACATGAGCGCCCAACTCGACGCCGTAAAGCGCGGCTACATCTATGTGGAGATGAATGAGCGCGGCCACTTCTTTTCCGAAGGGACGTACGACATTCTGGGCGCTCCGCTTTCCGATGGCGATGATGAACTGAACTGGATGTCCAGCCAGCCCTGGACCAATGGCAAGGTCGGAACCATCGGCTGTTCATCAACCGCGGAATGGCAGATGGGCGTGGCGGCGCTGAACAACCCGGCGTATGCCGCCATGATTCCGCAAGGCTTCGGCGCGGGTGTCGGGCGCGTCGGGCCGTATTATGAGCAAGGCAACTGGTATCGCGGCGGCGCGGTCCAAATGCTGTTTATCGCCTGGCTATACGGCGAACAAAACCAGGTGCGGCCTATGTTTCCTCCCAACACTTCGCAGGAAGATTTGATTCGCGTCTCAAAGTCGTTTGATCTGGCGCAGCAATTGCCGCCCGTCGATTGGTCGAAAGCGCTGACGCTGCTCCCGG
>Ga0116230_10003197_pt1 | contig 15943 bp, 15 predicted proteins | sample S1TSphfallax_3_FD_88678 | JGI IMG/M metagenome (GOLD analysis project Ga0116230, IMG submission 88678) | Host-associated microbial communities from peat moss isolated from Minnesota, USA - S1T2_Fd - Sphagnum fallax MG | ecosystem: Host-associated > Plants > Peat moss > Unclassified | place... | reverse complement strand
TATCTCCCCGAATGAGCCTCCCAACCCTGAGCTTCGGTGCGCTGGGAAGTTTCGGCGTCTCCGATCTGGTCGATATCGTCTTCACGTCGATCCTGGTCTATTATCTGCTGCTCCTCATCCGCGGCACGCGCGCCGTGCAGATCATGCTCGGGCTCTTCGTCTTACTGATCGTTCTCGCCGTTTCGAACCTGTTGCATTTGCTGGTGCTCGCGACCGTGATGCAATATCTCTTGCTCGGCACGGCCGTTACGCTGCCGATCGTCTTTCAGCCGGAGCTGCGCCGCGGCCTCGAACAGATCGGCCGGGGCCGCTTTTTTGCCCGCCCGTCGTATCCCGACGAGGCGGCCGCCGCGCAACAGGTCGCCGTCATCAGCGACGCGGCGTTCGTCCTTGGCCGCAGCCGCATCGGGGCGCTGATCGTCATCGAACAGCAGACGGGGCTGCGCGAGTACGTCGAAAGCGGGACGGCGCTCGACGCGCAGCTGTCGCTCGACCTGCTGCTGGCGATTTTCAATAAGACTTCCCCGCTCCACGACGGCGCGGTGATCGTGCGCGACCTCACGATCGAAGGCGCCGCGTGCTTTCTGCCGCTCTCGGAGAACCAGGTCGCCGCGGAACGCCATATCGGGACGCGCCACCGGGCCGCCGTCGGCCTGAGCGAACAGACGGATGCCGTCGTCGTCGTCGTCTCGGAAGAGACCGGCGCGGTGTCGGTGGCGCGGGCCGGCCGGCTCTCGGTCCATATCGACGATCGCGAGCGCCTGGAGAAGGTCCTCGGCGCGATCGTGCGCCCGCCGCGGCGGACGCGCGAGGCCCAGAGCGGACTTCTCGCTAACCTGATCGCCCGGTTATCGCGTGCTAACAATCCTACGGAGAAACTTCGGACTTAAGCTGCTCTCGCTCGCACTCGCGATCGCGGCGTGGGCCTATTTCCACTTTTCCGCCGCGCCCGGGATCACCGCGCACTTTGACGAGCAACTGACCGTGCCGCTCGTCGTGACCGGGCTGCGGCCGGGCTTCGTGGCGCGCTATAGCGATAAGACGGCGCTCGTGACGATCGATCTGCCGCGCAACGGAGCGGACGTGAAGAGCGATCAGGTGCAAGCGGTCCTCGACCTTTCGACCCATCCCGATCCCGGCGTCTTCAACGTGCCGGTGGAGATCATCGCCCCCAACGTGCAAATCCATTCGCTGACGCCGGCCTCGGTGACGCTCACGCTCGACCGGCTCGAGGAACGCACCGTCCCGGTTGCGATCGACTACACGGGCGACACGCATGGTAAGGTCGTCGTCGAGTCGGCCGACGTGAACCCGTCGGTGGTCACGATCCGCGGGACGGCTAACGATCTGGCGCGCGTGAACGCCGTGCGGGTCGAAATCGCGATCCCGCCCAAGAGCGGCGCCATCGATACGATGACGAGCCCGAGCGCCACCGACAGCCGCGCCGCCGGCATCGCGAGCGTCGACGTCTCGCCGAATCTCGTCCGCGTACGCGCCCGGTTCGTGCCGTCCACCGGGACCGGCGCGAAGTAGTGGCCCGGCTCTTCGGGACCGACGGCGTGCGCGGCGTCGCGAACGCCGACCTCACGCCGGAACTCGCGTTTGCAATCGGCCGCTCCGGCGCGGCCGTGCTCGGCCGCGCCGCCGCGGCCGGGGCGCCGATCGTCGTCGGCCGCGACACGCGCCTCTCCGGCCCGATGCTCGAGGCGGCGATCGTCGCCGGGATTGCCTCGACCGGCCGCGATGTGATCCGCGCCGGGATCTTGCCCACGCCCGGCGTTGCCTATCTGACGACCCATCTCGAGGCCGCCGCGGGCGTGATGATCTCGGCGTCGCACAATCCGGTCGAAGACAACGGGATCAAGTTCTTCGGCTCCGACGGCTTCAAACTCGGGGACGCAACCGAGGACGAAATCGAAGCGCACCTCGAGGATCCGGCGCTGCCGCGGCCGACGCATGCGCTCGTCGGCCGGATCGCCGACGATGCGTCGCTGGCGGGTCGCTACGAACGCTCGCTGATCGACGCGGGGGCATCGCTGGCGGGATTGACGGTCGTCGTCGATGCGGCGTTCGGTGCCGCGTACGCGATCGGTCCGGCTGTGTTCGCTGCGCTCGGTGCGAGCGTCGTGACGATGGGGGCGCAAAACGACGGCGCGCGCATCAACGTGGCGTGCGGCGCGACGCATCTCGAACCGCTCGCCGCGCGCGTGCGCGAAGAGGCGGCGCGCACGGACGGTCCGGTCGTCGGGGTCGCGTTCGACGGTGATGCCGATCGCGCGCTCTTCGTCGACGAACGCGGCACGATGCTCTCGGGCGATCACGTGATGCTCGTGCTCGCGCGCGCCTTGCACGATCGCCGCGAGCTTGCGGGTGCAACCGTCGTCGGCACGGTGATGAGCAACATCGGCCTCGAACGCGCCCTCGCGCGCGAAGGCATCGCGCTCGTGCGCGCGCCGGTCGGTGACCGGTACGTGATCGAGGCGATGCGCGCCGGCGGTTTCCGGCTCGGCGGCGAACAATCCGGGCACATCATCGACCTCGATCGCAACACGACCGGCGACGGACCGATGACGGCGGTGCGCCTGTTCTCGATCGTCGTGCAGCGCGGCGTGAGTTTGCATGACCTCGCCGCGGATCTGATCGTCTATCCGCAAGTTCTCGTCAACGTCCGCGTCGAGGACAAAGCCGCCTACGAACGGAGCGCGTCGGTGCTCGCATCGATCGAGCGCGCGCAGTCGCAGCTCGGTTCGGCGGGGCGTATTCTCGTGCGGCCGTCGGGGACCGAACCGCTCGTGCGGGTGATGATCGAGGGCGACGATTTGGCGGCGATCAAGACGCTCGCGAACGACGTCGCGGAGACGATCCGGGCCGCCTCGCTGCCGTCGTGAGGGACCAGCGGCGGCCCGCTGATCGAAGGCAGCCGCTCTTTATTACCGGGTTAAAGGATTCCTAAACGTCATCGCCTTACATTCGTCGAGTGATCCGGCTCATAGCCGGTAACGTTTACTGCTGTCAGTCACCGAGTCCGGGTTACAGCGCCGGAGCGGGGGATTCCCAGGTTTGGGGTGAGTGGGCCGGTCGGCCCTAGGGCGATTCTTTCCGTCCGAACCCGTCAACTAACCCCGTAGGTGTTTGGAAGAAGGAGCAGTCTTTGTACCGATCCCTGCGTTGCGGCGCATTGGCGTTTGCTTTGACGGCAAGCCTCCTCGGCATTGCCTCGGCCGACGAAACCAGCACCGCCCCGGCGGCTTCGGCGACGGTCGCCGTCGCCGGCGACCCCGCCGCCCCCACGGCCGGTGCCGATCTTGCGATGTGGAACGCCGCCCCCGAGGCCGTCCAGCAAGAGAAGGTCACCGCCGACAAACTTTCCCCGGTGCGCCGCTTCGCCCACGCGATCGTCGCCCGGAGTAGCGCGCTCGCGTCGTCGCTGACGCGAAGCGCCATGCGATTTCTTGGGACGCCCTATTCGTTCGGTGGCACCAGTACCCGCGGCTTCGACTGTTCTGGGTTCGTTCAGCACGTCTTCGCATTGATGGGCGTGCATCTGCCGCGCACGGCGGATGCCCAGTACGATGCCGGCCGCGCGATCGCCGGTGCGATGCGCCCGGGCGACCTTGTGTTCTTCCAGACCTACGCGGCGGGCGTCTCGCACGTCGGCATCTACCTCGGCGACGATCGCTTCGTGCACGCCAGCTCGAGCCACGGCGTCACGGTTTCGAGCCTGCACGAGAGCTATTGGGCCGCGCGCTACCTGGGAGCCAAACGCGTCACCTCCGACTGACGACGACGCTTCGGAACGCGCGGCGCTCGGCTACCTGATCTGGCCGCTCGCCGCGCTCGACGTCTTGCGCGAGGCTCCAAACGCGACCATCTGGTCGCGTTTGCATGCCCGGCAGGCGTTCGTCTTCGGGATCGTCGCGCTGGTCGGGTATGCGCTCGTGCTCGCGCTGCCGCTCGCGATCACGACCGTGATCCCCGCCGTCTCGACTGGGGCGACGATCGCCGTGTACGGCGTGGGGCTGGTCGTGGATGTCGTGGCGCTCGTCGTGCTCTTCGGGCTTGCGGTCCGGTACTACGCCCTGGCGCGGCGCGGCTCGCTCTTTGCAATTCCGCTCGTTACGACGATTGTCGACCGCTTTTTTCGCGTTCGCGGCGTCCACTAGGAATGAGAGCGACGGCCCGGAATAGGGGGTCGCTGCGGCAACTTCGGTAGGCCGCTACCGGATCGGTAGAGCGCTACCGCGATGGGGTGTCGCCAAGTTGGTAAGGCACCAGGTTTTGATCCTGGCATGCGTTGGTTCGAGTCCAGCCACCCCAGCCACATATTTTCAAGCACTTCGTGCTTGAAAAGCTGGCAATCACTTCGTGATTGCAACGGTATCGCGTGCTTGCAATGGCGAGCACGCAGTGCTTCCAGTAGGAGGACGTTTTCGATCAGGTTTCGCCGCGTGACGGCGCGGAGTTGGTTCGGTCGCTGATTGGGGCGTGGCTTGCGGGGGATGCGCTGCGGGCTGCTGCGCACTTTGCGATGGATGCGCAGTACCGCGAGGCGGGACGCGAACCGTTACGCGGGCGAGACGCGATCGCGGCGCACTTCACGCGCTTTTTTCGCGATGGCCCGGCCTGGCGTTTCGACGTCGACACGCTCTTCACGAGCGGCTTGCATGCTTGTGTGGTCTACCATTTCGCGGTCAAAGGCCCAGGGTCGGAGTGGCGCGAACGCGCGGGGTGTGCCGTCGTGGCGTTCGATCCGAGCGGCTCCATCGCCGACTGGCGCGAATACGAAGGATAACCGGTATGAACTTGCACCACGAAGATCTCTCCATCCACGTCCGCGTCAGCGGCGGCATGCACGTTTTCGAACTGACGGGCAGCTTGGACATCGCGACCGCTCCGACGGTCCGCGCGGCGCTGCTCGAAGCCTCGGAACGCGGCGATCATAAACTGGTCGTCGATCTGACCAAACTCGAGTTCCTGGATTCGACCGGCCTGGGCGCGCTCATCGGCGGCCAGCGCCGCGCCAAAGAGTTCGACGGCGACGTGCGGCTCGTCGCGACCGAAGGTCAGATCCTGCGCCTGCTGCGTATCACCGGCCTGCTCAAGGTCTTCTCGGTTTATCCGACCCTCGACGCCGCACTGCGCGACGCGGAACGGGTCACCGACCTCTAAGACGCGTCGGCCGCCCGGTACGACTCGTCGATCAAATCGACGATATGACGGACGTGCGTGGCGCTGCCGGCCGCGCGCAGGGCGGCGGCCATCTGGATCGCGCAGCCCGGGTTCGCCGTGATGACGAGGTCGGGCGCGACCTCGATGATCCGCTCGGCTTTGCGCGCGCCGAGCCGGCCCGCCATCTCCGGCTGGGTCAGGTTGTAGATACCCGCGCTTCCGCAGCAGAGCGAACTTTCGTTCATCTCGCGCAGCTGCAGGCCGGGGATCTGCGCGAGCAACCGGCGCGGGGCCGCCGTGATGCGCTGCGCGTGCGCGAGATGGCACGCATCTTGATAGGTGATCGTGTACGGCAAGCGGCCGAGGCCCGGTCCGAGGCCGAGCGTATCGAGCAGTTCCGTCACGTCGCGGACGCGCGCTGAGAATTCCACGGCGCGCATGTGCCAGGCCGGATCGTCCGCGAAGAGGTGCCCGTATTCTTTGAGCGCCGAACCGCAGCCGGCGGCGTTGATCACGTAATAGTCGGCCTCGCTCTCTTCGAAGGCGACGATGTTTGCTTTCGCGAGCGCGCGGCCGCGATCGAGATCGCCCGCGTGGATCGTGATCGCGCCGCAACAGCCTTGGCCCGAGGGCACCAGCACGTCGCAACCGGCACGTTGTAAGACGCGGACCGTGGCTTCATCGGTCGGGGCGAAGGCGACGTGCATGACGCAGCCGGCGTGCATGACGACGGTCGCCTTCGCGGTGCCGCGCGCCGGATAACGCTGATCGCGCGGGACGAAGAAACGATCGGAGATATGCGGCGCGAGCGCTTCGGCTTCGGCCAGTTTGAGCGCGCGCAGGATGCCGCTCGCACGCACGGTCTCTTGTAAGCCGGAGCGCTGATACCAGCGCAACGCGCTTGCGACCAGCCGCAGGTTGGCGAGGCGCGAGAAGAGCCAGCCGAGCAGCACGGCCCGCCCGAGCCGGTGCGACGGCGGTCGCGTTGCGGCCGTCGCGCGCACGATCTGCGTGCGCGCGGGTTCGAGGAGTTGACCGTAGGCAACACCTGATGGGCAGACCGCTTCGCATGCGCGACAATCCAAACACTCGGACATTTGGTGCATGAAGCCCGGGCTCGTGAGATCGAGCCGTTCTTCGGCAACCGCTTTGATGAGCGCGATGCGTCCGCGCGGGCCCGACGTTTCGACCAGCGTTTCGACGTAGGTCGGACAGGTCGGCAAACAGAGCCCGCAGCGGACACACTGGTTGAAGACGTCGTCGGGCGGGATGTCGCGGCCGGAAAAGCCGCGCTGCTCGGTGTCGATCACCCCGCAGCCTTCGACCGCGCTTAGTGGACCGCCTCGACCGTGAGTTCGATCGCGACGTCGTAGCCGACGAGCAAGACGCCGGCCGGTGTCAGCGTTTTGTCCACCAGATCGAAGTCGCGCCGGTCGATGTGCAAGGCGCCATGGTAGCCGACGCGCGTCGCGCCGCCACCGTCGGGGATCGTTCCCTCGACATGGACGGGGAAGCTGACCGGCTTCGTAATGTCTTTGATCGTGAGATTTCCCGTGACGGTGAAGTCGTCGGCGCCGGTTTGGACGATCTTCGTCGAATGGAACGTGACCGACGGATAGCGCGCGATATCGAAGTACGTCGCGGAGCGCAGATCGGCGTCGCGCGTATGATTATCGGTGTCTTCGTGCGCGACGTCGAGCTGCGCGTCGAGTTTGTCGGGGATCACGCTCCCCGCCGGCGCTTCGATCGTCAGCGCGCGGATGGGGATGTGTCCCCACACGCGCGAGACGACCATGTGCGAGACGGTGAATTCCGCCCGGCAGTGCGCGAGATCCGCACTCCACGCAACGGGCGCGGATCCGGCCGCGCCGAGCGCGACCGGACCGAGCATGAGGGTGACGAGAGCCAAGCAACGTTTCATGACGATCCTCTAGTGTGTCGTGACGCCGTAGTTGATGTAGAAGCCGCGCGCCGGCAGACCAAACTGCTCGGTTGCCGAAGCGCCGATATAGGGCTGATAGGACGACGCCGTCGCGTACTGGTTGAGCGCGAGCGGGACGCCGAGGCCCTCCATCCCTTCGATGAAATTGTATTGGTTGAAGAGGTTCTGCACGCTGAACGTGACGCGGCTGGTACCGAGCGGCACGTCGAAGCGGAGGCTCGAGATCGTGTAGCCGGGGAGATTTTTCGAATTGTTGGCGCTGAACGCGTCCAGCGTATAGCGCACCTCGACGCCGCGCGCGAAGCCCTGATCGAGCGCGATCGAACCGGTGTGCAGCGGGAGATTCGGGAGCTGCGCGCCGGGGATGAGCGTTAGGTTCGATTTGAGCACTTGGGTCGGGATCGACACGATGTCGGTCGAGTCGATCGTGTAGGTGTAGTCGAAGAACGTGTGTCGGGCGACGCGCTCGCGGCCGTTGAGGAGCACGCCCTTGGCTTGCAGCGTTCCGACGTTGAGATTGCCTTTGACCGCGAGGTAGCTGAGCGGGTTCCCGCCGCACGGCCCGACCGCGGCGTCCGCGGCGGCGATCTCGGCCGGGGTGAGCAAGGCCTCGAGCGCCGGTGTGAGCGGGAACGTCGCGGAGTAGATCTTGTTGTAGACGTTCACGTTGTAGAGCGTCAGTTGGACTTGCGAGCCGGCGTTGAAGCTGTGACCGTACGAGACGTCTTCGTCGACGCCGCGTTCCGGCTGCAGCACCGATGAGGGCAGGCTCGCGACCGTATTCGCATTCGTGCCGCATTTGATCGTCGCACCGCCGCCGCCGTTGATCACGGAGGTCGGCGTGAACGGTTCGTCGAGTTCGTTGCCGGCCGGTTGCGTCGTCGTCGCGCCTGCCGCGGCGCGAACGATATCGTGCGGCGAGGCGCGATAGACGAGCGCCGCTTTGGGATCGATGTAGCGATTGATCGACGATCCACCCGAGTGTTCGAAGTTCCCGGTCAGGTATGCCGTCAGCGGCGAACCGACCGGATGATAGATGTCGCGGAACAGGAGGCCGCTCTCGTCGATGAACGGCGTGCCCAGGCTGGTGGCACGCGTGGCCGGATCAGATTGCTGGATCAGATACGCGGTGTTGAGATACGTGTAGCCGATCCCGATGTCGTTGTTCGGGCGCACGATCATCGCGGTACCGGTCAAGCCGGCTTCGCCGACGTTCGTGTTCTCGAGTTTGTCCGACGACGTATCGCCGGGCTCGGTCAAGAACGGCAACTGGCCGAGCCGGTCTTGGAAGTTGTTGTAGCGGTTGGTGAACGCATCGAAGCGGAAATCGAATCCGTTCGGCGTCGATTCGTAGGTCAGGTGCGCATCGTCGACCGCGAAACTCTGCCAGCGCGGGCCGACTCCTTGGAAGCCGGTATTGAAGGCCGCGTATTCTTGCGGCGTTTGGCACGTGATGCCACCGTCGGGCAAGCCGTTCGGGCCGTAACCGTTGACGCCGATGACGCTGTTCTTCGAAGCGCCGTTGGCGTTGGTGGCGACGAACGTCCCTGCGGGACACGCCGGAAGTTGCGGATAGGACGACGCCTTGTACGACTTGAGCAGTCCCTCACCGGTGGCGAGTGCCGTCTGGTACGGCAGGTAATCGCCGTCCCCGTTCCCGGTCTTGTTGACCCATTTCCAATCGGCGAGCCCGGTGAACGTGAGCGACGAGACCGGCGAGGCAGCGTACTGGAGTTTGAAGAGGCCGTCGCGATCGACGGAAAGCGAGTCGTCGAGGTAGTCATCGAGCGCGCGCACGGCCGGGCTTCCGCCGTGCTGCACGACCGACTGATCGAACGCGGCGGAGGGCTGATTGAAGACGTCGTTATTGATCGGGCCATCCGATGAGTCGACGCTATACGCGAACGCATAGCCGAGACGGCCCGTCGTGCCCGTCGTTTGGATCGTCGACTCCGCGCGTGAGAACGACCCATAGCCTTGCTCGAAATTCTCCCGATGATCGGGGGTCGGATCGAGCGTCTGCATGTCGACGGTGCCGCCGATCGCGCTATACCCGAGATAGTTCGTGCCCGACCCGTAGGTTACGTTGACGGACCGGAGTTCAGCGAGCGGCGAGATCTGGAAATTGTACCCGCCCGGAACGCCGAAGGCGACCGGATGACCGTCGATCGTCGTCAGCGTTTCGAGCGTACCGATGCCGCGAAAGCTGATCTCGACGTCGTCGCTTAGGGCGGCGGTGTCGCCGGTGATACCGTTGTTGACGCCGGGCAGTTGTCGCAGTGCATCGCCCGTACGAAAGACGTTCGTCTCGATGAGTGTTTCTGGTGAGATCGTTTGCGAGATCGTCGAGGCCGTTTGCAGCGACGCGCCCGCGCGGGTGGACGAATGGCCGATCGTCCGCAGCGCCGATTCGGTGGGCGTCGCGCTGAGCGCGATCGTCACGGACACCGGCGCGACGTCGAGCGCGACGGTTGCCGTATCGGCGGTTTGATAGCCCTGGTGCGCACCGCGGAGCGTGTAGAGCCCGGGCGCGAGCCCCGTGATGGTGAAGCGGCCGTTGGCGTCGGTGACGACGCGTTCGGAGCGGTCGACGAGCGTAACGACGGCGTTCGCGAGCGGAAGCCCGGATTGGACGTCGATTACGCGGCCGGCGATCTCCGTGCCGGCCGCACGAGCCGGCAGCGCGCCGAGGATGAGGACGAGCGCAAAGAACAGCGCTTGCGCACGAACGGTGCGCAGGCAAAAAGAAAGCACGAAGTACCCCTTGGTAACGAAGCTGAAGTGGTATCGGGAACGAGCCGTTACTGCCGGGTGGGGGGACCGCGTTTCGCGGCGTGGCGCGCCGGCGCCGGCCGTGCGCCGGCGAGGCAGCGCCGTCGCGCAAGCAGCGTGAACTCGTGCAATGAGGCGCGTTCGCGTGGGAGAAACAGTCCGCACAGTGCGCGTGCGACCGCAGCGCGCGCGTGCAAGAAAAACCGTACGACGGCGTACGCGCAGACCGCCGTCAGCATGGCGACGGCAAGCGTCGTTCCGAGCCCGAGCAAGACGGAGCCGCCGAAGAGATCGCCCAGATCGTCGACGTCACGCCCGGCCGCAAACGCATCGAGCGCTTCCATCGCGAGCAGCAGCGGGATCGAGAGCGCCGTAACGGCGCCGGCGAAGGCGACCGGCGAGCCGACGTGGATCGCGGCGCCGGGGGACCCGCCGCGGCCGAGTGCGGCCAGGACGCTCGTAAAGAACGACCGGGCCGCTCCTGCAAAGAGGAGCGCGGCGGCGGCGGCGGCGACGACGGTGCGCGAATCGTGCGCGACGTCGTCGTAGGCATCGTGCGGCAGCAGGTAGTCGCCGGCGACATCGATCGCGAGGTGCGCGAACGCCGCGGATAGCGCGGCTACCGCAAGGGCGAATAGCGCGCCTGCGGCACGGGCGGCAAACGTCCGTGACTCTCGCATGTTTGCCGTCCCCTTCGCAGCCCGGGGCGTTCTCGCTCTCGCCTTTGACGAGATTTAAGGACCCCTTGACACGGCGTTAACCTCGCCGGGCCAGGGCTCGGCCCGCGCGGACGCCAACCGCAGCACCATGGTCCTCGATCCGAAATGGCGTAGCGCCGCAATCACGAATGGGCGCGACCGCGCCGCCGCCCGCGCGATGTTCAAAGCAATCGGATTCACGGACGATGATCTCGCAAAGCCGCTGGTCGGCATCGCGAGTACGTGGATCGAGACGATGCCCTGCGGGTACAACCTGCGCGCCCTCGTCGAGCACGTCAAGCGCGGCGTGCGGGACGCGGGCGGAACGCCGATGGAATTCAACACGATCGCGATCTCCGACGGTATCACGATGGGCACCGAAGGGATGAAGGCGTCGCTCGTGAGCCGCGAAGTGATCGCCGATTCGATCGAACTCGTCGGCCGCGGCTACCTCTTCGATGCGATGGTCGGGCTCTTCGCATGCGACAAAACCGGGCCGGGGACGGCGATGGCCTTCATGCGGCTGGACGTTCCCTCGGTCATGCTCTACGGCGGCACGATCCGGCCCGGCAGACTCAACGGCAAAGACCTCACCGTCGGGGACGTGTTCGAGGCGATCGGCGCGCACGCGGCGGGCCGGATCAGCGATGCGGAACTCAAGGCGATCGAAGATAACGCTTGTCCCGGCGCGGGCGCCTGCGGCGGACAGTTCACCGCCAACACGATGGCGATGGTGTTCGAATTTCTCGGACTCTCACCGGTCGGCAGCGCAAGCCCAAGCGCCGTCGATCCGCGCAAAGACGACGAAGCCTACCGGGCCGGAGCGATGGCCGTCGATCTCTTGCGTCGCGGCGTCCGGCCGCGTGCGCTCGCGACGCGGGCCGCGTTCGAGAACGCCATCGCCGCCGCCGCCGGGACGGGCGGTTCGACCAACGCCGTCCTGCATTTGCTCGCGATCGCGCGCGAGGCCGGCGTCCCGCTCACGATCGACGACTTCGATACGATCTCGCGCCGCACGCCGATCGTCGCCGACTTGCGGCCGGGCGGAAAATACGTCGCGACCGATGTCGACGCTGCGGGCGGCGTGCAGCTCATCGCGTAACGCATGATCGAAGGCAACGTCGTCGACGGTTCGATCGCAACCGTCAGCGGAAAGACGCTGGCGCAAGAGGCGGCGCTTGCCGTCGAGACGCCGGGCCAGGCGGTGATCTCGACCGTCGCGCGGCCGTTCAAAGCGACGGGCGGCCTGGTCATCCTCAAAGGGAATCTCGCGCCCGAGGGGAGCGTCATCAAGATCGCCGGCCACGAACGGTTGCATCACCGCGGCCCCGCGCGCGTGTTCGATCGTGAAGAAGATGCGATGGCCGCGGTCGAGCAGGGGCGCGTGCAGCCCGGCGACGTCGTCGTGATCCGCTACGAAGGTCCGCGCGGCGGACCCGGGATGCGCGAGATGCTCGGCGTGACGTCGGCGATCGTCGGCGCCGGGCTGGGCGATTCGGTCGCGCTCGTCACCGACGGCCGATTCAGCGGCGCGACGCGCGGCTTCATGCTCGGGCACGTAGCGCCGGAAGCGGCCGCGCGCGGGCCGATCGCGGCGCTGCGCGACGGCGATACGATCACGATGGACATCGAGGCGCGCCGCATCGACGTCGCGCTCGACGACGCCGAGATCGCCGCGCGGCTCGCCGATTGGCGCGCGCCGGTGCCGCGCTATACGGAGGGCGTGTTCGCGAAATACTGCGCGCTCGTATCGTCGGCGTCCGAGGGCGCGGTGACGAAACCGCCGCTGGACCTTCTGACGCGCTCGTGATCCTCCGGTGCAGCGCGTGTGCGACCGTCGCCGCAGACGGTGCACTCTTGTGCGCGGCCTGCGGTGACCTGCTGGCGTTCGAGCTCGACCCCGCCGCAATCCACGGCGGGCAGCTGCGCGCGATCCTCGCGCAGCGCCGCACCTCGAACGACCACCGCGATCGCAGCGGCGTGTGGCGCTTTCGCGAGCTGTTGCCGCCCGTTCCGGAGGCGTCGATCGTAACGCTGCGCGAAGGCGACCTTCCGCTCTACGCCGCGGGCGCGAGCGCCGCGTATGCCGGTCTCGAGCATCTGAGCTATTTGCATCAAGGCATGAACCCGACCGCGTCGTTCAAGGATTGCGGGATGACGGTCGCGATCTCGAACGCGTACGCGCGCAACGCGCGCGTCGCCGTGTGCGCCAGCACCGGCAACACCTCGGCTTCGATGGCCGCGTACGCGGCGCGGGCGGGGATGCATGCGGTGGTGTTGGTACCGGCGACGGGAATCAGCGAATCCAAGGTCGCGCAAACGCTCGACTACGGCGCGACGGTGCTCGCGATCGACGGCGATTTCGACGCCGCGCTCGCCGCTGTGCGCAAACTCGATCCGCAGCGCGTCGCGGTGGTGAATAGCATCAATCCGTACCGGATCGAGGGTCAGAAGACGGCGGCCTACGTGCTGCTCGAAGCGCGCGACTGGCGCGTGCCGGATTGGATCGTGCTGCCGGGCGGGAACCTCGGCAACACGAGCGCGCTCGGGAAAGGCTTCCGCGAAGCGCTCGCGCTCGGGTTGATCGACCGGTTGCCGCACATCGCGGTCGTGCAGGCTGCCGGTGCGGCACCCTTCGCGCGCGCGTTCGCGAGCGGCACCGAACTCGTCCCGGTGGTGGCGAAGACGACGGCCACCGCGATCAAGATCGGCGCCCCCGCGTCGTGGAAGAAGGCGCTGCACGAGGTGCGCGCGAGCGCGGGGACGGCGCTCGCCGTCGACGACGAAACGATCGCGGATGCACGAGCCGTGATCGGCGCCGACGGGATCGGCTGCGAACCGGCCTCGGCCGCCTCGCTCGCCGGACTCCGCGCGCTTACGCGCGCGGGCACGATCGCGCGCGACGCGGACGTGATCGCCGTGCTTACCGGCCACGTCCTCAAAGATCCGCAGTACGTCGCGAACTACCATGCGAGCGGCGCGGCGCGCGCGAATCCGATCGTGCGCGTGCGCGACGAAGCGGAGCTCATGGCGCGCATCGACGCCTTGGTGGATTCGCCCGTTCCGGCCGGATCCGCGGGGCGCTAAGCGCGTGCGCGCTAGCGTTCCCGCTTCGAGCGCGAACCTCGGACCCGGTTTCGATTCGATCGGTCTTGCGCTTGAACTCCGCATCGTTGCCGATGTGCGCGTGCTCGACGCCGGTGCAACGCCGCGTTGGACGTTTAGCGGCGCGCACTTTCCCACCCACGATGGTTTGCGCGATGAGATCGCGCGCGGCATCGCGCGCATCGTCGGCGCGCGCGTGCTGCCGCCCCTCGCGATCGCCGTCCACAACGACATCCCGCTCGGCAAAGGCCTCGGCGGCAGCGCGGCCGGCGCCGTGCTCGGCGTCGCGATCGGTGCGGCGTTGCGCGGCGCGCCGGCGACCGAAGCCGAACTCGCGCACACGATCGCCGAAATCGAAGGCCATCCCGACAACGGGATCCCGGCGCTCTTGGGCGGGATCGTCGTCGCCGCGCAAGGCCCGAACGAGATGCCGGCGTACGTGCGATTCGCACCGCCGCCCGGCGTGCGCGCCGTGGTCGCGGTCCCGGAGATCGAGATGCCGACGGTTCAGGCGCGGGCGATCTTACCCGCAACGTATTCGCGCCGCGACACCGTCTACAACATCCAGCGCGCGGCGCTGCTCGGCGCCGCCTTCGCGGCGGGCCGGACCGATCTCTTGCGGTCGGCGATGCGGGACCGCATCCATCAGCCGTATCGCGCGAGCTTCGTCCCGGGTCTCGAGGAGATGCTCGCTTTCGACGGTCCAGGCGTCCTCGGGATCGCGCTCTCCGGTGCCGGGCCATCGGTCCTTGCGCTCGTCGAAGCCGACGCTGCGTCACGGGTCTCCGACGCGTTCATCGACGCCTTCGCGCGGCACGGCGTGATGGCGCGAACCTACGATTTGGCGCTCGCCGACCGCGGATTGATCGTCGAACCCTAGCAGGTTCGAGGGGTCCCTTCCCGCCTAGCGAATCTTCGGACGAATGGTGAATGTGAGCGTCGGGTCTCCCGCGGGCATGTGCACGGTCGGGAATCCAGCGTTTTACCGGTACGTCTTGCGGCTCGGTGATACGGACGCCGAGATGAACGACCGCGATCGCGCCGCAGTCGACGTGCTGGCCGCCGTCCCGCACGCCTCGTCTGATGAGCCGGAGAATTCGGGCAACGGCTGGCGCATCGTTCCGGCGCAGTCGTTCGAAGATTGGCCGGTGCTTGAAGCGACCCCGCAGCGCTTGCGCGCCGCGTTTCAAACCGCGCGCCGCGTCTTGTGGCAGCAGGCGGCTCCGGTCGGGATCACGGCCGGCGAACTCGTCGTGATCGATGAGGACATCGAGGCCGTCTTGGGCGTGCTGCACCGCGCCGAAGTGCGCGGCTTCAGCGTCAACGTTACCTACGTCAGTTAGCTAGGCGATCGGGAAGCGGCGGAGCGCGAAGAAGCCGACGCCGCCCAAGAGGAAGAACGTTCCGGTTCCGACGCCCAGGCCCACGAGCCAGGCGGTGTCGCTCGGCTCTTCGACATCCACGCTAAACGGTTCGGTCGGGGTCGCCTGGCCGGCGGCCGAGGTCGTGACCGCGAACTCATAGGAACCGGTCTCCGGCAGGGTGATGCTGCCCGTGAAGTGCCCGCCCTCGCGCGCGAGCGGCAGCGTCTGGACCCGGCCGTCGGGATCGGTGACCGAGAGGGTCACACCGTCGACGTCGGCCGGAGCCGCGGCGTCGACCGCGATCGTCTTGCCCGCGGTATAGTGCTCGAGCCGGTGCGCGTGGGCGCCGTTGTCGTCGATCGCGATCGTCAGCGGCTGGGCAGCCGCGGCCGCGGGTGCGGCGCCGAAGCCGGCGAGCAAGAGACCACAGAGAACGGCAACGCGGCGATGCATGACCGCCAAAGCATACCCAGCGGAGCCGGGTTTTACGCTTGGAATTCGACCACCGGCGTCGCGGCGATCTCGCGCCGCAGTACGGCCGCGAGTACCTCGAGCGCGGCGCGCCGCGGCGCGTTCCGGCGATAGGCAAGCCGAAGGTCCCGGACGGGGGCACCGGCGAGCGGGCGGATCGTGACGCCCGCAAGCGGCATCCGGCCGGCCAGGGCGAGCGCCGGGACGACCGTGACCCCATAGCCTGACCGGACCAGGCTCAGCAGCGTCTCGAGGCTTGCCGCGCGCATGTCACCGCCGATGCTGCGGGCGCGGTCGGGATGCGAGCAGAGCGCGAGGGCGTGATCGCGCAGACAATGGCCGTCGTCGAGCAAGAGGATCGTGGCGGGGTCGATGTCGTCGAGGGAAATCTCGGCGCGGGTCGCGAGCGGGTGATTGGCGGG
>Ga0116230_10003196_pt1 | contig 15945 bp, 16 predicted proteins | sample S1TSphfallax_3_FD_88678 | JGI IMG/M metagenome (GOLD analysis project Ga0116230, IMG submission 88678) | Host-associated microbial communities from peat moss isolated from Minnesota, USA - S1T2_Fd - Sphagnum fallax MG | ecosystem: Host-associated > Plants > Peat moss > Unclassified | place... | reverse complement strand
TTTTTTTTATTGATTCAAAATTGGCGAGGAAACTTTATAGGAATTAGATCTAAGCAAACATCTATTGTAAAGATTTAAATCTATGGCCAAAAAAAATTCCAATAAGAGTGGTAGAATGGAGTCAAACATAAATCAAATGGTTACATGAAGTATGTAGAAACAATTAGATTAGGTAGTAATGTACTAATATGAAGAAGAGAATGTAGTAGAAGAATAATTATAGTTTATGAATGAGGTAATGCAATTTTGGCATGTTAAACTTAGTACTATATACTATGCCAAGAATACCTAAGATAGAGGAGTGGCTTGTAGGGTACAAGACGCTATCTATAATAATCACGAAACTTAGGGGAACATTTATTAGGAGAGCAATGAGACTATCCAATATCCAAGTGAGGCTGTTGATGAGGGTAAAACCTTCAGAAGTTGAACCAGAAGAATGGGAAGACAATGTATTTAAAGTTACCTCTATAGATCTACAACAAAAGGCACATGAAATAACAAAGATGAATTTCTATTAACCCAAAAAATGGTGATTTGTACAGATTTGAGGAAATTTTACATGTTCATCAAGAAGTATAAGAAGGATTAGAATCAAGATCCATAAGGTGGTAGCAACTAAACAATCCACACGAGGGTAGTTTCTATTGGGGTACCTTTAAGTTTGGTACAATATGTGCTGAATTTTAATTGAAAATTTTAAAAGGGACTCATTTAATTAAATTGCAACACTTTTAATAAAAAAAATTGATGATAAAATGCCATCATTTCATTAGAAGGTGGACCTTTCAAATGATATAAGATCTTTTGTCACAATCCATCAAAAAATGTTATGGACTTTTATGACATAGTAAACATGTTTTAATTTATTTTTTAAATATATAATTGTGAGGTTATTGTAGTGCCAAGATAAGGGTTTTTAATCAAATTTAATACGTTAGTTTATTACAATTATGCAAGATTACCAATAATTGAAAAGTCCATAATTTATTGAAATGGAAAAAATAATCAATGTTGTTATGTAAACGGTGACATTACTACCCAACACAACATTTGCCAATTATAAAATTTCAAAAAACTGATTTTTTCCTTATAACTTTTCACCTAGTTGATCAAATTGAAACAAATGTTAATTTGAAAACTTGTGACTTTAAGGTTTAGCTATTCTTTTTGCCCCCTACTTTCAAATGGACTAATTTGTATTCCCAAAACATCAAATATTCGCATTAAAAATTATTATTTTTTAAAATGTGGACACCAAATGTGCCATTTTTGGTCCACCTTAATGTGCATTCACCCCACAAACAAAGGTTTTACTTGGCAATATATTTCACCTCAATACAATCAACTCCATTAAGAGTGGGATGAAGACCTAAACAATGATGAAATAAAGTAGGCAATACCATAGTATGTAAAAATTGTCCTATAAATTGAGGATCTAGAGAAAGGATTTTATAACTAAAGTAGTTTACCAAACTAGGTTAAAGAATAGAGCTTAACACCACACTCCTCAATAGTGGTGATCAATACAAAAACAAGGTCAACATTTAATGCTAATGTGATGCAGACTAATGAAGCAAGGAAAATCATCTTTTTACGAATTGTCCTTTCCTTGAAAAACATGTATATGATGCAAAGATCAACCATTTTCATACTCAAGTGCAAATTGACTAAAATCCAAAGGATGGACTTAAATTGTTGGCCATTCTACAGAACGCGATACCAACAAAACCACCATAGATCTACAAAGATACAAATAATTTTGTAGAGAAAGTTAATGTACTAAGGACTCCTTTTGATCTCATAATACCTCAAGTCACCAAATTGTTCCATTATGCTCCGAAGAGAGTGAAGATGATTTCAACCCATCCTATGTTGAGTAATGCAAGACTTGTAGTTCCCAAAAATACAAAGTCTATGCCTAGACTAGGAAACAAAGAACTATCAAATACTACCATTAAGCATCTTGGTAACATAACCATTCATGGAATAATGACTAAAACGATACCACATGCAATAGCCAATGATAGGATGTAAGGAGTTCATGTGATGGCTGTATATTCGACCAAATTTGTGCCTATTACTAAGGTAAGATGTTCGAAACCTATGAAGAATGATGGAATTTTTGTAGTACCAGCTAAGAATGGTCTTTTGTACAATATGGGTCATACAAAACCTATTATGATGTAAAAAGGAAATCATTCTAATAGTCTTAAAACAATACCTATTATTTTTGGTGCAAGAAAATTTGTAGTAGCTAAACTTGATATGGAAATACCAGTGCACTTGACCATAGGAATACCTTTTCCTACTATATTCATTATTAAATCAGTACCCCTAGATCTAGGAGGTGATCCTTTAGAACCTTTAGGAGGTGCCATAGTAACATACATGCAACCAATATTACCCTTTTATAGGCCTTTCAAAAGACCATTAAGCTATCCTAAATATAAAAAGATTGTGATTTGGATATTCATATATTCAAAGCCATTATCAAAGGTAACGATGAAATGGTAGACGAGGAAATATTTAATTTGTTCAATTTTACGTTGAGAATTAATGCATCAAACTTGTGCAACAAATACATGAAAGATTATCCCAATTACAAATTCGTAGAATTAGAACAAGCCTTCTATAAATGTTATCAAACAATGCAGAATAATGAGCATGTGTATTTATAGTTGAAGAATCTAAAACAATAGTTAATAGAAAGAATAAAAAAATTGGTCAATAGTTTATAGATGCCTATTACTAACAATTTTTTGACCATAATCTTCTAATTTGGACTACAATCCTATTTGCACATTGCCACGACAAGAATGAAGAGGGAGATTTTGCAACAACACAAAGAATTGATCCTAACATGTGAAGAAGGTATTTATATACCCAAAGCACAGAGTATATGTACCATAAACCACAAGAATAGGGAATGTAATTATGGGAAACTAGATAGTTGTTAAGTCAAGTGCAAGCCCTAAAAATTGGTGATTAGGTTATATATGTTGTAATTTAGTGCTAATTTCATTAGTGAATGATTATAAATTAGTAAATGTCCAACAAATAGGTGTTAAATAATCTAAGTTAAAGGAATGGGTATTTAGTTAATTGAGATAATAGTAAATTTGCCTTAGTTATTTTCACCAAGATTAAGTGGAACTTCAATTCATTATGCGAGGATTATTTAAGTGGATTCATTTGAGACAAAAACTAAATTATACATTTTGAACCATGCAAATGGAAAGCTCTTTGTAATATAAAAGGCAATAATGCCAATTTTATTATATATCTAGTAGGCAATGATGTTAATTTTATGTTACAATGAGCAATAAGTAGATGTAAGCATTAAATGTCTTCAACAATGATGTTATAAAAGTTGTTACATGCTTCAAAGGTGTTCTAGAAAAAATATTGTTCCATTTCTAAACCATTAACATTGAACTTCATTACTTTAATTGTAATAATTCTAAAATGTGGCATAGTGCAAGCAAAAAGGTATGTTTTGAGTTTTTCTTTGATTTAAAGAATTAGACCTTGCAACCATTGATAATGCCCAACACCAAAAAACTATTAACTACACTAACATTGCAACTTCATCACCTTCAAAGATGCTTTCATACGTGATTTCGGGTTCGTCATCTACAATTGGTTTGACTTCCAAAACTAGCAACAAGGAATGCAAGTCAATTCCCAACCAATGATGCCAAGGTTGGATGATGTGCTCAAATTTGACTTGAGGGTGCACTCGGCGTCCACTTGCTTCTTCTTCAAGCCTAGGCACTTGTGTTAAATTCAGCCCCAAAGAAAGAATCAGAAGGTTCTTCGATGATTTGAACAACTTGAGCTTCACACGATTCTAAGTTACACCATGCCATTGCACTATTTATGATGTTTTAAATTAGACAATAGTGTTTTAATACTTAGGAAATTAGGTTAGAAAATGCTTAGTGATTAATTCATGGCAGTGCAACAATTTATCTAGATCTTAAAGCATTAAGCCTTAAATCTAACAAATCGGACTTTGGGGTTATAATTGGATGGATGGAAAATGAAAGAAATTGTAAGGAGGTGGTAATGGATTTACCAAAACCTTATGTGGTGAAATTGTGTGTTCATTGAAAAGAAGGATAGTAAGTGAATCATGGTAAGTAAAAGGGAAACAGTGCGGCCCACCTAAGATAAAAAAAGGAGTAGTACCTCCTTGTGATGAGAAGTGATGACCCCCCATCTAACCATGTGGGTGAGGATCAAAATTAAAGGATGAGGGAAGCCAAGATCTAAATGTGGAAAAATAAGCAACCATTTCCATTGCATATGAAAGTTTCATCTTGATTTGATTGGAGGATGACCCATTCCCCCCAATTATCATTGGTTCATGGATTGGCAGAGGGCCATTAATTGGGAAGGGAAAAACAAAGGAGTTGTTGCACTCTCATTGGACAAGGGTAAGAAGCTCACCTTTTGGAGATGGAAAGCTCCTTGAAGGGGTTGGAAAAAATTGGGGCTCTTTCTTTTGTTTCCATTAAAATTTTGATGTTTTTTGATGTGGGAAAAAAAAATGTGCAGCTAAGAAAACATGAAACTAACAGAAAAAATTAGGAGGAGAAGAAAAAAAATATGTGGGAAGAGAGCTAGTTGTGAGAATATGAGGATGGGTTAAAGGAAAAAGAAAAGTATGATTGAGCAATAGGGCAAGGTATTGGAAGTTTTAATAATGGGATTGCTTTAAAAACTTAAACACAACAATTTGAGGAGCTAAGAAAGTTTACAAGCTTTGTTGATATCAATTTGAACAATTAAAGGAGTTATAAAAGTATCATTACCTAGTATTTTTATAACTCATCAATTTGAACAATTAAAGGAATTATATTACCTCGTTACTATTATCATTACCTAGTAAAGGTAATTCAATCACTTGGAGTGAGCTAAGGTCAACATGATGACAACCTAACAATGTGTTATGAACTTCAACAAGTCATCTTCACTTTTCTTTTCATTGTGTCGAGTTCATATTTGGTCTAATAGAAGACTCGTAGGGTAGAATTGCATGTGTTGATTTTAAGAATCATCAAATAAAAGTTATAAATTGGTGCTACAAATATTGAAAAGGGTTGAAATTTGACAACTTGTCCCAAGCTTGATTCTACCATTGTGCCGTTAGATTTCAAACCAAGTTTGGAACCAACTATTGTAAGTTCCAAATCAATCTAAGGTGGAGGTCAAGATTAATGATCTTTTGAATGTAATGGATTTGATATCATTTATGATTTGTGAATTCAATTCCTTGTGTGAATGTGAAGTGGAGGGTTAGTTAAGTTGTTCCTTCCTTGCAATAACATTTAAATACCATAGTCAAAAAATCATTGTGACCAAACACCATTCATTATCTCATAACTCAAGTGTGTTGAATTTCCAACCACTTAATTACACTACCTTGAACCTATTGTGATTTAATGTTGAGCCTTAAATCTAGGTGAAGATAATGTCACATTTTTTGTGCACTACTAAGAGGTGGTGTTATTAACATGGTGGTTGTGTTATGAGTTGGGAAGTGTAAGTTGTAGAATTTAGAAGGTAATGATTTTACAAAGGGAGCATGTGAGCGTGAATGTGAACCTATGAACATGAATGAATATATTTGGAATACTTTAATGACAAGGATATATTATTCCTAGAATATCCCCATGCCACATAGGAGCAATGTGGGAAATATTTTGCCACATGTACATGGATGAAAGTCACAAATTTGATAAAAAAATATTGGATGAAAGTTGAACATCGATGAACTTTGTGGATGAATAAATGAAAATAGATGAATAATTTGGATGAAAGTTCCAACAAGTTGAATTGTATGGATGAAATTAATTCCAAAATAGTTATGCCAAATGAAAACCACATGTACATGCATGAAAATTACAAAATGGATGAAATATTTGGATAAAAGTTGAACATCAATGAAGTTTTTAGATGATAAATGGAAGTAGAATATCTAGATTGAAAGTTCGATTGGTTGAAATGTATGGATGAAAATAATTCCAAAATAATTATGACGAATGAAAATTATTAGATTCACATAATTTTCAAAAGGGTGTCAAAGGTGAAACTCCGAGAAAATACTTTACAATGTAAGAGGGTGAAACAATAACTTGTGTAAGTTAAGTTAATTCACATAGTAAGAGGAAGTCCACATAATGATGAAATGGGATAATTTTGAAAAATTAGTGAATAGTGGATTACACACATCATGTTAAAGAATAAGTTATTTATGTTGTAGTCCTATAATAGTCCTATGTAACAATTGTCTAATGACATTGCAACCTACTTTATCTCTAGGACTTTGGCATGAGCTAATAATCTATGAACCTCATTCCAACTCTAGGATGGATAATGGATGGATGGTTCTCTAATCCCAAAATACATGGCATATTGCAAAAAGTAATGCAAGTGTTTACATTGCACCCACAATCCTTGCCCATCGAGGGATGCAAACATCATGGAAGAAAAATCCACGCAATAAATGAATTTTTGATGCAATAAAATAGGAACATGTGGCATATCATCATTGGTGATAAATCAAATTAGGATCACATAATTTGAATTACATATCACAACATGGTAATATTGCATTTGACTATATGAAATTAATGTAATAGAATATTAAGACATGGCAACCAATCATTTGTTATAAACATGTAGTTTAAATTTCACTTTGGTGCAATAAAATATTGCCATGTGGCATGATCAAAATTCATCTTGTAGCATATGATGTAATTGTAAGAATAATTATGGTAGTTGCATAGTTAATTGTGAGTGCAACTACAGTAGTTGCATGCATAGTTGTTTGTGCCACTACACATTCAACTACACTAGTTGCAAGTTAATTAAATATGGTGTTAATGCAACTACAATAGTTACAAGAAAGTTGCATAAGAAGTTGTTCATCCCACTAAGCAAGTTGCAAAATTACATTTCTATGCTAATGCTAGAGCAAAGAAAGCATCATCATCAAATTAAAGCATAATGGAACAAGGAAATGTGAACAAACTTGAAGACTTCAAGAACTTTACATTATGAGGCATTTCCACACATGTTCAATGAAGTTCATGGCATCGATATTACAATACTTGAAAAGGATAAGTACCTAACTAACTTTTCGCATCATTGCACTATCCCATAATGTGAATTGGCCTTGAATTTGCTTTAGCAATAATTGCAATGGGTGATCTTTATAATTTGGGAAAGGCAAAGGTGCATCTGGGAGCATCAATCCATACACCTCCACCTCATACAAGCCATCTACAATTTTTGCCCCATGAAATAAATCCCTTGGAACTCCAAAAACTATTGCACTTGCAATAGGAGTACCCATTCCATCAGGTTTACACATATAAAAAGACCATCTCACCTATGGTGAACTGCACAAATACATCACAAGGTCATGCAATACAAATTATTCTACTATAAGTATGTTGTCAGACATAACAAGTATGATTATTCTAACAATCATAAAATCTAATGCAATTCATATTTAGATTGAACTAACAGTGCGCATTACTAAGGTTTCCATACACATTTCCTATGTTGTTGCTACACCTCCTTGAAACCTAAGTTTAGGGGGTTCTACACTTGTGGGTGCAAATTTTTTTAAGGTGTGCCAAAATCTTGTCACAACATCACCTTTTTTGTTTTTTTTACCTAGTCCTTTTTTTACCATGTAAAAGCACATTTATGGATGATTATGATGGAATCTAGAATTATAATGGTCTAAAATATAGTCCATCTAAATTTTGACAACTTTTGACTCGTTATTTTTTATGGGGATCAAAATATAGGGTAAAAAAGGATTACAATAAGGACTAGGCCCTTTTTGTCATGTGTGGTACACCTTAAAAGGATTTTCACCCTTGTTGGTTTCTTCTACCTCTTGTTCTACCACCCACATAGAACCAAACATATCATGATCATGTACCACATTTAGATAAGGAACATTGTTTTGACCCCTATTCATTTGATAATGGTTGTGGGTAGACTAAAAACATTCAACTTATATTGTTGTTTTTAACTACACCAAAAAACAACTTATACATAAAGCTTAATGTAAAGCAAGGTTTAAGGTGTTTCAAGTTGGCCAAAAAAACTTGGTTTAATGCATTCAAAGTGTTGATGGTTGATCTTTTATTTGGGGTTTGATTTTTGCATACTATGGCAACTTCAATTTCATTTGCCTAAATGAATAAAAACAAGGTTAACAAACCTTAATGCACATGTGTTGTAAGTAAACAAAACATATAAAGTTTTGAAAACTTGCTCCAATAACTATAATGTAATATATGTTTAGTCAATTTAAATAATTGGAACATAATGCCACTAGTTGAACAAATTTGGCACTTTGAACTTATGTTGACCCACTTGAATCATCACATCATTACCCTTTTGTCAAGCTAGGCTTTGAGTTGCCTGAAAGGTCACACAAACTTTTCTTGGTTATGTAGTGACCACCTCAATCACCTACTCACACAACCAACAAAATATATATTTCATCATAAACAAACAACCTTTGCTTTCTGGTTTAATTGTGGAATTAACTTGAATAATTCCCAAATTGTCCAAAACTTGATGTAATCACCCACATGGCAAAAAATTCAATATTTGTGAATAAATATGGGATTGTTTACTATATGCATTATGCATCCATACCTAATGGGTGAATGCACAATATAGTGGCTCAAAAATGAAAGAAAATACACTCCTTATAAGTCCATACAAGATTTTTTTAAATGATTAAAATGGACGTGGTTGTCACTTTTTAAAACATTAGTATTTTAATATTTTAATAATACATATTCAATCACCTACAAACCTTCCCAGATCGTTATGAAAACTAGTATTTAATGTAACTAATGTCATTTTTTGATTTGGAAGTCCTAAAAGAAAAAACACCCATAAAGTCCAAAAGAATAATGCCCCGTTTTAAACTTTCAAAAAATATGCTTTTGGGACAATTTTTTTGAGAAACAAACAAAAATTGTAACTCATATGGACTTATGAAAATATGGTCAAATTTTAACCATTCAAAAGTCCTCATTAGTAAATGGTTAAAGTTTTCAAAGACAAGATTATTCGTATGAATTTATCACCTTGTATTACATTATATATTAAGTCCCAATAAAAACTTTGGAATGTAAATCAATATTTTTTTTTCCATTTTGTGATGTTCCAATCAAACAACCAATCCATATTTTTTGATTTCAAAAGTCCATTACTACCAACAAACAAATTATTTATTAATAAATAACCACACAATTCTTTTCATAATGAAGTTGTTAATTTAGATCCAAGTCCCAATTAACGGATCTAAGGATATTTTAATCATCACAAGCATTTGGATAAAGGGTACCCAAGGGAAAAATACCATTTTGTCACAAAAGTGAACCATCGTAACTTACATTTACCTTGACATGGCAATGTTTGGCTCAAATTAGTCACTTGCAATATAATCACATGAAGTTCAAGCAAATTAAAACTTTTGGAATGCCATGACAATATAATACCTTCAAATGACCATAATTAAGGTTCTTCTATGCACATACTTCATTACTCGATAAAGTGGTGATTACATCAAGCACCTAAATGTAACTTAACCAATGTAAATATCATTGCACCATTAAGGCTTGAAATAATGCAATCATAACATATGTAAAGTATCACATTGACCAAACATTCACTTGATTAGCTAAACTTTTGGAATCAAGGGCTCCAAAATGTTTAGGTTGTTGATCTCCCAATCCCATGTTTTTGCCATCAATATGCATCTCCATGTTCATTTGACTTATAGAACTAGCTCCTAGTGCAACACTAGCAATATCAAAATCTTAGGCTAAATTCTTACATTTCTGAAAATGCAATAATTTTTGCTCCATTATATGAGACAACTCATCTACCAAAGTTTGTCCTTTGATCTCTCAACTTCTTGTAACCATTCCCATCATTCGCACTTGTTGCATAAACTCAAGAATGGTGGTATTCAAGCATTTGATATACTTGGCATTCTCATTACAAGTCTCCAACAACTATGCCAATAATATCAAGCAACTTGGATTCAATTTGTCCAGCTCGTGTAGACAATGTTGTTATGTTGCCACCCTGCATTAAAGAAAACAAAATCTCACTACTCATAATACATTGAATTTCAAACAAAAAACAAAGAATACTAGGATATAAACCTACAAATGCATTCCTAAAATTAACAAAAGCTTATGCTTCAAACCTTACATAGACTGCAGGTATGTATCTTGTCATGAGTCCATGACACATGTATGACTTTAGTGGCAAATCTTCAAGATGCTTAAATTCATTGGAAATGGAACATGTCAATATATACATCAATTGAGTTTGAAGGCTTTAGGGAAATCCTAACTATCTTTGCCAATGTCTCTTCATATTCATGTTGTGCAACCACTGCAATTTCAATAAGAGAAGGATTCCTAGCCCTTTTTTTCTACATCACACACACCCATTAGCCATTCCATCACAATATATAGATGGAAATGAAAAAAAATTCTATGGAAAATGGGTGCAACTTACTAGGGGTGGATTTTGTGCCAATTCTACCACCACACCCATACTTTGAAAGCTTCTTTCGGTTCCCTCAGGCATTTGACATGTGAGAATTTTTAACGATTATTTTTTCATATGTCCAGTATTTCAAAAGTTGGTCCCATTAATCTTGCTTTATACCCATGGGACAAGTCCGTTGGGCTTTATGAATGAATAAATGTTTGAGCCAAGACCTTTCACCCTTCAAAAATTGCTTGATAACATCTTCAAACCCCTTTTGGCACAAGGGGTTGTTCTTATATTCAAAAAGTGTGTCCATTCAAGCTCAAAGTGTTGCCATGTCATTGGGGTTTTGGTCTTTGACATGTATAATATAAACATCAAGTTCACGGGGTGTTATACATCTTAAGATGTCATCCCATGCATTTTCCCCCTCACAAGCCCCATCTATCCCTCCCTTTAGGAATCACTTCTACCTCATGAAGTTTCAATCTTCTAGACAATTGTTCATCAACCTTAGAATCATAAGCTTTTTTTTTGCCCATTTGTGAACTCAAGCTTCTAATTTTTGTAATCATGTGGCAATTTCATTTCTAGTAACTGCAGATGCAGGAAGGCCATACATTATTGGCATACACTGCTTTAACACATGAGCTAGTGAAGGTGCCACTGTTGGCAAATGTGCCCCTTTAGATATTGCAGGTGGAGGCGGCACTTGATAGGGCAACAATGTTAATGGGTAAGCATGAGTAGGCGAGCTTGTTCAAGTGAACAAGACATGAATCTTAGAACATATTCCATGCCATGTCATGGAATATATATATATATATAATTTTATTCTTTGCCATGTCATGGAATATTTTGTGTGGTAGAATATTTGCCACATCACAACCATGGTTTGTTTTTAGATGAACAATGGCTTATTAACTCTAAACATGGGTTTGGCCCAGAAAGACATCAATAACAACATTGTGTGAACGTTTGAAAGCATTTTCACTAATTTAACCTGATGCATTTTATCATCCCTCATGCAAACAATGCTCCAAATGTCTAATCCTCTTTAGGCAATAATTGAAATATTTTTAAAATGTTGAAATGGGTGGGAACTGCATCTTGAAAAATATTGGATGAAAATTAACTTCTCAAAATATATTAAATATTTGACAAACATGTGTTGAAATGGTTGAAGTATTATACATACATAAACATCACTCTACAATGATTGAAAAGTTCCAAAGTGGAGAACATAACGAATGGGCCAAAACTAGTATATAAATTTCTTATATAGTCCAACCAACTACATAAAGGTTTATGAATGAGATTTTGATATACTATCACAAGAGTTCAAAAACTTTGGAACACTTCAACAAACATTGAACTTCATCCCAATTCCATGTGCAGTGATGAATGAATTATTTTGTGAGCCCACATAACATGATCGTCTACAAGACGTGATAGACATGTTTACAATGCACATACACCCCATGAGCACCCAAAGAACTTGCCAACATTTTGATAAAGTAAACACATGAACATCTAAGGAAATTTCCAATAGTCACATTGTATTTTTAGTCATCTTAAAGAATAATGTAAATTCATCCATACTTAGGTGAGGGAACATCAACAAGGGGAAAATAGTGCATGGGGTAAATAAGAGGCCAACCTCCCAATTGTTGGTGTGATGTTGGGTTATTTTGAAGATAAAAGGTTGTTTCATTTTCTTGCCACAAGTTGAGGACCAACAACTTGTATCGACTATCCACACAATGTTGTGAACATCCATACAAGCCACATGTGAACTGCTTGGATTAGACAATTGGGAATCGAATAAACTTCAAACATAACTACAATCAAAAGAAAACCCCACTTCTTCTAGAGTCATTACCTCCTTTTGAATTAAGTCAGTATTTTCTTGGATGAGCCATAAAATTGGCATTGAAGGCCTAACAACTTCATATTTTCAAATTATTCCACCAACACAACAGCTCAAATCATCGAGACAAAACCAATGAATATGGTGTTCCAGTGATCCAATATGAAATTATACCCAAAACCTTGAGTAACATGGAACAAAAGTTCCACTTGGAAATTTGTAAAGGTTGATATTTGCTTTACATTTAAGCCTTGAGGTTTTATGGAGTGCAAAAATTCGAATAACAAAATTGGGTGGGCAACATTCAATCTGCCACTTCCCATCAACACAAATATTTTCCTTCAACTCTAGGCACTTCAAGATACCAAAGGTGAACAAGCATTAGAACCACAAGGTGGTTGTTGCATGCTTACATTATCGACAACATTGGATTGAATAGCAAGAACTGTTATTCATGGACAAGAAAAATTTAGACAATTAGGACAATGAGAATCATTCTTTGCATTAAAAGGATAATCATCAGGTTGCTTGGCAGACCCAAAAACCTCTTCCCCCTCAAGGTGTAAAATGTGATAAGAGAAGGAAAATCCAGACGTGTAATTTGCCACAACAATTGTTAATTTAACAAGATCATTAGACTATTGGGCCCTCTTCAACAAAAATTCATTCCTATTAGGTCCATGACCAAATGGGCCCCTTTGCAAATATTATCTATACAATGTAGATTGTTTGAAAGTTCAAACGTAGTCGTCAAATGTCATAATACTTTGACAAGTGCTATAATTCCTCTATTGTTGCAACCAGATGTTATGCACAATTTTTGCTAGATTATAAGTGGGCATGTCCACCCACTCTTCATCATTAAACTTCTGCAAATCAAAGGAAAATAATCATTAGAAAAACCTGAAATGTTGCAACAAAGAAATAAATAAACTACAAATGAAAGTTCAATGAAAATGGAGATGTTACAGTTTTGAATGCATAGAAAAGAAGGAAAGACATAGGAAGTTCATAAAAGAAGTACTCACATGGACCATGAAACCTCCCCATTATTTGATTCAAAAATGCCAAAAGCTAAGCCAATTGTTAAGCTCGTGGACACTTGCTTCAAAAGTAGCCCCAACTAATAGCCACCATGAACAAATGAAGCATAATGATTATCAAAATTTGCAGGCAATTTGGCATTTTTATATTGGTGGAAAAGAGCCTTGCGTTCATTTTGCAACTTAGGTTTGATAAGTTGTTTGGTGTGCTTATCGAGTGAATGACTCCAATGGAATAAATAGGTGCACTTCTTATCAACCATCCTGACAAAGGGGTCCCTAGAACCATAAACGATTTTGACAATGTTCCAATTCGCTTGTGCGGTGTCAACCATGAATCCTTTGAAATTGGGTGTTGGAAACTTGTGCTTCAACATCATTTCATTAAACTTTGTCATTGAGCTTTGGTGTCCACAAACTACATATCACAAACAACTATGGTTAACATTTTACAATAAATAGGATCATACACATGACAAGCCATAGTTGTCCAACCAACAACATGCTTCACATGATCAAACATGATCCAAACGTTTTACATATCCCTTGTAGGTTACATTTGTGTGACGAGGTTGACTCCACTTTTGACACCATTTATCAACATTTTGAAAATGAACACCTTCTGTCCATGAACTTGTTTTGGGAAACAACACTCCTAGATGTAGTCATACTAATTCTTGGACTTCAATTTGAGTATGCTATCGATAATTAACCACCTCCTGAATTACACTTGAAAGAAGCAACAAGGTTACAAACCTTGGGAAAGTGAAGTTCACAAAACTTGTCTTGGATGTGCTCTAGCTGCTCACCCTTTAGAAACTCCAGCATGCCATTGCTAGAATCATCAAGCAAGTAACTTGCTAAAAAGGTCTTACTAGCATTTAGGGAAATTGAAAAGATATTTGCATTAGGTGTGTGATCAACCTTTTAGTTTCCTCAACCGACTTTCAACATTTTCCGTCTGCAACATGATGGTTGTGAACACCAAGATGAATCATTGCTCTGGACATAGATTGAAGTCTATGCACAACATACTAGATTCGCCCATTGTAATCAATGACATAGAAGGGAGGAGAATGACAAAATTTGCATCCAAGTGAGGAAGAGGAGGGAATCATTGTCATTTGACCTAAGACTAGAATATGAACATGTTCACCACATTACAATGTTTCATTGTGAGTGGTAGAATGTAAGAAGCTTTCACAATTATCTTACACACATTTTAAGTGACTAAAGCAATGAACCTTCTTGAAGCTAAAGCCCAAATGAATTTTTTATATTGGTTGTGACCATACTCCAAGCATGGCCATCATATTTTTTGTCTATGCCTTGCATTTGGGAAGGGTTGTGAAGATTTGAATAACTAGGCAAAAATTCAAACAAAAGGTCCCCATCGAAAGCAATTAGCAAGAATTGGACTTTTTGAAAAAAAGACTTTGTCATAATCCAAAGTTCGTAACTCATTGGAGTTTATCTTGGCAACACCATTGAATGTAAACAAAAAGCAACAGATTGTATCCTCCCCACACGGGTGGATGGCTCTAACAACAAAGAATCTCCAAACTTAAAAATGCCTTTCAATGAATTCATCAATGAAGGAGGTGTTGTCAAGTCCTCACCCATTGAGGAATCAAACAATTCAATGAAAATAAAGGACACTATGGCATCAAAACATTGATGGAGAGTATCATCAATTTTGAATTTTTGCATCACAATCTTGACCACAGAACCTACAATTCCTACCATCAAGATGGTCTCTTGAGAATTATGAGTCAAGCTATCATCAACAATGCAATAACCACCATAACCAACTATTTGTTGTCTCCCTTGCGAAAATGTCATAGGATTTGGTACAAAGAACTTAAGACAAAATTAGTAGAATCATAAGAGACATCCTTAGATATATGTAAAAAACTTGGATGAAAAGCAAACATAGCGCAATGACAATGTTCAGAGACAATGGCCATCCTTGATTTGTCTACCATGATGGTGAGGTTTAAACATCCAATAACATGAAATCTCACCATGTTACAAAGGGCAAAGGAATACTAGTGAAGGAACTTAAATGGATTTGAATCAATAAGAACAAAATCAAACACTAGAGTAAATTAAAGGAATTGGGGAAATAACAATCTAGGCATGTAATGAGTGGAATGAAATAGGACAAAGAACAACAACAAGAAAGTCAAGCAATGTAGTAACAAGCATCAAAATAAGATTGTAAAACTTTTGTGCTTGTAGCACTAGTAGAAATCAGCCAAAATGTAACCACTCCATTTACGACTACATGCGACTTGTAGTCGTTTGTGACTAGATTTGAGAATATTTGCAACTATAAGACCAAATTTCAATTATTTTGGTCATTCTCACAACTATGATGCAACTATTAGAAATTTCATCCTATTGGTTGGATCAATTTTACATTTATTTTCATCCATTAATAGGTTGATATGTCTCATTAGTTGCAATAGTCAC
>Ga0116230_10003195_pt1 | contig 15946 bp, 15 predicted proteins | sample S1TSphfallax_3_FD_88678 | JGI IMG/M metagenome (GOLD analysis project Ga0116230, IMG submission 88678) | Host-associated microbial communities from peat moss isolated from Minnesota, USA - S1T2_Fd - Sphagnum fallax MG | ecosystem: Host-associated > Plants > Peat moss > Unclassified | place... | reverse complement strand
GGGAACATGAGGAGTATTTTTAATGTTTGGTCATGAGAAAAAAATGGTCCAATTTTTCAACGGCCCCAAGTTTGGGATGGGAATGAGTGTTTGGTGATAGGCAATTAGATTGCACACTAAAATAAGCATAACCAGTTTGGTGATGGGGTGTAAAGGTCATGTTAAATAGCACATATCTTACCATAAACAAGGATTAAGGTTTACAAGAATCGAATGCAAGAATAGTGGTTACACATTAATTAGGGAAGCACTTCCAATTTCCCCCCAAATTCAAGCACATCCCATTCCCACCAAAAATTACTTGGCCAAATTCACAAAGCTATGGTGCAAGGTTTGGATTCACAATCCTATTTTTCAAATTCACAAGCAAAATAAAATTCATAATGTTAGAGCTTTCAAATTGTGAGAGAAATAGTCTAACATCTTTCATCAACATTTAGAAAGCATATGGGCTAAACCAACAAAAGGAAAATAACATAAGACTTATAGAAAATTTTAGATCATAAACAAAGCTTCAAGCCTTTCAAAACTAAAAATGAAATAGACACAACAATAGTTAAAAGGAATTACACAAAATCAAATAAGATAACATTGGCAAGGTGGGTAGACAAAGCATTAAACCTAGCACTTACAAGAAAAAATATCATGTTAAGGTTCAAAGGTATAAGGATTTAGCCATTTAACCCTAGGGCCATGGATTCAAAAACTAGCCCTAGTACTCTATACACATTGTAGAATCAAGCCAAAGAAGAAGAAGAAGAAGAAGAATCAAAGCCAAAAGACAATGAACAAGAATGGACAAAACATACAACTACAAAAAAGTTCATCAACATCAGTTCAACAACAAAAGTTACAATTACTAGTTATCTAAAGATCAACAAGATATTATGTGAACATGCCTAGAATTCCTATAGTCACTAACCATGCATCTATAATAGAGTCAATAAACATGGTTGAAAATTTGGCACAACCTTCATAAAATGAAGCTATAAAGCTTAGAAGTTAAACTCAAGTGGCATTGGCACAAGGATGTCACAACTTGTTGTCATTGCCACATCTACTTATAAAAAGGACCAATGGAAGATAACCATTAATGGATTATTCTCAAAACCATGTTGTGACTTTAGAAGAGTATTTGAGGATTATGTGACAAAAGGCAATGGATAGGGAGGTAGCAAAACAAATAAAAAAAAGTAGAAAGAAAGAAAGAAAATATAATTAGGTAAAAAAACACTTATAGCGATGACTATAGCTGAAAGATTGGTTGAAAAGAAACTTAAAAACAAGAATGAGTCAATTTCATTGTAGCTTGGTCATCCTCAATAATTAGAAAGGTAGGAAACAAATTTCACTACAATTTCAAGGTAGGTATGCAAGCTCACCTTATTGGATACATGGGTATGAATCTTGGTTCAATAACACATGTGCGAAAACATGCTTAGCAGTGAACCTTGGCTCAAATGTGAGCCAGAAGGGAAGTTGCAACATCCTTGCAATAACCATAGACACACAACAAAAGTTGGAATGTGTGTGTGTGTGGGGGGGGGTAGGGGGGTATAATGTTCAATGAAAAAGTGAAAATGAACAATAGGGGGTTGGACTAAACATGAACAAAACCATTGGGAAAAGTAACATTTGTTACACGCGATGAACAAAAGGATAAAAAGGAGGAACAACTACTACTAGGGTGGAATAATTAAAAGGAAAAATAGTTGTAGCTAAGGATGAAAAAGAAGTTAAAAGGAATAATTGTTCTTGGGGTGGAATAAATAAGAGGAGGAATAGCTTTAACTAAGGATAAATAATAAGTTAGGAGGAACAACTACTACTAGGGTGGAATAGCTAAAAGGAAGAGTAGTTGTAATTAAGGATGAAGGATAAGTTAAAAGGAGGAGGAGCTGTTAGGGTGGATTAATTAAAAGGAGGAATAAATATAACTAAGGATGAACAAGAATCAAGAGGATGATTAGTTGTTAGGGTGGAATAGTTAAAAGGAAAAGTAATTGTAATTGAGGATGAACAAAAAATCAACAAGAACAACTACTATTGGGGTGGAATATCTAAAAAAGTAGCTATAGTTGAAGATGAACAAAAAATCAAGAGGAGAAACTATTATTGGGGTGGTTGAAAGGACAAATAGCTACAACTGAAGATGAATAAGAAATTAAAAAGAGTAATTGTTGTTAGGGTGGCATAATTAAAAAATGGAGTGTAATTGCAATTGAGGATGAACAAGAAATCAATAAAAGTGATTTTTTTGGGGTGGAATAACTAAAAGAAGGAACAACTAAAAAAAACAATAATTACCATTGGGGTGGACTATTGGTATGGTGGAATAGTTAATAGAAGGGAAAAAATGCAAAAGTGGAACAACTAGGAAGAGGAGCAACTACTACAAAGATGAAATAATTAAAAGAAAGAATAATTGTAATAGAAGATGAACAAGAAATTAGGAGGTGTTGTTATTGCTGAGGTGGAACAATTAGGAAGAATAATAGCTACTACTAATGATGAACAAAAAATAAGGAAAAGTAGTAGTTATGAAAGGTTTGAACCAATGAAGGGATGAAACAAGAACATGATGAAGAATAATAGTTGTGAAAGGTTCAAATTAGGGGAAAAAAATGAACAAGAACTTGATGAAGAACAATAGTCGTGAAAGGTTAAAACCAAGGAAAAATGATGAACAAAAACATCACGGGGAGGTGAAAAACAACAACAATGAGGAAACAAGAACAATAGGAAGGCCATTAACTGAGGAATAACAATAACATAAAAAATCATCATGTAAAAGGGCCATGAGTTTAAAAATAGCAATAAGTTTGAACCAAAAAGGTTCAAGGTCCCTTGAAGACTAGCTAGAAGGTCATGGGGTCACCAATAATGGAACAAGAATATGAGTTGCCACAAGTTGGAAACAACAATGGAATAAGAACATCAATTTTTGCTATGAGAATTGAAGATGTTTAATAAGAAGTTTGGACCAAATGCTTAGCAAGAAGCTCAAACCAAAGAGCTTTGAACTCCGTTGAAGACCACAAAAAAGGTCATGAGATCATTTACAATGGAGCAAGAAATGAATTGCCACAAGCTAACAATAACAATGGTGTAAAAACAATAATTGTTATTACAAGAATTGAACAACAACAAGAAGTTTGAACTAAAGAGGTTCAAACTCCTTTGAATCTTAAGTGGCAATCATGGGTTCACCAATAATCTAGAATAATCACAAGCCAACATGTACCAAAAAAAATAATAATCTGCATAAAATGAAGAACACTAGTTATTGTTTAACATTAAAATAAAACCTTAATCAATTAAGAACAAGGGTCACATTAATGCTAGCACTTTCACAATGCACACATAAACAACAATAATTTATGCCATGATGCAAGGATGCGCACCAACACATGCACACATAACAACCTAGAGTTAGAACATTTGGGAATTTGATTTATACCTTCGTCACATCCTAGGAACACTAGAGGACAAGCCATGAGCAATGATCGTAAAAGCTTCACAATGGGAGATCACCATAACCACATGAGCTTCGCGCATTAGAAAGAAACTAAATAGGTGAGCTAAAAACAAGTATGCAAGAATCCAACTTGTGCACTAATGGGTTGAATGAACTTATACTTAATTAAATGTGTAGTAGGGTTTGATAGGTTTGTGAGGATTTTAAAAGATCAATGGAAATGTTACAAAAGACCATTGTTTTCAACATCTTGTGACATAGGGTAAATTGGCTAGCCATAATACACTTTAAAACATAGAGGAACTTTGTCACCTAAACAAACCTCAGTTGCTTCTAGGGTCCATAGATGAACTATAGAGGAGTTGTGGGTGCACCTAGTGCGCTTTAGATTGTTGGATTATAACTACATATGCAAAAGATATGGCTTCTAGAAGTTTTTGGTCTCATTGCCCAACATAAAAAATTCACCAAACATTTTTCATGATTATATTCAATTAATGCAAATCCTATCAATGTACATCCTTGCATTGACACATGTCATAAATCCACTTTATCACCAAACATTTTAAAGTTCAAACTAATCATGTTCCTTGAAAAAACTAGACATTTTTATTCAAGGGTTGAAATTAAAACCCTAAAAAGGGCAAAACATTGTTTGGTTATCAAACCTCAAATTAACCAATGTTCTCCCATGTGATGCTACTCCAAAACACACGTTCATTCAAGATAATTATATAAAAAAATTAAACCATCAAATCTAGTATTTTCATTTGGTCCTAATTAGCATATTCAACACCTTCTTTATATTAGTGTCGTAATATTATAACCTCTTTTTAATACAAACAATGTTAAATTTTTGATACTCTACCTATAGCTAGCTATGAATACATGTTTTACGATCACTAGCAAATCATAGTTTTTTAACATTACAACATTAGAACTTATAAATTTTAAACAAAGTTGGGAACTATTTTTTTTACCTTAGTTCATAGAAAGGACATATTTGGAGCTCGGATTAAAAATAGAGAATGATCATGTAAACCTTGCTCAAGTTTAAACTTTGATTTGTCATTTTTTTAAAATAGAGGGAATGTAGAATTCTTATGCATAGTAGGAATCTTTGGGGACTCTTTTGGGGACTAATAAACGTGTTGCCAAAATAAGATGTCTTTTGTTAATCCTTGTGCATTGTATCCTTGCTAAGATTTAAGATTTATTAATGAGCAATTCCATGCCTTTTAATGGGAGCCCATAGCCCCATAACCAAATTTTTCTATTTTCATTTTGTCTAATTGATTTTCTATTAAACCCACCTTTAAAAGGTTCAATGCCACCATATTTGTTTTCAAATATGTGCATTACAATGTGATGGTCTTCTCCCATAACTAAACATGACTACATATAACATTGTGCCTTTTCTTAAAAATTATTGTTTGTTTCCATGCCCATAACCACACAAAAAAGTCATTTGGATTATATAAAAAAATCAAACACATTTTTTCAAGACCAGGCATTTGATCATAGGGTTGCATGTAAATGCTTGCATAAAGGATTGTAACCATTCACCAACACTAGTATGGACAAAATGGGTGTTTAGTCATTAAGTGATGTTCAGTTCATGACATGTTTACCCTACTTTTAAAAACCTACCCTTTTATAATGAATGAATATTATGAAGTTTTTGAATAAGGTATTAAAAAAACCAACCCTTATGCATAATATGCAAATATTGCCAAATATAATATGTGACCAAATTGATAACCATAGGTATTGTTTAGAGATACAAATTAATATTACGTGGGTCCATTAAAATTTCATAATTTAGTTGTTTGATACTTGGTGTGACATTACTTTTTTATTTTTTCAAAAAAACCATTGTTCAGCCAAAATTTGTAAAAATAAAAAACCTATGATGTTTGTTTTCCATTTTTTCGCATTATCGTGGAAAAAGAAAGGATGGGCATTTCAAAAAAATGTCCACCGCTTGTGGATGAAAATTTTCACTTTACAAGGTTTACTTCCAAATTTGTTAGAAACTTTTGCTATGGCTTTATATAAGGCTCTAGAAAAACTTTCATAAGCTTGAAAGCTATAAATTTGTGTTGGGCATGTAATAGTTTGGGACCTTGGTATATCGATTGAAATGATCTTGGTATCAAAGAATTGACTAGACTCTTGTGAACTAAAGCAATATAACCAGCCTTTTACCAATGTGTCCCTAGTAAGGACATGTAATAATACCAACTTGGTACTAGTTCTTGGTTGGCAAAGACTTAAATAAAATACCAATTTAATTCCAAGGCTTTATTAATTTCAATATTAAGTATATCCTACTACATACCGGCAAAAAATCAGCCTTGGACCATAATACTAGGACTAAGTTGGTGTGAAAGTTGCTTTATAATCCCATACCAATAATAGGTTCATATAAGATATTTTTAAAAAGATGCAATATTAGTATTATGTTTGTATGAAAATTTTCAAGAATATTTAATATTAGTATGAGTCAATATGTTCAAAAGTTGATACATATTTAACCTTGCCACTAACTCCCAACTCCTTTGGGATAGTGTTGGGTAGGGAAATAATGAAAACCATGCCATGTAAAAGAGGGGTTTTTGCATCCATTTTTTGATGGCAACATGAAAGGTGGGCAATGTGCCTTTGAGCCACCTATGAACCACCTTTCAACCCCCCCATGAACTACCCATAAAAAATAAAATAAATTATTGTGAATGTTTATAACATTTTTGCTAATATTTTTGCAACTAGGTTACAAGAAGTTTTGCCCTTCATTGCATAATAAAACCAAATCAGGTTCATTAAAAATTAGATCATTCTTGATAACATATTCTTAACCAATGATACCATGGAATGGGTAAAAGGTTAATAACTAAAAAATTAGCATCACTCCTTCTCAATTTAAAAATAAAAATCAATAAAATCAATTAGACTTTTCTTTTTTCAATTCTAAGTGTTTTAGGTTTCAATGAAACCTAAGTCAAATGGGTATGGACACCCTTCATGTAGGAATTTATTCTTTAATGAAGTTGAATGGTGAATTTGAATGAGCCCTTTCCTTTATCCAAATTGATCAAATAAGGTTTGTTTGTTATTTCATTACTTGTTCATTTTGGCAATTGATGCATTTGGGGACATGTTAGACTATCCTCATTTTGACGTTAAGCGTTTCACTTAACTCAATGGAAATATGGTGTGGGACCAATCATTTGCTAACAATATTGCATTTTTTTTTTGGAGGGTAATTTGACAACAAGCAAAATCTATTTTTTACATTTTTTACAAAGTAATCAATGTTAAAATCAATTAAACAAAGTCCACAAGCATATTGGCACCCAAGACACCCCCAAAATTTTGGATTGGGGCAACAAGGATAAAATGAAATGGGTTTCAAAAAGCCAAGGTATAAGGTAGTTAAACATGCTTATAAGGTTCAAATTGCTTAGTGCAACCAATTATGAGTGGTTGACACAAATGATTAAGGCAAAGCTCATTAATTGATCAATGAAAAAACTCCCTCTTGTAGGTAAGGTGTTAGTTGCAAACCAAGTCCTCTTAGCAATTGTCTAATTTAGAATAGCTTGTTGGAACCCAACTCCCAACATGTGCATTGAAAATCTTGACCCATTTGAAATTTTATTTGGTATGGTCATAAGGAAAAGGTGAGAACCAAAGTGAAATGGGATGTTTTTATTGCCTTTAATGGACTTGGAATCATGGACCCACGAGCCTAAGAAAAAGTTCTTTTGGAAAAAATATTAATTTGAAGACTTGCTCCTAGTGAAAAGCCTTGGAAAAGCCTTGTTTTTTTGGAAGGTTAATCAAACCCAACCAAGTGGGAAAACGTGGTAGAAAATGTTTCAAGATTGCATTGTGTTTTTATCAATAAACAAATTCAAGCTTTCAGGCTTTCAATCATTGTGGATGTTTGATAGAATGTCAAAGAGGGCAAGATAAAACAAGACCCAATTAGATCCAAAAAGGTATTAAGGTAGTTATATTTGTTAATCTTCATATCATGGATTCAATGGCATTCCTTTTGAATTCAAGGATACCAAAGGGCTTTAAGTAGCTAGCCAAATCAAGTTGCACTTGATTTCAACATTGGTGAGACACATTTAGCAAGAGTTAAAAGTCTCTAAAACAAGTAAGAGTTAAAATAAAGAATGCCAATGGTGAAAAAGTTCAAGACAAGATTCTTAATTTCATTCCATGGGACCTAGGCAACTTGTCCATTTCCTTGCTACCAAGTAATTAAGTTAATTAAGGTCCAATTGAGGATGTTCCAACTATCAATTGGGTTTATGAAAACTCCTTGATTCATGACAATTTAATGAATGTTATGGAATTCAAAAGGAACAATTGAGGTAAACTAGCTTGCATATGGGCTACTCAACTTTTGATAGTTAGTCTCATGCATGTGAAAATGTTAATTCAAAACAAGTTTGTTAAGAACATGGAACTTTTGCAATATAATTCCTTGAAAAAAAGGGAAGAATCCTTCCCCTAGGACCCAATGAATGGAAGTTGATGAACTTCCCAAAAATTGGCCTAGTGAACTTATTTCGTTACACTATGAAAAGAAGGTAACAAAATTATTTTGCTTGAAAGGTAGCAAACATCTATGTGGATGTGAAAGATGATTGATGTTGGTTTTGACTTCAACCATTTGCAACTTTTGTTGAACCAATTATGGCACATTTTACAACCAAGGAATTTGGTTACTTTAATCTAATTCATTTTGAACAAAAGATTGTTCACATGTTCTTAATTCACTAAGTTGCATTTGGATTTTACTTGCCCACATTGTAATGATGGTTAAGTGGAAACCCCTTTGCATTATTTAATGGATTGTAATGGAATCTAATTCACATGGCACACTTTTTAACATGTCATTTCAACTTGTAGTGCAACAATTAAATTTTCAATTTTTCTTGAATGCATTTCTCACATGATGAGGCAATTGATTCATTTGATGCTAATGGGACTAACAATAACTTTGTGAAAATAACTGTGAAGAAAGAAATGAAAGCATGTGAAAATAACCAAAATTCCAATAAGGTATGATGGCTAATGTTTGAACATTAGTTGGTGATTGAACACACTAGTTATTTTGGATGTAGTTGGTCAACAATCATGCACAATTGCATTAATATTCACATGCATGCTTGAGACCAAATGCTTGAATGAAAACATGCGTGCTCAAAAAAAATTTAATGTGTTAATCATTTTGTATTTTTTGTGTTCATCTATGGGTGTGTGTAAAACCCAAAAAGAGAATATCTTGATTTCCCTTGTGTATGGTATGTTTGGTGATGGGTTGTCAAGTGTCATGTTTTACTATAAACATTTGAATTGAAATCCAATGTTGCACAAGGGAATAGGGTTTTTAACATTTGGTTATAATTTTTTTTAAAATCATTATAAACAAAATTGACGAAGAAGAGAAAAATCAAATTTGACCACAATACCCATTTTGGACCATATTTATGAGGGTTTTGAGAATAGACAAGTTTGTGGGTCTCACCTGGGGGATTTTTTACAATAATTTCAACAGCACAAACAAACAAATATTTGGTTTTGGGTGTTTCAACTATCACATCAAAAGGCATGGAACAAACAATTAACGAACACAAATTTGCATTAATGCATAAAGATGTTCAACAATTAAACAATCCTAACACAATATTGTTCTAAAATCCTACAAATCAAAGAAGTTATCAAATTACTAATCCACCTTGGTATTTTCTTACAAATTGAACATTTTGGGTTCTCACCAAAATTGTAGATTTTGATTCCTCCTAGAAGACAACTCATGTTAGCACCACCTCATTGATTTTTGACAATCTCATTCCTCAAATATGTTTTTCATATCAACTTGTATAAAAGATGACTAACAACCTTGGAAAAAAACTTTTATGTCCTAGTGTAATTTTGTCTTTAGGCATGGAATATAATTAGGAAATCCAAATCTAAAAATAGAATAGAAATAAAGTTTTTCTTCCTAGTTGAAAAAACAATTTATAAATCAACAAAAGTAAAATTTGAAAGCACATCATACAAAAGGATATCTTCAAAGCATGAAAGTAAAGTAGAAGCAAGGGTTTTTTTTATCTAATTGAGAAAACAACATATATATTAGCAAAAAAAAAATCTAAAATCACATCATATAGAAGGACAACTTTCAAATGTGAAGGTAAAGCATGTAAAACACAAAAGGGTCAAATTTAAAAGTAGAGCATGTGGGAGGTTAGTTTTCAAAAGTGAAAGTAAAGCATATAAAGGAAAAAAAAATGAATCTAAAAATAAATGCACATTTACAAAAATCAAATGGCATTATTGAAATACGGATTGAATTCAAAAATAAGCTTTACAATGAAAAGTTCAAGCAATTTTTGGACTTTTATTGAATCCAACAATTAGTTGTCCCACATTCTAGAATTGAAAGGTCAAAAAATGCCAACTCTAAATTACACACATCAACCACACATGTTGAGATTCATTCCAACAACTTGCACAATAACATCAAATGTTAGTTTAAAGTGGGAGGACTTTGAAGACTTCCATGTTCTCCTATCCTTAAATGGCAATCTACACTAACATGCACAACAAAATTATGTTGATATAACAAATTTTATTTTTTAGTTTTTTGATTTCAGAAAAAACAGGGGGATACCTTTAATAGGTATGAAGCTTACACCCCCTAGTTCATGGAGGTTGGGCCAAGAGGGGTTAAACCATCATGAATTTAATTGTGTTTTCCAAGTAAAGAAGTGGTATGTTGGAGCTACCAACATTCAACAAAAAAGACCTTCCAACACTACTTTCATTAGACAAAACATTAAGAAAACCAAAAAAAATAAACTCCCACCATAAAAGAACATAAAGAAATGGTCAAATCAAGCATTAGAGGAGGTTGTGGATGCAATTGAAAGGGGGAAACATTCAATGAAAAAGGTTGTTAAATGATAGAATATATATATATATATATTTTGTTTTGGATAATTTGAATAGCAAAACAAGATCTAGGAAAATGGGGTCTTTCAAAATACTAACAAATGAAAAGGTTGCAATAATAGTTGAACGGATTTTTAAGTATGCAAGAATTTAGATTATCAATAAACCTAATAAAACTGAAGAGGAAGGTTGTAGACTGTAAACCAAGCCAACACCTTTTCAAAATGGAGTACATCTAATGGTTGGTGGTATTGGTTCAAAAGAGTTTGGGGGGGTTTAAAACAAGGATTGAACCAATACAAAAAACATCATGAGTAGGAGCACCAACACTAGGAAGAGGAAGATGATCATATCAACAATAAGGATTGAACAAGGAAAAAAAATCTTTAAAATCATGAACACCAACATTGAGAAAACAAAAATGATCAAATGAACAGCTAGGTTTGACTAGGAACTAGAAAAAAAGTTTTATGAGTAGGAGCACCGACACTAAAAAGGAGAAGAGCTTCATGAATAGGAGCTCACCAATGCTAAGAATAAAAAGATGATCAAATTAATAGCTAGGTTCAACCATGATCTACGAAGAAGAGTTCCATGAACAAGAATACCAACACCAAGAAGAGGAAGAGTTCATGAGCATGAGCTCACCAACACTAGGAAGAGGAAAACAATTAGATCAATAGTTATGTTCAACTAAGAACAAGAAGAAAGAAATGTTGAGTTCAACTAGGAAGAGGAAAAGCTTCATGAACAATAACACCAACACCAAGAAAAGGAAGATGAAGCTTGCATTTTCCAACAACATCAAGCTACTTCACAATTGCTTTGGCAAGATGGACGAATCCTTGACAAAATTTTCACACAAAGATTTGGAGAGCAAAGGAGGCTCCAAGGCATGAGTGTACAAAATGGAGGCTTTGAAAAGCACAACCATCACACCCACAATTTTTGATGCCACAAATGCACATTAAGAATTTTAAGGTTTAATGAACATAGTTATGCCCATGTCAATTGATTTTCGACCTTATTTCAGTTTAATCAGAACCACATACAAATGTGAACATTTATTTAATATAAAATGTTCAAATTACATGCTCATGGTGTTTGGCAATAGGTGTGGATAGTTGCCAACTTTTGGCTGTTTGTTTATGAGAGAGAAAAGGCACATCCACAAGGTTTCACACATTTCAGGGATTTTCATTTTCAACCAAGAACTCCCCCCCCTCAAACTTGGTAAAAAATGAGCCCATATCTTGCTCATTTCTCCATGAATTTCACCAATTCAACTTGGGCTGGATGCATCAAAAGGTAAGCTACAAGTTCTTTTTGCACACTATTGTGATTACTTCACTCCCCTAGCATTCAGAGAACGCAGAGCTGCTATTCATTTAGACACTGGCCAGCTCACCCCAGTGCTTTCTATGAATTAGTGGTGGGTACATTGAAAGTTAAAAGATCTCTTTTTCATGGGCCTCTTCAATTTGCTCACCTCAAAGATTCTCAAAACTGTACTCTTCCAAGAGAAGAGATATATTTTTCTCATTTTTTCCACCACCTTTGCAGGCTGAAAGAGCAATAGTTTGGGCAAGGAACACAAGGGGAACTATGAGAACAACATAGGAAACATAGCATATGGGATGACTAAAGAACAATCAAAAAACAAAGTAGGAACATCATTGAGAACATGTGATTGAGCAAAACCCTTGAACTCAAAAGAATGTTCAAGTTTCCCTCCCACCCTTCCCTTCCCTTAAAAAAGGGAATCGAACTGGATAGGAAATATTTCGCTAACTGGAATGTGGAAAAGTGATTCAAATACTTCAATGCTAGAATATTACTCTCAAGAATATCATAAGCTACAATATAAATATCTGAAATTGGTCAGCTATACAATTCAGACATGTTTTGTTCTGCAGACTTTTGATAAGGCAGCTATAATGCGCACGCTTCAAATAGTTGCGAAACTTGTTACTGTGCGAGGGACTAGTCCACAATTTCATGAGCCTAAGTACCAGCTAACCATTAAACTAAAAGAGAGGTAGGTCTTCATACCCTGTTTTGTCTTTTTGACAGATCAAAGAACATGGGTTATCCAACAATTGATGTTTCAAGGTGGAGTTTGAATTTCCCAAAGACAACAAACATATTGCATTATATCAACAAATCAGTGAATCTCAATAACTCATTACTTCCGACTGCTACTGTAGACCTTTTGTGCCTGGATAAAATCCAAAAGTTTCAATTGGATCAAAGGTTCCATTGAGAAAGGGAGCTTCTATCATCACCTGATTACTCTAATAGTGAGTTCAGAGTTGCAACCCCAACTGCAGCTGCAATATGCCAGGCTGCATGAATATAAGGTGTGTTGGGGTAGATGTCATCAGCTACAAATAATGCACCACCTATCAAAGTTGATGCGGTGTGCCATGTATAAGCCTTTCTCAAGCGTGGCTGCTCCAAGACTTTACGCGCAAATGTTGCCTGCCAGAGAGCATGAAACTCAAGAGTGTTCTTTAATGAACTTGTGAATATGACAGCAGGACCTCAGTCATGGAATTCACAAGATCTTCATCCAAATTAAAATAAAACTCTGCATGCCAGCTAAAAAGGAGAGGGTGGGGAAAAAACTATGAATGGATAAAACATAAGCTGCTTGTTCTTCAAGAACTGTCTGAACAAAATTGAGCACACTGGGGGATAGTAAAAGCAGATAAAAAAACCTCCATGAGAGATGTATGGAGAGCAGTGACCAGCAATGGCTGAAATGGTATTGCCACGGCTGATGAAAGAATCAACATCCTTGAGAAATTACACTCCCTTTTTATAGCTGTTGACAAACACTGTCCAAGACAAACAGTGAGTAGTCAGTATGCAGAGGTGAAACTAATTTGATCAATGCCTCTCTGCTCATGACCTGGGAGGATGGTGCATACCAAGGTTGAGGCTGCAATCATAGCATAGTCACCCCATCTTGTGTACTTCCTGGCCTCTCCCCGGGAAACATGGTACATTGTTGAAGCCATGCCCACTCCAATGATTGAGTTTGCATAGAGACTTGTCGACAGATTTCGCCTGCAGCAGTAAACATTTAAGACCCATTTCACCAGAATGAAAAATCAAACCTCTCAGTCATTTTGGTCATCCTTGAATGTTGGTGAGTTATTGAATCCCTCTCTTCCAACCTTTGCAACTAAGATTCTGATGCAAGGTTATGATCTTTTGTGGGACACATTCTCTCAGAAGACCCACATGTAAAGTGTATCCAAAAGATTGTCAAGAAAACTCCACAATAACACATTGAAGGCCATTTTGTCCCTTCCATCAAAACCCAATCCAACCCGTAAGGAATGAGTGTGGTCATAACCTTTCTCTGTGACTGTTCACTCTTGAGGAAATGAGAACATCACTGCATAATGTACAGCCATGCCTAGCTGCCTTTACTATGCACTACAAGGAACAACTAAATGTAAAATGCTCCCTTTGGGACCGAGAGCTCCAAAACCCCATACCAGCTCTTGAGTGTCCTGCTGGTGAGTACTGACCACACATGGCCATATGATTGAAAATCGGTTACCTTGGAGTGTGAAGGCCAATGAGGACAAAGGGCATGGATGTTGCAACATTGGCGATGGTCTCCAATAGATTGCGATCTCCTGGTTTACATGAATGCCTATTTTAAGAATCAATATAATCATGAAAACAGTTTTTCAATTTTGTGCAAAGGTGAAGTGCAAAAGAAAGCAGTCTTCTCCTAAGCCAACCTTCATTGCCAGAGTAGACAGTTCGAAGACATGCTGGTCTTTGATTCCACAAAGCTTTGAAGACATGTGTCTCCTGCTGCTGCTGAACTCCAAAATCCACACTTTCTTCAACCTGATCAACCCTGCAAAGTGCCAACAACAGCACCACCCCTCCTCTTGACAAACATTCTTCTTCAATCAAATTGAGGGCTCGAGAGTTTCTTTTTACATACAGCTTTTGTGAGAGTTGGGAAACTAATGAAAACACACACTTAGAGAAAACACGCCTCGCTTACTTACTTATTTACTTACTTACTTACTTTAGGGCAAGTCTTTCACTCTTCTGTGGTGGAGCAGATTGGAGACTCTGTGAATCCGCTACAAGCCGGTTCTGCAGTAACCGTACTCCACGAAGCTCCTTCCAAAAGCGTCTCTGCCTTGCATCTCCTCCCAAGGCCATCTTCTACCTCGTCTGTCCTACTACACTATCGCACTTTCAAACACCCATCTGAGATATGGTCAGATATAGTCACGCCCATGTGAGATATGGTCACACCCATCTGAGGGATGGTCGCACCCATCTGAGATATGGCGTGAGTGATGCAGATCCAGCAAGGAAGAAGCTCCAATCACTTTGAGGATGCAGTGAAAAATGAAGTGGTGACTCAGGACAAGCGTGACTGATGATTGATTGTCTTTCACCCTTACGGCTCCTGTCTTCTTGCAGACATCATCTGGACGCAAGAAGCGAAGCGGGGTACAACAGAAGAGGTCACCCAAATCTCTCCTCCTCAAGGAACTTTTTCCATGCGTGAGATCAGTTGACACAATGAACTCGCAACAAAGCCGGGCTGATGATCATCATGGGTAGTATAAAACATGCGTCTGGCAGGATTTGAGCCCACCACCACCACCACCACCACCACCATGGCTAGACTTTGGCATTAAAACCATGGGAGAGACAGGATCCAAAACATCCATCTCTCACAGAGAAGGAATTACAGACCACCCATCAAAAGACACGCTTGAATGTGGCTGGCAACCAGTTATAAGAAAAGTGCAGCCAGAAGAAAACAACCTCTCACCCCACCCAAAAAACAAAAAAAGAAAAAGAAAAAGAACAAACAAACAAACAAACAGAAAAAGCAACCGTCACTATACCTCCAGCTGCTGCATCCTGGCAACGGTAGTCTCCACTTTGTGTATTGTTTATTATTGCAAGCAGAAACTTGATTCCCAAGAAACACAGATGCCTTCTTCCAAACGAGGACACCAATAATCCCCCTTACAGATACACAACGACCTTACAACCAAATGGCACCCATCTGAAAGAAAACAAGAAGAACCAAGAACTCTTCCAATCCTCAATCTCTACGTTAGAGAATTCTTCCAATCGTGAAAGAATTGTTGGATGCAGATTGTTGGATTCCCTGGTAGAAAACTAAATGCTCAAGAAAAGGAGACAAACAAGAGCGTGACAAGGACAGAGAGCCACCGCTTTTCCAAGGCCAGCGATGATCGCTCGTTGTCACGCCAGCCAGCTGGGTTGTCGTTCTTTTTCTCCAGCCCGAAGACCGAAGTGACCGATGAAAACGAAAAGGAACATGTCCACTGACCGAACATTGTGACATATCCAAAATAGTCTCATTAAGAAACATTAGAAATGGGTGTTTTCAATGTGAAGTTGTGTCTGCATAGTTGGTGGGGTTTGTGCACAAGACATTTCCATTATCATCTTGCATTTTGAATT